>Ga0190344_1000488_pt1 | contig 19494 bp, 13 predicted proteins | sample 48721323_MG_FD_161662 | JGI IMG/M metagenome (GOLD analysis project Ga0190344, IMG submission 161662) | Hydrothermal vent microbial mat bacterial communities from Southern Trench, Guaymas Basin, Mexico - 4872-13-2-3_MG | ecosystem: Environmental > Aquatic > Marine > Hydrothermal vents >... | reverse complement strand
CTTCGCAACCTCCAGCGCCCAGCCGATGCCCTTGACGCTCCAGCGTACCTTGGAGAGGAAGAGGAAGTAGTCGCTCTTATTCGGATTGAAGGTGTACTCGGAGACGTCGAGACCGTTGTAAACGTAGTGTTTAGCGTTATGACGACGGGCGTGATCCCGCGACAGAAAGCTGGTGTTGGGATTAAAGGTCTCTCCGGTAAAGTAATTTCCGCCCAGGGTAACCAGCACCGGGCAGGGCAGCTTGACCCGGGGTCCGGTACGCATGTGCATAACCTCGATACCTTCGGGGAGCTTCCGCGCCATGTCCTCCTGGCTGCTGACCCAGATGCACCGGGCAAAGTCTGCCTCAGAACCGGGGAAGCTCATCAGGTAAACCTGATGCCCCAGCTCCGCCAGTCCCTTCGCCAGCCACATCACCACCCGCTCCGAACCACCGTACTTCTTTATCGGCAGCACAGCGTGATAATAAAGAGCAATCTTCATTCAACCCCTCCAACCTCCCCTGACCGGGGAGGCAGACTCGCGACTACACCTTAGACAGGTTAACGCTCAATCCCACGGATACGCTCATCCAGCGGGCCGACCTAAAGGTCGGCCCCTACGTAAAACCTGAAGAATGTTTGAAATCCACACCGTAGGGGCGCAGCGTGCTGCGCCCTTTGCAATCAAGACATTTGCAATCAAAGGTGGAAAGAGAAGCTCGGGTTACTCCTCGTCCAGTGGTTCCAGCTCGATATCTATTGCGGGCAGTCGCTTTGCCAGGCGGTTATAGACCACCACGACCAGGGTCTCCAGCCCGGCGAAGATCAGGGCGAACAGCGGTGGGGCGAGAAATCCGCCCATCAGCGCGGAGAGGAACTCGTCCTCGGTAAAGCCAAGCTCGGCGGAGACGATGAGGTAGGCGATGAACAGCCCCAGCCCGATAATCCCCAGCACGATCCAGCCGAGGAGAAAGCCCATCCTGAAAATTGATTTTGGTTCCAGCCGTTTCAGCTTGTAACGCATCGGTTACTCTCCCCTTGATTTCAGCAACGCTCCTGCCAGTGCCAGCGCGCCCTTCTCCAGCTGCTTGGCGGCGGTCTGGAATAGCTCCTCAACCTGGGCGAGGTCCGCATCCAGCCGGTGAACCTCCTCCAGCTCCAGTTCGACGTACTCCAGCTCGGCACCATTTGTCATGTCCGGCGGACCGACGGGAACCCGCTCCTCCCAGAGACTCACCACGATGAGCAGTTCCTCGGCGGCGGCGGTGATTGCCTCGGCGGCGGCGAGCTTTAGCTCACCAACGGTGGTAGCAACCTCTGGTATAGCAACGAGGGCGAGTTCGTCCCAGGCCTCGGTGGCTTTGGTTAACAGCCGCTCGGCACGCCAGGAGTCCATCGGCAGTCGAACGCCGTAGCCCTGCCCCACCGCCAGCACGGTGCCGTTGTACTCGTCAACGCTCTCCTGCAACAGCGCGTCGGGGGCGGAGACCGCCTGCTGATAGTCGGTGAGGGATTTGTAGTCGCTCTCGCCACAGGCGGTTGCCAGCAGGGCGAGGAGAGAGAGCAGGAGAAGAGAAAGAAGGATAAGCGGGAGTCTGGTTTGCTTCAAGTTGAGACCTCGGTTGTGTTTGCGTTAAGGGGTTGAGGGTAATTGTAATATTACCGGGGGTTTTTCGTGTTAAGCCCCCATCCCGACCTGTGGGACGAGGTGTAGCGACCAGCGGGAGCGGACGATCTCAGGGTGTTCTGGCACGAAGTGCCAGTCTTGTGGTGCAGCGCACTGCGCTGCTAAACGCCCATCAGGATGAACTCTGCCAGCAGGGTGCGTCGTCCGCGGTCGAACTCCCCCCGGTTCGCCTTGATCGAGTCCACGATGTTGCTCATGAAGTAGATCAGCATATCGCCGTGCATTCCGGGGAAGGATGCCTCCGCCGCTATATCCAGCTCGAAGTTGTTGATGAACTCGCCGTACTCGCCGATGATATTTGCCAGATCGGTCATAATCTCGACCTTGCGCTCCTGGAAGGTCATGATCTCCGGCACCTCGAACTTCATCGAGAAGGCATCGGAAAGCTCGATCACCTGGGTCTGGAAGTCAATGGCATTGCGGAAGATCGCCCCGGCGTTAGTCTGTATCGCTTCCGGCGACAGCTCCGAGGTGTTGACGATGGACTCCAGCAGGTTCTCGTAGAGCCGCTGCGCCTTGGCATCCAGCGGATCCATCATCTCCCGATAGAGAGCCGCCTCGGCGGCTTTGTCAACACCGGAGCCGCAGGCGGTCAGCAGAAAGACACCAAACAGAACAAGTAGCAGGCTTCGACTATGCTTTAACATGACCTTCTCCTAAGTGTAACGCCGTTCCGAATCATACCAGAGCCGCCCGATTTCAACAAGCGTGTGATAACAGACCGTGGTACAATCGGCTCGATGCTTTTCAGGGAGTTGGAATGCCGTTGCGAATCGCTTTCGACGCTACCGAGGCCGCTCTGCCCAGGCTGCGGGGGATGGCTCGCTACGCCGGGGAGCTGCTCACCGAGCTAGCGAAGCTGCCGGAGGTCGAGCTGACCCTGCATCTCCGTCATCCGGCAGAGGTTCCGGCTGAGCGTCTGGCAGACTGGGGAGACCCGCCGAGCCGTTCCTTTTTCGTCCGCCAGCGCGGAAAGCTGGATGCTGATATCTGGCATGGTCCGGCGAATCGGCTGTTCTATCGGGGGAAGCTCCCCGCCGTGATCACCCTCCACGATGTGGCTCCGCTGATCGGTTACGGTAATAATCGCAAGCATGTCTGGGCGCGGGAGCTTAAGCGATGCCGGGCGATCATCACCCCCAGTGAGCATTCCCGGCGGGGGATTATCCAGCACTTCGGGCTGCCGGAGGAGCGAATCCATGTCATCCCCGAAGCCGCCTCGACCCGCTATCAGCCGCAGCCGGACGGGGTTGTTCAGCAGGTCTGCGCCAAGCATCGGCTCACTCCCCGGCGATACATCCTCCACGTGGGCAGCCGGGAGGAGCGGAAGAATCCCCGCGTCATCTTCGAGGCTCCCGTGGGGCTGCTGGAGGAGTTTGACCTCACCCTGGCTCTGACCGGATCTTCTTCACAGAGCGAAGAGCGGTACCTGCCCAGGCTCGGCGAGCGGGTATCCTTCCTCGGCTATCTGGATGACGACGACCTTCCCGCGCTTTACAGTGGGGCGGCGGCTCTGCTCTTCCCCTCCTTTGATGAGGGCTTCGGGCTTCCGGCGGCGGAGGCACTCGCCTGCGGCTGCCCGGCTCTGCTGGCACGGGCTGGTTCTCTGCCAGAGGTCGGAGGCGAGGCGGCACTCTACTATGATCCAAACGAGATAGAGGAGATTCGCCAGACCCTGCGTCATCTGCTGACGGATCCAGAGCTGGCTGCCCGGCTGCGTCAGGAGGGACCGAAGCAGGCGAACCGCCTCTGGAACGAGGTAGCGCGGGAGCATTTGCGAGTTTATCAGGGGGTTGTTGGTAACTCCTGACCCATGAAAATGTAAACCGTAGGGGCGAACCTTGTGTTCGCCCAAATTATTTCTCCTTCCCCCCTAAGGGGGGAAGGTCGGGAAGGGGGGCTAACGGTGAAGATGCTCGTTCTCGACAACCGTCGAATGTTTGTTGCTTTCGCTGACACAATGCCTTTATCGTAAGAAATAAGCCATCGAGAACAGCCCCCCTCCCTTAATCCCTCCCCCCTAAGGGGGAGGGGGAACTACGAAAGGATGTTCAAACCCTATCTCCTTCCCCCAAAGGGGGGAAGGTCGGGATGGGGACTAACGGTGAAGATGCTCGTTCTCGACAACCATCAAATGTTTGTTGCTTTTGCTGGCACAATACCTTTATCGTAAGAAATAAGCCATCGAGAACAGCCCCCTCCCTTAATCCCTCCCCCCCATAGGGGGAGGGTAAGATTTCGCGCAATCGCAGAAACTCAAAAAAGGCGAAGACAATCCATGATGGAATCGCTCCGCCCCTGCCAGCGAATGATATGATTTCTCTTTGACTCTATACGTCTGACCGTAGGGGCGTATTGCAATACGCCCCTACAAAACCATGCGATGTTGACTCCTAGAATATAAAAAGAGGACCCCAATGGGATCCTCTTTGTTTTGCATAATCATCGGAAGGTTAACATCGCACTAACTGCTAACTCCCGATTTATCATCTAGCTAGCGGACAATTGCCAGACGGGTGGTGAGTACCTGTCCCTCGGCAACCAGACGAGCCATGAAGACGCCGCTGGTGTTGCTGCCTTCCCAGGTGAGGGTGTGGCGACCAGCAGAGTAATCTCCGCTTGCCACGGTAGCGATGCGACGACCGGAGAGGTCGTAGATCGCCAGCTCGACACTGGTATCGGTGGAGAGGGTAACGTCGAAGGCGACGGCTCCACGGGAGGGGTTCGGATATGCCTGGGAGAGACTCAGCGCGTTCACACCAGAGGAAGCCTTGATGGTGATCGGTCCCTCTTTGGTGCGGGTACCGTCGAGGTTGACCAACTCCAGGTAGTAGTCGTTGGTGCCGACTGCCAGAGCGTCGAGGTAGCGACCGTTCTCGGTAACCGTCAGCGGCTTGTCGTTGAGCTTCTCGTTGGCGCGGTAGAGATTGAAGCCGAGGAGTTCGTCGGTGTCGGTAACGCTCCAGCTCAACATAACGCCGTCTTCGTCGGCAACACCGTCGAAGGTGGTAACCTGAGCGGCACTGGCTCCAACAGCCATTGTTCCATTGTAGGGCCAGGCATCGTAGCCAGTATCATCGTAGTGGGAGGTAACCTTGACGTAGAGAGTTTGACCCTCAACAAGCCCCGTGGGTGAGAAGCTGGCGTTACCACTGGAGTTAGTGGTCGTAGTACCTCTCCAGTTTCCGAGCTGCATCAGCGTAACCACAGCACCGTTAAGGTTGGTGCTGCCCTGCTTGACATTCACCGTCAGCGTTCCACCGGTGTAGGTGGCATCGTGAGTAACGCTGAGGCTGTTCATGCTGTTAACCCAGGAACGGGTCTCGGAGGGTCCCATGATGTTCTGTTCGTAGAGACACCAGCGCATGTAGCTATTTGATTTTGCAGTCGGAACGTAAGCGTCTTTCATCTCGGCAAGGGCGACACCAAACTGAGTATGTCCACCGTTGAACATCACATTGAAGAACCTTTGATCGAATAGATCGCTGGGTCCTCCACCGGGGTTTCCTGGAGAGTACCAACCGTAACGGGAATTCATGATTGCTGCCAGAGCACCACCGTTGGGAGCCAGAACAATAGCTTCTGCAAAACAGCGGTTGGCGTCGAATCCGCCGCAGATACAGCCGATGGAGTAAATCCAGCCGATAGCGTTGAGACCGTTGGTCAGGCCGTAGGCATGTCCAGTATACATGCTATCGGGTCCAGTACCGATCAGACTAAAGTTGGAGTGGGCGCAGTGATTGACCACGGCGCAGTTACCAGCGTTATACTGACCAACCACCGCTGAACAGCTGATGTTGCCATTCATTTCGTAGAGCTTGGTAATCGCATCGAAGCGAGAGGGCAGGTAGGGATCAACGACATTCTTGCAGTCGCCACCGTCGGTGTAGCTGTCCAACTCTCCACCCAGGAACATGGCGTCGAGGGTGAAGTTATCGGCAATGGCAGTCTCGTAGTTCAGGATCTTGGTTCTCATCGTTATAGCATCAGCTTCGGTCCGTATCGGCAGTCGTGAGACATAGACATCGGTGTACATATCGATGCCATCGCTGGGATACTCACCCCAGGTGCTGTCGCCGTCGGCGTTCCAGGTGCCATCGAGATCGGCGTAGTAGAGGTCAGCCCGGATGGCATCCATGTTAGAACCACCACCAGAGCTCATGGCGTAGACGGTACGGTCCGGGATGTAGTTGGTATCGCCAGCTAGGACAACGTAAGAAGTTGACCAGGTACCGTGGGCGGCGATGATGAAGTTACGGATCTTTTCTGCGTTGTCCACACCAGAGAAGTTAGCGTAGATGTACTCCGTTGTAACAATCGCGGTGGTTACTCCGGACATCAGCTTCCACATCCGCAACACGCTAAACTCATCGATAAAGGTCTCTGGGGTAATCAGGACCCATTCTGCCGTGCTGCCCCAGTCGGGATTATTGATTGCCAGCGGTGAGTACTCACTGGGTTCAGAGGCTGGCTCGACGATGGTCGCGGTGCAGAACGCCTCGCTGGGGTTAAGAACCATCCGCTCGACGCGCTCCTGGTTTAGCTTCGCGCTGGCAGGAGTGAGGATGCTGGGAACCCGCACCTCGTAAGGCAGAGCCTCGGTGGTGATGTCGAACTCGATGTGGGTAATCATAGAGAGCTTACCGGTGGTCGGCTCGTAGATGAAGGGGCAGAAGAGGGAATCGGCAACGCCGTAACCAGAGATGTTTCCGCCACCAGCGGGAAGCAGGTTGACAGCGGGGAAAGCGGCACTGGAGTTGTAGATTGCCGTGTTCTCCTCGCGCACTAGGTTCTCTGGTGGCACACTGAGCGGATAGGCTCCGGCATCCGGGGTGATGTAATACTCGCCCAGTTCCTCGGTAACCATGTTGGTAACGGTAACCTCGGAGGTCGCCAGACCCACCGGGACCGCCACGTGGAGAGAGATCCAGGGCAGCATCGGCTCGCCGGGTACGTAGCTGTAGGTACCGTCTTCGATAACCGGAATGACACCGTCGGCGACATCACGGAAACTGACATCGGCGGCGGAGAGGCTGTAGCTGTAGGCAAAGGCTACAACGGGGAGTAAAAGCAGCAGCAGGAACTTCTTCATCAATCCTCCTGAAGGATTTTGAGGTTCGGGAGAGCGGAATTTTTTTAGATGCTGTCCAAACACCAAGGATGTATAGCATAGAAAAACCACCGTTGCAAGGTGTTTTTTCAGCTCCGCAAAAAACTGAATAGCAAAAGGGCGAAGACAATCCATGATGGAATCGCTTCGCCCCTGCGGGTTACGGAGTTTTTTTCAAGTAACCTCTAATCTCGCTAATCCCGGAATCCGAGGTTACGACTATACCGATATTGACACCTTGCCATCGGAAACTATTCTCATGCTGGTTCGCCATTTTAACGTTGTGCTGTCAAAAAACTGAATCTCGCCGTCCACTTCATAGGCTCGTGATGTCCAGTCATCCCAATAGCTATCCCACTTCATGGTCAGGGTGCTTTCCGACCCCTTGACAGACCATTCCCCAACAGAGAGGATACCGAGATCGTTCTGTCCCTCCATGGTTCCATCAGCAGCCATAAAGCCGACATACTTTCGTCCGTTGTAGTAATCGCCTCTAACGGTCTTCGGTCTTCCCGACCAGCTTCTGTTTTATCTCTTCCCCTGATAATTGGTGGTATCCTCGGTCAATAATCATCTTCTCGGTTGTTTTCGCGTCTGTTTTGATGGGTTTCATCGTTATTTTCTTCCTTTTAGTTTTCAGCAAAAAAGAGCGATTGTTAAGAAATCGCCCGAACACAGGCGGAATGTAGCACAGAGAAAACCGCAGTCGCAAGAGATTCTTCTTGGGAAAATCACTCCAAACTGGACCAGCAGAGCGGCTACTGTGTAAATTGCAGCGAATCTGTAATCCGGCTAATAGTGAGGCGGTGGCGGCAGCTTGAAGCTGCACACGCTTGTTCACAACTCTCACTTCAGAAAGAAGCGTGCCACCGCCGTCCCTACACCTTTTTCGGAGGTGTGATGCAGCGACCGCTGATGAGGCAGACAAGCAAAGATGTTCGCTGTAAAAATAACGGTATCAGCTTGTAGTTTATGCTGTTATAGATATGTCCCAGCCGTAATCCCCCCCCCCACACCATCAAACCAACCAAGCCACTGACCCTGCCACTTTTAGCCGTTCTGGAAGTGTCGCCGAAATAGCCTGTAACTATGATAATATCTCTAAGTTACTTCCTAGGACAGGTACACTCTTGAGTGATTATCCCTTTTTCTTTTGCTTTCGTTGGTGTCATGTTGCCGGGGCTATTACAATACGCCTCTGCGGTTGCCCACAAACAAAAACGGAGGGTTATCCCCTCCGTCTGTCTCATTTCTGAACCTGAACAGTCTAAGGCACGGTCCATTCGAAGCTGCCCTTGGAGATGGTTACGTCGGTCTGCCACACGTACTCGCCCAGGTAGGAATCCCAGTCGTCAACCAGCTCGATGACCACTGAGTAGGTTACGGTGTGCGTACCACTGACACCCTCATCGCCGTAGTAGTTGAGATCTGTCTCAAAACCATAGACATCGTCGCCGAAGTCCTCGTTGGGAAGAATCGGATACCCGCCGCTCTGATTCCAGTCATCGTCGGGGGCTTCGACCTCCAGCCACCACTGGTTGTCCTCGTGACCGAAGTCTGCACCGGGGTCAAGTTCAATGTCGATGAGGTGATACACATCGGCATAGGACGAGCCGGGATACATGCTCAGAGCCTCGGCACGGAGCTGATCGAACCGCATCGGGAAGTAGGCGCGACACTCAATTTGAGTATCCACGCCGTAGGTAAAGCTGCTCTTCAGGTTGTAAGAGCTTTCCTCACCGAATCCCGGGTAGCTGTTTTGAAAAACTACCTTGCCCGGGGTGAGAGCAAACGCGGAGAGAACGAGGAGCGTGAGCAGAATGCTTGTTATCGCGCGCATGTGTTACCTCCTGTTTTTGAAGGGATACTTTTTTGCGAATATTATTCAACCGCTACCACACACCACATTTAACACGGAAAATGCGGAGATGTCAAATGAATAGTGGGATTGTAGCGAAACCATCCTGTAACACAAACACCAGTGAGGGGACGATTTTTGCTGAAATTGTAACAACCGTAGAGGCACGGCACGCCATGCCCCTACACATATAGCGTGTGGTCTTAGGTAATAAGGAGCCTCGGCAGCAGCTCGCCCGCCGGGGCGTAGAGGGAGTAGTTCGCATACTCGGTCAGCGGCGTCGGCTCCAGGTTGATCTCGACCACCACCGCTCCGGCTCGCCGAGCCTGAATCGGCAGCATCGCCGCCGGCTGCACCTGCCCGGAGGTGCCGATGACGATCATGGCATCGCAGTGTTCGGCAGCATCGAAGGCCTGCTCCAGCAGCTGAAAATCAAGCTGCTCGCCGAACCAGACGATGGCAGGGCGGAGCAGCCCACCACACTTCGGACAGTTCGGCAAGGGAGCGTCTTCTGCCTCGACGGCACGGTTGTGGTAGGCATCGTGGCGATCAACGGCGTGATGACACTCCACGCAGAACTCCCGCCAGATGTTGCCGTGGAGTTCCCAGGGGTCGTCGTAACCAGCCAGGCTGTGCAACCCGTCGATGTTCTGGGTTATTAAGGTTAGCTGGCGAGAGTTCGCGGAATCAGCAATCGCCCGATGGGCGGCGTTGGGCTGGCAGCCTAGCAAGGCTCTCCGACGACTGCGATACCAGCCCCAGACCAGAGCAGGGTCTTTCTGAAAGGCAGCCACCGTGGCAAGGTCTTGGGTGCGGAAGTTCTTCCACAGCCCGCCTGCGCCGCGATAGGTCGGCACGCCGGACTCCGCCGAGATTCCGGCTCCGGTGAAGACGACGAGGTGGTCAGACGAGACCAGTTCTTGTCGCGCGGCTTCGATTTGTTCATCCGGGATTTGATTCATAGGTTCCCCTTCGAGTCAAGCGATAACCATAGGGGCGTATTGCAATACGCCCCTACAAATATGTATTTGGATGTTTTACAAGGGGTTAGATCGTAAAGGGAATCCCCAGCTTTTCAGCGACGGCTCTGGCGGCGGTTAGCTGTTTCTCCGCTTCTTCGCCTCTGCCCAGCAGGCGCAGGGCATTAGCCAGCTCTCGACGATGTTTAATCTCTTCGGGATAGCCGTTGACTTTCAGTCTTGACAGAAGCTCTTTGACCAGATCGGTTGCCCCCTCCCGGTCCGATCGTGCCAGAGCCAGTTGCAGCTCGCATTCCAGAATATCCGAGCGGAAGAAGTCGGGGAGGTCGCCCAGGGTTTTTATTTCAGCAAGTATCTCGGCGGCGTTATCAATTTCACCGAGCTTCACGTGTACTTCAAATAGAGCCAGCAGGTTGGGATAGAGAAACCGGGGCGTATCTTTTCCTAGCTTGATATTAGCCTGCAGTAGCTGCTCCCTGGCTTCGGTCAGCTTTCCCTGATGTGTAAACATCGTTCCCCGGAGGTTAAGCATGTCCGCCTCTTCATCGGATTGCCCACGCTCCTGATAGAGCTTTATAGCTCCCTCAATTATCTCACTTGCCTCTTCATACCGTTCAAGCTCGATAAACATTCGGACGTGCAACTGCTGACTTTGACTCAGGCTGGCAGAATCATGCAGTTCCTCTATTTTCTCATCGATCGTTTTCATCAGCTTTTCAAGCTCAGTGTAACGCCCGACAGTCTGCAGCATCAGGGCGTAGAACATCTTTCCCCATAGTTGATGTTTTTCACTCCCGCTTTCTTTCAGAATTGTAAGGGCGCGGGTTATGTTGGGGATGCCCTCTTCATAGTAACCGATGGACACCTGAAACAAACCAAACCGTCCTAAAGCACCGCCGGAGAGGTGATCTGCCCCCAGATCCCGATAAATTCCAACCTCTTCCTTATAATTTCTCAGGGTAACGCCAAGGTTACCGATGACCTCGTTAAGATGCCCGATATTACCAATGGTCGAGGCTTGGCTGAGGCGGTTGCCTGTCTTTTGTTGGATGTCGTATGCTATGTGGAACCGTTCCAGTGCCTCTGGAAACTGACTACGGATGGCGTGGGAAATTGCCAGGTTGGTATTGGCGACCCCAATTCCTTTTTGGTTCCCCAGTTTTTCGGACAACAGAAGATGCTTTATGTGATAGTCGGCGGAAGCACCGAATTCTCCCTTCGCGCCAAGGATAATTCCCATCGCACTATAGGCTGTGGATTCTAGCAGTTCATCGCCGATTTCAAGGGCTATCTCTATCTGCTGGCTCCATAAATTCATGGCTTCATCAAACCGACCACGGTAGCGATTGGCAGTTCCCAAAACCCAAAGCGATTCCGCTTCTCCCTTACGCGATGACTTATCACGAGAGAGCTGCAGGTTTTCTTTAGCTACCCGCTCACCGTCATCAAACTCGCGACGGAAGCCGACAAGGAAGTTGGCATATTTATAGCCCCAGGCAATCCGCTCCTCATCGGTAAGGGGTATCTCTTCTTTCAGGATTTTATAATCGTTCTCTGCTTCTTCAAAGCGACCAATCAGCTCATAAAGTTTAACTCGCCGGAAGAGAACCTTCACCTTCAGGCGTTCGTCGTTGGTCAGGGAGATGCTCTTTGCCAGAAACTCCAGAGCCTCCTGGTTACGGAAGTCCTCGCTTGCTGCTTCTCCGGCACGGTAGTACCAGTCGGCAGATTCACCGGACAGCTCGGCCATTTCCAGATGATAGGCAACCAATCCCAGTCGGGGACGGAGCCGCTCTTCGGGCAGCTTCTCCAGAATCCGTGCCAGCCGCTCGTGAAGCTCCCGCCGCAGCTGGAAGGGCAGGGAGTTGTAGGCTACGTCTCTGGTTACGGCATGGCGGAAGGCGTAGTCCAGCTCTCTCTCGGTAAAATTGAAGAGCATCTCCAGTTCGACCAGTTCGTTGAGCAATTGTGTCAATGGGTTACTCTGGTTGAGCTTTGTTAACAGGGTGCTTTCAAAGTTCTGTCCGACGACGCTGGCGCGCTTCATCAGGTGGCGGAGTTCCTCTTCGAGGAGGTCCAGGCGCGCCATCACGGCGGACTCCATCGTGCCGGGAAGCTCCACGGTGTCCAGCTCCTCGGCTGCCTCCCAGTGGTTATCAACCCGGACAAGCTGCTTGCTGTCCCGCAGGTGCCGGGTCAGCTCCTCCACGAAGAACGGATTGCCCTGGGTCTTCTTCCAGAGCAGGTTTAGCAGTTCGTCGGAGCAGCTCTCGTCGTCGAGATGTTTCTCGATTAGCTGGTGGGTGGAGATTTTGCTCAGGGGCGCGAGCGAAATCATATCCACCGGAACTGTTTCGTCAAAGGGCAGCAGCTCTTTTTCCCGTGGTCGCTGGACACAGAGGCAGAGGAAAGGCTCGGTTTCGCAGTAGCGAGCCAGGTCAACAATAATCCGCAGGGAGAGTTCATCCGCCCAGTGGAGGTCATCGAAGATAAATACCGTCGGTCGCCGCCGGGCGACCTGGCGCAGCAGGTTGGTGATCAGATAGGTCAGGTTTTCGGCGCGGAGCTTGGCATCCACCGCTTCGTAGATCGAGCCGGGATAGTCCAGGCTAAAGACCATCGCTCCGAGGAAGGGCAGGCGACGCAGCAGCTCAGGATCGTCGGTCAACTCGGCAAGGTTTCGCGCCAGCTGCTCCTTCAGTTCGTTGGCGGACTGTTCTTCGTTGAGCTTCAGTAGCCGGATAAAGAGGTCGTGCCAGATCGAAAGCGGAGTCTTGCCCTCGACCTCGGTAACCACGCCGTAGAGCCAGCCCTGCCGCTCCATATCCAGCCGCTGGCGCAGCCCGGTCAGCAGATAGGTCTTGCCAAATCCCGCCGGAGCAACGATCCGCACGACCCGCCCGCCGGTGAAGGTCAGCGAGCCGAGGGCTTTCTGCAGCAGGTCAAGCTCCTCGTCCCGCCCAACCACCCGCACCGTTTCGCTGAACGAGCCACGCTTACCCCGCAGGCTGTAGAGGGGAACCGGGGCGGGCAGTCCTTTGAGCTGTCGCTCTTCCTCAAACTGGAAGGAGAACTGCTTTTCAGCCCGCTCCCGCACCAATTCAGAACAGAGCTGCTGACCTTCCCCGGCAACGCCCATCAGCCGGGCTGCCAGGTTCACCGTCTTGCCGATGACCGTGTACTCCCGCATGGTCTCCGAGCCGACCTCTCCGGCGTAGGCGACCCCGGCGGTGATGCCGATTCGCTCGCAGCGGATGCTGTCGCTGCCGAGCTTATCCGAGGCGAGAATCCGGGCGCAGGAGAGGGCGCGGCTCAGGTCGTCCTCGTGAGCCACCGGCGCGCCCCAGAAGAGCAACATCGTCGCGCCTTTATCGCCGATGTCAATCTTGTTAATCCAGCCGTCGAAGCGATTGACCTGCTTCGAGACCCTGCCGAAAAAGCTGTCCAGTCGAGAGCGAGCAGCGGCTTTGCTGTAGTCCTGAGCGGTGAAGTTGACGAAGAGAACCACCACCGGGCGATGCTCCGCCACCCGGGTGTTTTGGTCCAGTCGCTGGCGCAGGTTCTGGTTAATCAGCGGTAGAATCGCCGCCTCCAGCCCGGCTGCCTTCTCGTCGGCAAGCTCCTCAAGGGCGAGAGGCGTAATCCCTTTTACCTCATCGTAGTCCAGCTCACGGAGCAGATGATGCGATCCTCCCCGTTCCTCGCTCTTCGCTGTGCCATCCAACCGCTCCAGCACCGCTGAGGTAACGATCAGCTCACCGCTCTCTGCCAGATCCTCCGCTGAGGCGAGCAGGTCAATCCCCTCTCCGGCAACGAAGTAGCTCTCGCCGCCCCTAGCATCGCCAACTACACCACAGCTCACCTCGCCCAGGGTAACAGCGATCTTCAGCTTCAGATGAACCTCACCGGCGGCGGTTTCTAAGGAGGTGTAGGCAGCCATCCGCCGGAGAATCTCCAGGGCGGCGGAAGCGGCGTGTGCCGCGATGTTCGCCTCACCATCGGGAAAGAAGAGGACGGTCATCGCGTCGCCGGAGAACTTGGTCAGCACCCCGCCCCGTTCCTCGACCACGTTAATCATCTCGCCAAAGAAGCGATTGAGCAACCGGGTGATCTCCTCGGCTCCGATGCGACCCAGCTTTGCCAGCCGCTCGCTGAGGGCGGTAAAGCCGCTGACATCGGCGAAGAGGACGGCGGCTTCACCGCTGTAGCCATACTCGGTTGCGTCTCCCGCTCCACTCTCAATCAGATAGTCGAGAAGGTTCCGGGGAATCAGGCGAGCCAGACGGAGCAGAGCTTGTTTTTTTGGCATAAGAACCTTTACCTCGAACGCCCGGCTTGGCTGGAACTTCCAGCTATCCTGTAACCAGGTATATTTGTTGTGGTTATAGAGAGTTCAATAAGAAGACTATAGTCTCCCAAACGAGAAAGTAGCTAACTTTATCGGGCTGGACCTCGCCAAAAACACCTTGAGAATATCTTTAGCTAGAGCGGTATTTGCAAGCGACCAGCGGGAGCGATAAGGCGTGGGGGCGCACTTCATTAGCCCAAAGCTGGCAGCGCAGTGCGCTGCACCACAAGGCTGGGCTTCGCCCAGAACACCCTTTGCACATCCGCTCTCTTCGTTCGCTGCACTATCTGGTTGAACTTGATATGGCAGCGAGTGGAACGAGCGTATCTGCGGAACTAATGACTATCAGGATGATTGTATAGTCGCAAAACTGTGTCCAGCTTCAAGCTGGCTGCTTGACGCTGGGCAGGCTGGGAAGGCATTATATTCTGTCTGGGCTGGAACAGAGTAGTTACGCTGATACGACCAGAGACCATTCTACAATGAATAGCAGACAGCGGCAACGGGTCAGAATATGAAACCGTTGGAACGCATTGCAAAGGAATAACAGGAAAATGTCCCCAACGCTCAGTCCAAATGCCACCGTCGTCGTTGGTCTCTCCGGTGGAGTGGATTCCGCCGTTGCCGCCGCTCGCTTGCTCCAAGGCGGAGCGCGGGTGATTGGCGTTACCCTGCTCCTCGCCGATGAGCAGGACTGCGGCGATCAGGAGGGTGTCTGCTGTTCCCGTGAAGAGGCCGACTCCGCCCTGCTGGTGGCGCGGACTCTGGCGATTCCCCACTACCGGATCGACCTGCGGGAGCGGTTCCGCAGGGCTGTGATTACCGAGGCGGTTCGAGTCGCCGCCTGGGGAGGAACGCCGTCGGTCTGCCCAATCTGCAACGCCCTGATAAAGATGGCTGCCCTGGCGGAAAAAGCCACTGAGCTGGGGGCGGAGTACATCGCCACCGGACACTACGCCCGGATTGAGCGGACAGGCGACGAGGTCAGGCTACTCCGGGGGACGGTGCGGCAGCGCGACCAGTCGTACTTCCTCTATGCCATTCCAATGCGGTTGCGGCGGAAGCTACTGCTTCCACTAAGTGAGTCGAGCAAGGGAGAGATTCGCGCCGAGGCCTCTCGCCTCGGCATGGTGGTTCACGACCGCCCGGCGAGTCAGGATCTCTGTCCCGGGCTGGAGTCGGCTCTGGAGGAGCAGATTACCGTAGGCGCGCCGGAGATGGCACTACCCGGAGGGATCCTCGACCACCACGGGCATTACCTCGGCGAGCATCGGGGGCTGTTCCGCTACACCAATGGTCAGCGACGGGGATTGGGATTGGGCGGAGGAACCAGAGAGCCGCTCTACGTCATCGGTAAGGACTTCACCCAGCGCGCCCTGCTGGTCGGTCCCGAAGAGCTGCTCTGGAGCCGGAACATCACCGTGGAGCTGAACGGACCGCGCCGAGAGCCGCTCCCCGACGGGTTGAGTTGTCAGCCCCGGAGGAACCACCCCGGCGCGCCGGTGGAGATTCTCAGCCTAAAGGATAACCGCCTCCACGCCCGCTTCCTCACCCCGCAACGGGCGTTAACCCCAGGACAGGTGGCGGTCTTCTACCTGGGTGAAGAGGTCGTCGCCGGAGGAACTGCGGTGATGCCGGATTGAGCAACGCAGTGCGTTGCATCACAAGACAGGGCTGCGCCCCTACAACATCAAAACCTGATAAATGCTGAAACGCCATCCCCTTCCCCCCATGGGGGGAAGGTCGGGAAGGGGGGCTATCGGCAGCGATATACGTTTTAGAAAATCATCAAATGTTCGGTGGTTTCGTTGCACAATGACTCTATTGCGAATTGGTGATCATTGAGAATAGCCCCCCACCCTTAATCCCTCCCCCCAGTGGGGGGAGGGTAAGATTTTACGCAACGGTAAAATCCAACACCTTCGCCTTTTTTGCGGGCCGACCTGAAGGTCGGCCCCTACGTCGATCACGAGAATGCTGAACAAACACAAAGTTTTCTGAGCGAAGCCCAGCTCTGTGATGCAACGCACTGCGCTGCTACGCTGGCTTGGTAATGAAGATCATCATCGGTGAGGCGGCGGTAAAGGGCGAACCGTCGTTGTCGCCGTAGAAGTCAACAAGCTCCAGCCCGTTCTTCTCCAGCATCAGCTGCGCCTCGTAGCGGAACAGGTAGCGCATCCGCAGGTTCTCCCTGGCTCGCTTTAGCGTGCCATCGGGGAGCTGTTCGTCGAAGATGAACTGCACCGTCATCACCTGATTGGCAAGGTCGCGCCAAACCGCCGTCATCAGGTCAACTCGGTTACCGCTGTCGGGATTGACGAAGGACTTCTGAAAGTCAAGGATCCCACCGCGTTCTATCAGGCTACGCAGGCTTGGGTTGAAGAGAGACAACACGAAACGACCCTCCGGGGTCAGGTGTCTTCGGACGCAGTTCAGCACCGCCTCCTGCTCACGCAGGGTGCTGGCGAGCATGAAGGAGTTAAAGGGGAGGTAGATCAGGTCGAACTTCCGTTCCAGTTCGAAACGACACATGTCCTCCCGCAGCAGGGTTAGCTTCAGCGGCGGCTTGCCTTCATCCTTCCGCCAGCTGTTGATCCTGTTTCGCTTCCCCTCGGCGATGTTTAGCATCTCCTGGGAGAGGTCAAGACCAACGACCTCGTGTCCCTCCTCGGCAAGGGGAACTGCCAGTCGTCCGGTTCCTACGGCGATCTCCAGAATCGGATCATTGGTCTCCGCCGCCAAACGACGGTAGAGTTGGTAGTCGGTTAAGTCTCCCTGATACTGAGCATCGTAGAATGCTGCCGAGGTGCGATAGATTTCTTCCTGGCTCATGGTATTCCTTTGGGTAGAGAGTGTGTAGCAGGTAAGATGCCAAGACCTTTGGCGTCGGTTCGGTTTTTTACAATTTGCCCCTCACCCCGACCCTCTCCCCAAAGGGGAGAGGGAGATAAGGTAACTGTGATAATAAAAAACTGGTCGGGGAAACCCCCGACCAGTCGTCGTTTTGGAGAGGGTTACAGGTCTTCCATTGCCTTCATGAACAGCTCGTTGAAACGCTCCATGTAAGAGTGATCTTCCGGAGCCCAGCTGTAGTAAATCTCGATGGTGTCGGTGGCGATGTCGCCCTTACCGAGAGCCTGCGCCAGGGCGGCGGCGTTGTAGAGTCCGCCGACGTGGTACGGGTTGATCTCGACAACCTTGAGGAAATACTCCAGAGCCTTGTCGTTGTCCACGTTCCACAGCGACTTGCCCAGGTTAAAGTACGCCGCATCGGAGAGGTCGGTGATACCGATCAGCGTCTCCCAGGAGGCGAGGGATTCCTCAGCCAGACCAAGCTGACCCTGGGTGGTGGCGACGGAAACCCAGCCGTCCACGTAGCCCGGATCGACCTCAATGGCCTTCTCGTAGTACTCCAGTGCCTTCCAGAGGTAATCGCCAGCCAGCATCTCGTCCACGGAGTTCTTGATCTTGTCGTCGTCCACCAGTTCCCAGTCCTCCGGAGCCTTGTCCGGGTTCATCATGTAGTTCAGGTTGTTGGTGATGGTGGTGGAGGCGTTGTAGTAGGCATTGCCCAGACGCAGCCAGGCAAGCTGGAAGCCCGGAGCCAGCTCCGTGGTCTTCTCCAGACGGATGAAAGCCTGCTCGAAGTCTTTGTCGAAGTACAGCAGCTTGCCGTACTCAACCAGAGTCGCGAAGAAGTCAGGATCCTGCTCCAGAGCGCGCTCGAAGAAAGAGATCATCTTGCCCAGGTGTCCGGCGGAGATTGACTTGCCCAGCCACTGATAAGCGTCGAGGTTGGTGGTCAGCGGCTCTTCCCAGTAGCTTTCCGTGCCGCTGCGGGGGAAGAGACCGAACTCGTTGAGGATGTCTTTGGAAAGCTCGCGAGCCAGCATCGGCAGTTCCTCGAAGAGACCGGTGCGCTCGAAGACGGCGATCTCCTCGAAGGGAGCGTCCGCAGACAGCACGCGGAGCTTGACCCAAACCTCAGAGGGGCTTGGCTTGTCATATTCGCCGACGATCATGTAGTCGGCGTTGTAGGCGCGGTTAAGTCCCTCCGCCTGGCTGACATCCAGCGAGACGACATCGAGCTTGGCATCTTTATAAGCGGTGTCGCGGTCGGTGTTGTACTTTGAACGCCAGAGCTGCTGGAACTTGTTGAGCAGGTCGGAACGCTCAACCACCCAGATGTTGGAGCACTGCATCAGGTCGTAGTTCATCGTGATGCCCAGTGCCGGACCGATCCACTTGACCTCGCGCTTCACCGGTAGTTCAGTTTCCGGATCGTCGAACTCTTCGTAGCGAGTCGGGTAGTTGCAGGTAAAGTCGAAGACCAGCCACTTGGTCATGCCAGCGGCATCAGTATTTGAGAGTTCAGGCTCTTCCAGTGATGCCAAATCGGTAGATATGACGGTCTCCTGAGCCATAACGGGCAGGGTCAGGAGCAGGATAGAGATAATGAGGGTGAGTTTCTTCATCTTGCCACCTCCAGTTTGGGTGGGGTTTGAGTTTTTTGCTTAACTAGCCTTTGTTTTGCTCGTCCGGCTTGGTAAGGCCTTCGCCTGCGCCGAGTTATTCAAAGGTTTCGTTGTGCAAAAGCCTTTTTGCTACTCAACTCCCCAACCCGATTCCGGTCTGTCTGGCATTTTTAGAAACCGGATACTGTTACTCCAGCCCCGTGCCAGCTCCCCCGGATTCAGGGGATTGTTGAGTTACGGTGCAGCTTTGCGGTTAGTTCCCGTTTCGAGGAAAAATGATTGCGGCGATAGTAAGCTACTGTCGTGCGATTGTCAACTAAGGGAAAGATGCGATGTTTGGCGGTGTAAGGGGTAATTCCTGCGAGGAGCGTAGATAGAGCCATTGCCCTTTTGCGGGCCGACCTAAAGGTCGGCCCCTACGCTACACCTGAAGAATGTTCAGAATACATCAAGGTTTTCTGGCACGAAGTGCCAGCCTTGTGATCCAACGCACTGCGTTGGCGTTGCTAGCCGATGGAGATGTTTCCACGCGGGTAGCGGTATTTGCCTTTGGCGTGGCGGCGACCGATTGCCAGCCCCAGGGAGAGCGGTCCGACCCGTCCGGCGAACATAAGGACGATGATGACGATGCGTCCGGCGTAGCTCAGGCTGCTGGTTACTCCGGTGGAAAGCCCCACGGTGGCGTAGGCGGAGACGGTCTCGAAGAGGAGGTCGAGGGGTGGGTGGTTCTCGAAGAGGAGCAGCATGAAGTAGCCCAACACGACGAAGGAGATTCCGCCGACGAGAACCGCCAGTGCCTGCTGGGTTACGGAGTCCGGGATCTCCCGCTTGAAAACCTCCAGGCGGTCTTTTCCGGTAAGGTTTCGCCAGAGGTTAAGGATAACGATGGCGAAGGTACTGGTCTTGATTCCTCCCCCCGTGGAGCCGGGGCTGGCACCGATGAACATCAGCACAATCATGATAAAGACCGTCGCCGATGCCATGTTGCCGAAGGGCGTGGTGTTAAAGCCCGCCGTGCGAGTGGTTACCGACTGGAACCAGCCGGCGGTTATCTT
>Ga0190344_1000485_pt1 | contig 19553 bp, 18 predicted proteins | sample 48721323_MG_FD_161662 | JGI IMG/M metagenome (GOLD analysis project Ga0190344, IMG submission 161662) | Hydrothermal vent microbial mat bacterial communities from Southern Trench, Guaymas Basin, Mexico - 4872-13-2-3_MG | ecosystem: Environmental > Aquatic > Marine > Hydrothermal vents >... | reverse complement strand
TGGAAGGGTGATTCGTCACTTGTCGCATAGATGAGAAGGTTCGTATCAATGAAAATGGCTTCACCGTCCATCGTCATTGTAGATCTCCTCTCTGCGGAATGTCGAATTGGAGGGCCATTGTCGCAGGCGTATCAAGTGTAATCCCGAAAGGGCTTTTCTCTTTTTCGCCTGCTCGTCGTCTTGGCTCATAGCGGTCTCTTCGGCGATGATCAACACCTTGTGTTGTCCCGGTTTCAGCAGATTCCCGGTATGGATGACCGCCGATCCGTCGGCACCTACCTTTATCGTCACTTCAACCGCTCGCATTTGCCACCTTCCTTGTTGGATTCACAGGTCTCTACCGATGCCTCACGCCTACCATCCAGCTTTGAGCGCCTTACCCTCCCGACGTCAGCAACGTGCATCGTCATGACCGGACACCCGGCGGCCGATGACTTTGCCTATATCATTACTTACCCGCACATCGGCCGTCAACAAACCAGCAGTTAAAACGCCATCCTCTATTGCCCAGACCCTTTACCGCAACCCGAACAACAGCGCCTGGGCCTCCTTGCGCAGTTTTTCGTCGGGCATCTCGACGGCCCAGACCTGCAACAGGGCCTTGAAAAAATCCTCGTTGCCCTCGGCATGGCGCTTCAAGTAGCCGCGGGCAACGGGCACGTCGCCTTCACGATAGGATGGGCTCCATTGGTTTGGAAAAAATAAAGGACTAATAAACCACCGGTCGCAGCCTCGTCCTCGCAAAGCGGCAAAACCCGCGCTGCGAAGGGCATGGCACTCTCGCAAGGCGGGCTCTTAAGGGCCGACTTTCGGCCGGTATCCTGTCACAGTGTCTCTCCCCTCTGGTCTTGGGTCAACAGTTTGGTCAAGTTACTGAAGATCGCATTAAATTGCAATTCTAAAGGTCAACCAAGGTCGACCATACCACAGGGCATTGTCAGATTACGACAAAGACGAGCCGAAAAATTCACCCGGGCGTTGAGCCGACCAACAACTGGGCCGAGCGGGGATAAAGCAACATTTTTTCTGTAAATTCCCTTAAGCGGTTCGATCATCCTCCGTCGGTTTCAAGCAGACTCTGCCCGTTTCCCAGTCCTCGCTGATCTCCATGAGGATCGCGCTGACCAATCTCAGGAGCGATGCCTCGTTGAGCCATATGGTAATCGCAGCCTCCAGCCCCTCCATGCCGTCTTCAATTACCGCTTCCAACATCTGCCCGATTGCCGTATTCTCCTCGTGGTGGGTCATTTCCGTTCCTCCATTTTTGGTTTTGGCGAACCTTTGGAGTACTGATCTGACCCACCAACTTCAAGCTCTTTCCTCAATGACCCGGGGGCGCCATCCGGGGGGAATTTTCAAAAATCCCCCCGAGCCGACTCCACCTTCACCGAGTAGGCTCGAAACGAATTTACAGAAAAGACGTTACACGAACCTTGTCCCCCCTGTGGGGGATTCTTTACTCGCAGGCTTTTGACGGAGAACCCGCATGAATAACCCAACGGTAACCTCTTTGTGCGACGGCGGTCTGTGCCGGCAGGACGAGTGCTTCTGCGACGGCGCGGCGCAACAGGAACAACGCGAAGAAGATCGCAATCGTGGCGCGGACAAGACCTGCAAGGGAAAAGAAGGCTGCTGCTGCGCGCAAGTCCAGGACCTTGTCCGCCTCGATTCTGTCGACCGCGCCGGCGGAGGCCGGGCGCCCGGCAGGTGGAGCACCTATCGCATCGCCAACATGGATTGTCCCATGGAAGAGGCCTTGATCCGCAAGAAGCTCGGCGGCATGCCCGGGGTGAACGGACTTGCGTTCAACCTGATGCAGCGCACCCTCAAGGTCCGGCACGAATTGTCGGCCCTGCCGGCCATCACCGAGGCCCTGCTTTCCCTGAAACTGGAAGCGAAGTTGATGGAAACGGCCTCCGAGGCCGGTGAAGACGTTGCGGCCCCTGAGATCCCCTGGAAAAAACTGGCCCTTGCCGGTTTGCTGGCCGCCGCCGCCGAAGCCTTGGAGCTGGTTTACCACTGGAATCAGGGTTTCCTGGGAATCGAGCCGCACGCCTGGCGGATCCAGGCGGTGGCGGTCATGGCGTGGCTTCCCATCGTGCTGGCCGTCGTCGCCATCCTCCTGGCGGGGCTGCCCACCTACCGCAAGGGCTGGATGGCGCTGCGCCACCTGGACCTGAACATCAATGCCCTCATGTCCGTGGCCGTCACCGGGGCGGTGGTCATCGGGCAGTGCTCCGAGGCCGCCATGGTCATGGTGCTGTTCAACCTGGCCGAAGCCATCGAAGCCCGGTCTCTGGACCGGGTGAGAAACGCCATTCAGGACCTGCTGCGCCTGGCTCCCGAGAGGGCCACCGTCCAAGGGCCCGACGGGGCCTGGGCGGAGAAGGACGTCGGGCGGATCGCCATCGGTGACCGGGTGCGCGTACGGCCGGGCGAGCGGGTGGCCCTCGACGGCGTCATCGTGCAGGGCCGGTCGACCATCGACCAGGCGCCCATCACCGGTGAGAGTCTGCCGGTGGAAAAGGCGGTGGGCGACGCGGTCTACGCGGGCACCATCAACGCGTCCGGTTCCTTTGAATTCCGGGTGACCGCCGCCGCCGGTACCACGACCCTGGACCGCATCATCCATGCGGTCCGGGAGGCCCAGGCCACCCGTGCGCCGACGCAGCGTTTCGTCGACCGGTTCGCCCGCTACTACACCCCCGCCGTGTTTCTCGTGGCCATCCTGGCGGCCGTCGTGCCGCCCCTGTTCATGGGCGGCGTCTGGACGGCGTCGGTGTACACCGCGCTGGTGCTCCTGGTCATCGGCTGCCCCTGCGCCCTGGTCATCTCCACGCCGGTGACCATCGTCAGCGGTCTGGCCGCAGCCACCCGCCACGGCATCCTGGTCAAGGGCGGTCTTTTTCTCGAGCAGGGCCGCCGCCTCGACTGGCTGGCCCTGGACAAGACCGGCACCCTCACCCACGGCAAGCCGCGGCAGACCGATTTCGCGGCGTTGGGCGACCTGGCGCCGTCCCAGGCGGCGGCCCTGGCCGCCAGCCTCGCGGCCCGCTCCGACCATCCCGTATCCAGGGCCATCGCTGCAGAGGCGGTCCGAAAAGGGATAGAACGTTTCGATGTGGCGGATTTCGCCGCCATCCCAGGTCAAGGCGTGAGCGGGGTGATGGGCGGCAAGCGGTGGTATTTGGGCAACCATCGCCTGGTTCGGGAATTGAACCAGTGCGCCCCGGGACTCGAAGAGCGCATCGGCCGGCTTGAAGAACAGGGCAAGAGCGTGGTGGCCCTGGTGGGCGAGACGGGGGTGCAGGCCCTTCTGGCCGTGGCCGACACCGTCAAGGCGAGCAGCATCGAGGCCGTCGGGGAACTGAAGCGGCTCGGCATCCAGACCCTGATGCTCACCGGCGACAACGTCCACGCGGCCCGCACCATCGCCCAACAGGTGGGCGTGGACCGCTTTGAAAGCGATCTTCTGCCCGAGGGCAAGCTGGCCGCCTTGGCGCGGCTCGAAAATAGCGGCAAGGTCGGCATGGTGGGCGACGGCATCAACGACGCCCCGGCGCTGGCCAAGGCCGACATCGGGTTCGCCATGGGTGCTGCGGGAACGGACACGGCTATCGAAACGGCGGACGTGGCCCTGATGGACGACGATCTGCGCAAGATTCCGCGCTTCATCCGCCTGTCCCGGGCCACCCATGCCATCCTGGTGCAGAACATCACCCTGGCTCTGGGCGTCAAGGCGGTCTTCTTCGCCTTGACCTTCGCCGGGCAGGCGACCATGTGGATGGCCGTGTTCGCAGACGTGGGCGCCAGCCTCCTGGTGGTGGCCAACGGGCTGCGGGCCTTGGGCAAGTAGCCGGACGAACTACAGGCGAGGGACGCCAATGTCTCTCTTTTGACGTCGTTGCCGAGTTGGCGTATGAATTACCGGCTGCCCGCAGGATCTGGCCGATGTCGAAAACTTGCGATGCGCATCACAGGCATGCCCCATACGAATGATGATCCTCCCTTTGGCGCTCCTTTCGTTCTTGCTGGCAGGCTCGGCCTTGGCCGCCTGGCGCGGTTTTGATCATTGGTCCGATCGCGAGGCCGTGAAGCGGCTCGCCGCCATGCAGCCGGCAGCGCCGCCAGGCTTCGATCCGGCGATGATCGCCGATCTGCCGGAACCCGCCCGCCGCTATTTCCTCTACATGATCGAACCGGGCGCCCCGCTTTTCACGGTGGCCCGCATCAGCATGACGGGGCGCTTCGGCATGGGGACCCGGGCCAAGCCCGGCTATTTCGACATGACGGCCACCCAGACGTTGGCCATGCCTGCCGGGTTTGTCTGGAAAATGCGCGCGTGGCGCGGCCTGATGACCCTATCCGGCTCGGACAGCGAGCGCTGGACGCGGTTCTGGCTGATGGGGGGGCTGCCGGTGGCGCGGATGGGCGGAAACCCGGACCACAGGCGCTCGGCCTTCGGGCGCTATGTGGCTGAAGCCGTGTTCTGGACGCCGGCGGCGGTACTGCCCGGGCCCGGGGTCACCTGGCAGGGAGTGGATGCGGATTGCGCCCGGCTCACCGTGAGGCATCAGGAGCTGTCGCAGTCCGTGGATGTCACCGTGGCGCCGGATGGGCAGCCGACCCGGGTTTGCTTTCAGCGATGGAGCAACGCCAACCCGCAGAAGCGGCACCGGCTGCAACCGTTCGGCGGGCATCTCTCCGGGTTTCGATCCTTTGCCGGCTTCCGCCTTCCCACCCGTGTGGAGGCGGGCAACCACTTCGGCTCGGATGACTACTTTCCGTTTTTCCAGGCGGACGTCAAGGATATCGAATTCCCACGTAACGGAGGTGGTCCCCACAAAGGGTACGGATGAGAAAACGGTCATTGCGGAGATCGAAAAATGAAAGAATTGATCAAACCGGAGAACGAGGCCGAGGCCAATGTCATCAAATCCATCCTGGAGGAAAATGGCATTTACGCGGAAATCCGATCGTTTCGCGATACCGCCTACGACGGCCTTTTCCAGGCCCGGTACGGCTGGGGCGTGATCCGGGTCGCCGAGGCCGACGCTGAGGAAGCCAGGCGAATCATCCAGGAATGGCGGGATGCCTCTCCCGAGGACCTCCCCTGGGAAGAGGACTCGAACCCGCCCAGAGGGGAAAATCATGAATGATGCACCGAAGGTTTCAGCCGGGGACAAGAGCGGTCCGATGAAGATCGTCTGCCTGGTGGGAAGCCCCCACGGCAAGCGGGGCAACACGGCCCGCCTGCTCGACGAGGTCCTGGGGGGCACCGCCAGCCGCGGGGCGGTGATCGAAACCGTCTTTCTGCGCGGCGCCGAGGTGTGCCCCTGCCGGGGCTGCGACCGCTGCCATGTCGAGGGCTGCTGTCCGCAAAAGGACGATTTCGCCGCCATCAAGGAGCGGATCATGGCCGCCGACGGCCTGATCCTGGCCAGTCCCAACTACATCAACCATGTCAGCGCTCAGCTCAAGGCCTTCATCGACCGCTGCTGCGGGGTGATCCACTGCCTGGGATTCGAGGGCCGCTACGGCGCCGCCGTGGTCACCTCGGGCGGCGGCCCGGAAAAAATGATCGCCGATTATCTCAACCAGTTTCTCATCATGACGGGCATCCATCCGGTGGGCGCGGTCCATGCCACCATGGCCGAAATGCCCGACGGCGAATTCACGGAAGCGGTGCGGCGCCGGGCCTTCCACCTCGGCCGGCGCCTGGTGGGCGCCTGGAAGACCGGCGCCCGCTACCCGTGGGTGGAGCGTCGCATGGCGACCTTTCACGCCCGCATGGCGGCCCTGATCGCCTATCGCCGCCGGGAGTGGCCCTTCGAGTACGACTGGTGGCAAAAGCGCTGCGATTGAACCAAGTCGCCGAGCTGCGAAGGATCTGCCTGTCGCTTGCCGGATCAAGCAAGGGGGTTGAGATCCAGAGGGACAAGCCGGAGAATGGAACCGTTCGGCGCAATCGGACGCATTTCGGCGCGCACCGCCATGAAAGGTGTTCACTGAAACCCCGAACACCCAAAACCGGCGCAGGGGTAGCGCCAAGAGCAATTGAACAGCTCGGTCGCCTGCTAAGCGGGAGAGCCAGCCTTGATGAAGCACAGACCTGTCATTTCGTCTTTACGAACCGCCTCAAAACGCCAGGGCGCCCAAGGAAGCGATTAAGGCGGCGAGGCGAGGCGCAAAAAGAATCATCCGGGAAGGGAAAGGGGCATTGGTTTCGGAAGTTTTAGGGGATGACCCGCCACGGGATAATCGAAGGGGAAACGGAGGATGGACGCCATGAAAATGAGGATGAGTGTCGACGAAGCCAAGGAACGGGCGCTGGCGCTGATGTACCGTGGCTACCACTGAGGGCCGTCCATCCTGCAAGTTATGTGGGAAGCGTATGGCCTGGAGAACGAGGATTTTCTGTGGACCGGGATTCCTTTTCTGGGGGGCATCGGCGGCTTCCAGGAGGCGCCCTGCGGAGTGGTTTCGGCTTCGGCGGTGTGCCTGGGACTGCGGCACCGCCAACCCCTCGGCGACAAGGAGGCGGCCAAGCAGGCGCGCCATGCGATCCGCATGTTCGCGGCCAAGATCGTCACCGACTTCAAACAAAAATTCGGCGACATCACCTGCAGCGGCCTGATCGGCATGGATTTTTCCCGGCCGGGGGAATACCAGCGGTTTCTCGATTCAGGGATCTGGAAGGGCAAGTGCCAAAGGTACGTCGCGTTCATGATCGAAAAGCTCTACGAACTTGAAGCAGACCGGGGGCTGTTTGTGGTGGCATCATGAGGTGGGGCGATGGTTTTGCTGACGGGGGAGGTGGGGAAGGTGATAGAGGGGCGACCGGCCGGTCGCCCCTCTATGTGAGTTCCATTCGGGCATCGTGGGCATGTCGAGCCAGCAGGAAATGCGATCATCGCCGTCCGGCAAGATAGGCTTGAACGGCCAATAGCCCGGCAAAAGCGACGAAACCGGCGCCGGCGGCCAGGCCCGCGCGCATGAAACGGCGGCGTCCCATGCGGTCGAGTCACGCGCTGGCAAAAAAGGAAAAATAGTATGGCAGGCGAAAGGGACCTCGACAAGCTGCTGGCATCGTTGTCGCCCCGCTTGATGGACGATGATTTCGTTTTTTGCACCATCAAGGATGCAAAATATGGCGATTTTGCCGAATTGTCGCCGCTGGCGTCATTCAGGGAAGAGGAGGGGTTGACCTTATTGCTGACAAAGGAAAAGGCGGACAAGGCAGGCTTCAAATACGATTCCATATTCAAATGCATTACGCTCAAGGTCCACTCCAGCCTCGAGGCGGTGGGGTTGACCGCCGCGGTTTCGCGCCAATTGGCCGACAGGGGCATCAGCGCCAATGTCATTGCCGGCTACTGGCATGATCATGTTTTTGTGCCGGCTGAGCGAGCCGATGACGCATGGTCGGCGCTCAAAGATCTCTCCCGCCGGCATGCTGAAAGGTTCCGACAAATGGCCGACGGGCGCCTCGGCGATGGACAATGTTTTCCCCCGGGGCTATGACGAGGCAGTCGCTCGATCGCGGGCTTGCCACCGGCTCGCCGGTAATCGCTGCCCGGCAGGGACGCGGCCCGTTGGGCTGAAAGCGAACGAAATGGACGAGAGTCAAATGGAAACAGTTGATTGGCACCGGCTCGATCCCGGCGAGGCGCTGCGCAGGCTGGCGTCTTCTCCGGAAGGTCTCGCCGCCGAGGTTGCCCGCGAGCGCCTGGCGCACTACGGGCCCAACGCGCTGGTGGAAAAACGACGCAAACCGGTGTGGCGGATGCTGCTGGACCAGTTCAGGGACTTCATGATCCTGGTGCTCATCGCCGCCGCGGTAGTGGCCGGCCTGCTGGGCGAGCCGGCGGACACCATCGCCATCGTCGTGATCGTGCTTCTGAATGCCGTGCTCGGCTTTGTCCAGGAGTACCGCGCCGAGAAGGCCATGGCCGCGCTGAAACAGATGGCGGCGCCGTCGGCCACCGTCATCCGCGGCGGGCGCATCGCGTCCATCGCCGCGGTGGAACTGGTCCCCGGGGACGTGGTGGCGCTGGAGGCGGGCAACGTGGTGCCGGCCGACCTCCGGCTCACCGAGGCGGTGCAGCTGCGCGTCGAGGAAGCCGCCCTGACCGGCGAATCCGTGGCAGTGGAAAAGGACGTCGCCGCCCTGGGAGAGGCGGGCCTGGCGCTCGGGGACCGTCGCAACATGGCCTACAAGGGAACCCTGGTGGCCTACGGCCGGGGCCGGGGGGTGGTGACCGCCACCGGCATGGGCACCGAGCTGGGGAAGATCGCCACGTTGCTCCAGGATCAGGACGAGGGGCGCACCCCGCTGCAGAAGCGGTTGGCCGTTTTCGGCCAGAAGCTCGCCTGGGCCGTCTTGGCTGTCTGCGCCATCGTTTTCGTCACCGGCCTGCTGCGGGGAGAGCCGCCGCTGTTGATGCTGCTCACCGCCATTTCCCTGGCGGTGGCCGCCATTCCCGAGGCCCTGCCCGCCGTGATCACCATCTCCCTGGCCCTGGGCGCCCGGAAGCTGGTCAAGCAGCGGGCCCTGATTCGCAAGCTGCCGGCGGTGGAGACTCTGGGATCGGTCACCTACGTCTGCACGGACAAGACCGGCACCTTGACCCTGAACCGCATGGCGGTGGAGAAAGTCTATGCCGACGGTCGGCTGCTCACGCCCGACGAGCTGCCGGCCATGGGCCGCCGGCCGGCCGGCAGAGTTTCGGACCTGCTGCTCACCGGCCTGGCCCTATGCAACGATGCCCACCTGGACGCGGAGGGGGCCGTGGTCGGGGATCCCACCGAGGCGGCCCTCCTGGACCTGGCCCGGGGAAAGGGGCGCATGCGCACCGAGCTGGAGAAGGCCGCTCCCCGACTGGCTGAAATCCCCTTCGATTCCGAGCGCAAGCGCATGACCACCTTTCACCCGTGGCCGGACGGCCGGGTTGTCTCCTTTACCAAGGGGGCGGTGGAGAAACTCCTCGACCGCTGCCGGCGGGAGCAGACCGCCGAGGGGCCGGTGGCCATCGACCGGGACAGGATCCGGGAGACCGCCGAGCAGATCGCCGGCGAGGGCTTGCGAATCCTGGGGCTGGCCATGCGCCTCTGGGAGGCGGTCCCAGACGGGCCGAGGGCCGGGGCGGCGGAAGACGACCTGGTCTTCGTGGGCATGGTGGGCATGATGGATCCGCCCCGACCGGAGGCGGCCGAGGCGGTGGCCATGTGCCGCTCCGCCGGCATCCGGCCGGTGATGATCACCGGCGACCACCCGTTAACGGCCGAGGTGATCGCCCGGCGGGTGGGGATCATCGGGGAAAAGGACGGGGCCGTACTCACAGGCCGGGAATTGGCCCGGCTGGACCAGGAGGAATTCGAGGCCCGGGTGGAAAAGATCCGGGTTTACGCCCGGGTGGCCCCGGAGCAGAAGCTCAGGATCGTGGAGGCCCTGCAGGACAAGGGGCATTTCGTGGCCATGACCGGAGACGGGGTCAACGACGCCCCGGCGCTCAAGCGGGCCGACATCGGGGTGGCCATGGGGATCACCGGCACGGACGTGTCCAAGGAAGCCTCCCACATGATCTTGCTGGACGACAACTTCGCCACCATCGTCAAGGCAGTGCGCGAGGGCCGCAGGATCTTCGACAACATCCGCAAGTTCATCAAATACACCATGACGAGCAACTCCGGGGAGATCTTCACCATCTTCCTGGCGCCGTTTCTCGGCCTGCCCATTCCCCTGCTGCCGATTCACATCCTGTGGATCAACCTGGTCACCGACGGGGTGCCCGGTCTGGCCCTGGCCGTCGAGCCGGGGGAGGCCGACATTATGAGCCGGCCTCCCCGGCATCCCAAGGAAAGCATCTTCGCCCACGGCCTGGGCGAACACATCATCTGGGTGGGCCTGCTTATGGGGGCCGTGTCCATCCTCACCCAGGCCATTTTTGTCGACCGTCGCCCGGACCACTGGCAGACGATGGTCTTCACCGTCCTGTGCCTGAGCCAGATGGGGCACGTGCTGGCGGTGCGCTCCGAGCGGGATTCCTTTTTCAAACAGGGCGTCCTGACCAACAAGCCGCTGCTGGGCGCGGCGCTGCTGACCTTCGCCCTGCAGATGGCCACCATCTACGTCCCCTTCCTCAACCCGATTTTCAGGACCGCCCCGCTCACCGCCGGCGAGCTTCTGGTCACGTTGCTGCTCTCGAGCGTTGTCTTCGCGGCGGTGGAGATCGAAAAGGCCGTCAAACGGTGGTGGCGCCGGTCCGGTTGAAGCGGCGAAAAGAGTCGGACCGCCCTCGCCGCGGTGATTTTTCGCACCGGAAGAGGAGAAGCGACATGCTGCTGTCCGGGTCCTGTCCGTCGTGTCCGCGCAAGATCGCGCTGATCGGTTACCTGCTGCGCCAGCGTGGCATTACCGGCCGGCGAAGCGGGGCCGCAGCCGCTGGGCGATCTCCTCGGGAAAGGCCAGGCAGACCCCCTCGTGGTACAGGTGCTGCAGGGCGCCCACGTCCGGGGTGCCGATGGCCTGGTTGAAGTAGGTGCGCGGGGAGAAGACCAGGTGGAGGCGAAAGTCTTCGTCCTCTTGCGTGCCGCTGAAGACATTCATGTTGAAACTGAAAATGCCCATCTCGTCGTAGAGCGCCATGGCGTGGGTCAGCCCCCGGGCCAGGTCCGCCAGGTCCTGGCGGGTCAACTCCAGGGTGCGGCACACGCCGTCGACCACGGCCACCACGTCGCCGGCTACCCCCATGGGCGCGAAGGCACAGAGCCACTCGGTGCGCCCGATCCTGCCCAAGTAACGGCTGCCATCGGCGCGCTCCGCGGCCACCAGGTCCTCCCAGTACACGGCGCCGTGCGCCTGGCGGTAGGCCCGGGCGGCGGCGATCTCCTCGCGCAGCAGCTGCGGCGCGGTGCTGCCGGCGAAGACCTGCAGGTGGGGGTGCACGATAGAGCTGCCCGACGGCGGCATGTAGTTCCAGTTGATCAGGTGATAGACCGATTCGGGGTGGCCCGCCTGCTCCAGGATGCGAAAGAAGGCCAGGCAGAGACCCAGGGCGCCGGCGATGGTGTCGGGGGTCAGGTCCGTCATGGGGATGTAGTGGGCCGCCCCCATCACGGCCACGGCGCTCAGGGCCTCGTAGGGCGCCAGGTTGGGAAACAGCACCCGGTCGGCGTCCACCAGGCGCCCCCCTGGCAGGATCTCTGGTGGAAAGCAGGGGGTGATCCGCATCACCCGCTCCGGGCAAAAAGGACAGACGGGGGCCGTCTGTTCCGCCAGGGCCTGCAGGTCGGGTTTCTGCCATTGCAGTTTCATGAAGTGGCAGATGCGGGAGCTGCGGCCGGTAAGGGGATCGAAGCGGATTTCGTTGGCCACGGTGTGCCGGCGCATCTCCTGGAGCGGGTTGAGCAGCACGGTTTCCTTGGGGATGATGGTGAATTTCACGGTGGATGCCTTTCGGACGAGACCGAGGGAAATCGGATGATTTTCTCATGGCTACCCGTCCGGCAGGCCGTTTGTCAAGGGGGCGGGCGCAGGGCCCCGGTGCTTGACAGCCGGCAAGGTGCAGGGGTAGCGTGAAATTGATTGGAGCGGTGGGCAAACGCGGCGACGGGCAGGGATGTCGTCCCATGGAGAAGAACGGCTTTCTTCCGATGTGGAGGTGGGCGCCATGTATCTCAAGCAAGGTGATCTTTTCCGGGGCGTCTCCATTTCGTTTTTGACCAAGGCCATGACCCTGGCCCAGCGGGGTTCGCGCCCGGAAGGCGCCGTCTTGTTCCGGCGGGGGGAGCCGGCTGCGCATTTTTTCGTTCTCATCAACGGATCGGTGGAACTGAGCGTCGGCGAAGCCGGCCAGTCGGTGCACGTCGGCCGGCGTACCGGCGAATCCTTTGGATGGGCCGCCCTGGTGGGGCGCGACTGCTACCCGGCCACCGCCCGGTGCCTGTCAAAAATCGACTTTCTCCGGATCCGGGTGGAAGATTTCAAATCGCTGTTGAATTTCCACCCGGAGGACTCCTTCGTTTTCTACCGGAACCTGTCCACCGCCTTGAGCGGGCGCTTGATGGAGAGCTATCTGGGCAAGGTACCCGCAGCCGAAAAGGACGAACCGCCGGGAGAGCTTGACGCGGCAGAGCGGGGATCGCTTGAAGCGGTACTGGGCGGCTGCGAATTTTTCGAGGGCCTCGGTCGTGGCGACCTTGAAAAGATCGTTCGCCTCTGCCGCGAGCGGCAATTTGCAGCCGGTGAAATTGTTTTCCGCCAGGGCGACCACGGAGAGCATCTCTACGTGATCGCCGAGGGACGGGTGGTACTGGAAAGAGCCATTGATCTTGGGGCCCGCAAAGGTCGGGTGACCATTGAAGCCCTCGAAAAAGGCAGGGTCCTGGGCAGCTGGTCCACCCTGCTGGCGCTGCCGCACCGGCTCATGTCCACTGCGGTTTGCCAGAAGCCGACCCGGCTGGTGGTGATGCCTGGCGCTGCCTTGCGCCGCCTCATGCTGGCCAACAAGGACCTCGGGTTCAACGTGATGGAAAAATTCTGTTTTCTGCTGCGGGACCGCATCCAGGCCGCTTACGGGGCCATGGAAAAGATCTGAAGCACTGACATGAACCCAGCCGAATCCGACACGGAAGCCCAACTGTTGAAGTCGCTGCCCGAGCACTTGGCGCCCTTTGGCACCGAGCGCAGCAACCTGATTCCCATCCTGCAGATGGTACAGAAACATTTTTCCTATCTGCCGGCGGCGGCCATGGAGATCGTCGCCCGGCACCTTGACATTCCCCTGGCCGAAGTCTACGGGGTGGCCACCTTCTACAACCAGTTCCGCTTCACCCCGCCGGGCCGCCACCCGATCAAGGTCTGCCTCGGCACGGCCTGCCACGTGAAGGGCGGCGATATCATCCTGGAGAACTTCGAACGCAAACTGGGCATCCGGGACGGTGAAACCACGGCGGACCGGGAGTTTTCCATCGAGCGGGTGGCCTGCGTCGGCTGCTGCGCCCTGGCACCGGTGGCCCTGGTGGGGGAAACGGTGCACGGCAACATGGCACCGAGCAAGATCGAGGGGCTGTTTACCCGCATCCAGGTGGAAAAGGAAATGGCGCAAAGAAAAAAGCGGGAAAATGAACCAGACGCCTGAAAACACGCCTGAGAGCCGTTTGGCCGCCATCCGCCGCCGGGCCGAGGACCAGCGGCGGGCGCGGATGGACACCGACGCGCCCAAAATCCATATCGGCCTGGCCACCTGCGGCATCGCCTCCGGCGCCCTGGATACCAAGCAGGCCTTCGAGCAGGCCTTGGCCGAGCAGGGCATCGAGGCGCTGATCCACACGGTGGGTTGCGCCGGGCACTGCTACGCGGAGCCGGTGGTGATCATCGACCACCCCCAGTCGGGATTTCCGCCCATCTTCTACCACCAGGTCACCGCCGGCAAGGCCAAGATGCTCGTCAAGCTGTTTCTTGCCGGCGGTGATCCCCGGCTGGAGCATGTCTACGGCGCTACGGTGGAAAACGACCTCATCCCCTCGGTGATGGAGTTTCCCCGTTTCAACCGGGAAAAGCGGGTGGTGATGGAAAAGTGCGGCCGGGTCGATCCGGAGGACATCGACGACTACCTGGCCGAGGGCGGCTACGGCGCCCTGGCGCGCGCCCTGGCCATGACACCGGAAGAGATTGTCGCCGCCATCGAGGCCTCCGGGCTCAGGGGGCGCGGCGGCGCGGGGTTTCCCACCGGGCGCAAGTGGCGCCTGGCCGCCGCGGCAACCGCCGAGGGCAAGGTGGTGATCTGCAACGCCGATGAAGGGGACCCGGGGGCCTACATGGACCGGACCCTGTTGGAGAGCAACCCCCACCAGATGCTCGAAGGCCTGGCGATCTGCGCCAGGGCTGTGGGTGCACGGCAGGCCGTCGTGTACGTGCGGGCCGAGTACCCGCTGGCGGTGCGCATCGTGACCCGGGCCATCGCCCAGGCCGAAGCCCTGGGGCTGCTGGGCCAGGGGATCCTGGGCACCGACATGAACCTGGATATCGAGGTTTTCCAAGGCTCCGGCGCCTTTGTCTGCGGCGAGGAAACCGCCCTGATCCGGTCCATCGAAGGCTACCGGGGCATGCCGGTCCACCGGCCGCCGTACCCGGCGCAAAAGGGGCTCCACGGGCGGCCCACCGTCATCAACAACGTCAAGACCCTTGCCTCGGTGCCCCCGATCATCGAGAAGGGCCCGGACTGGTACGCGGCCATCGGCACCGAAAAAAGCTCCGGGACGGCCATCTTTTCGGTGGTGGGGGACGTAGTCCATCCCGGACTGGTGGAGATTCCCATGGGGGTGACCCTGCGGGAGCTGATCTTCGACATCTGCGGCGGCGTGCCGGGGCGAAAAGGGTTCAAGGCCGTGCAGATCGGGGGCCCTTCGGGCGGCTGCCTGTCCGAGGCCTTTCTCGACACCCCCATCGACTTCGACTCCCTCACCGAGGCCGGCGCCATGATGGGCTCCGGCGGCATGGTGGTGATGAGCCAGGACAGCTGTCCGGTGGACGTGGCGCGCTTCTTTCTCGATTTCACCCAGAAGGAGTCGTGCGGCAAGTGCACTTTTTGCCGCATCGGCACCTGGCACCTGCTGGAAATCCTGGAGCGCATCACCGTCGGAGAGGGGCGCGAGGAGGACGTCGAGCTCTTGCAGCAGCTCGGCGAGGACATCAAGGACGGGTCCCTGTGCGGCCTGGGCAAAACGGCGCCCAACCCGGTGCTCACCTCCCTGAAGTACTTTGCCGACGAATACGCGGCTCACATCCGCGAGAAGCGCTGCCCCGGCATGATGTGCCGGGCGTTGACGGCCTACTACATCGACCTGGAGAAATGCGCCCGCGGCTGCGACGCCTGCGTGGGATGCTGCCCGACGGATGCGGTATTCACCACCAGCACCCGCAAGAAGGGGATCGATCAGGCCCTGTGTGTTAAGTGCGGCGAGTGCATGGTGGCCTGCCCGCCGGAATACGATGCCGTGCGCAAGGTGTCGCCGGCGAGCCTGGCGCCCATCATCGAGCGGCCGGTGAAACCCGTGGCCGAGGCCGAAGCCTCCGCCACGCCGGCAAAGGATGCCCCATGATGGTCGAGATCACGGTAGACGGCCGGGTGCTGACGGTCCAGGCGGGACAGTCGCTGCTGGAAGCTTGCCTGGCCAACGACATCTACGTCCCCAACCTCTGCCATCTGCCCGGGATGGCGGACCCGCCGGCGTCCTGCCGCCTGTGTTTCGTGGAAGTCGACGGCATGCCCCAACCGGTGACTTCCTGCACGGTGGCGGTCACCGGAGGGCTGGTGGCGCGCACCGACACTCCGGCCGTCCGGCGCCTGCAGCGCTCGGCTCTGCGCCTGCTGCTCAGCGTCCACGAGGTGGACTGCAAGAACTGCCCGGCCAACAAGCGCTGCGAGCTGCAGCGCCTGGCGCGGTTTCTCAAGGTCGGGCTCAAGCCTAAGGACCTGCCGGCCCCTCGCAAGACACCGGCCGTCGATGACACCCACCCGTGTTTCAGCTTCTATCCCAACCGCTGCGTGCTGTGCGGCAAGTGCGTCGAGGCCTGCCGCAGGGCGCCGGGGGAGACCGTGATGGCCTTTTCCCGCCGGGGTTTCGAGACCATCCTGTACTTCGACGTCAATGCGGCCGAGGCCGGGCGCTGTGAAAACTGCCAGGCCTGCGTCGAGATCTGCCCGGTGGGCGCCCTGGTGATGAAAGCCGACTGATTGGGCGACGGCGATGGGGTGCTGCTTGCGGCTGCCTCGGAACAAAAAGAATGACAATTCACGCTTGAGGCGGATGGGGCGTCCGGAGTTTGCGCGTGAATTCCGATGTCTCGCGGTGACCGGTAAAGTTGGAGGCAAGCCTCCGGGGAGCAAGGGAGCCATTCTTGGAAGTCGAGGTTGAAAAGCCGCCGTGAACAAAGACCGGTTCATCTGCCAGTGCATCAGCGACACCCTGGACGGCCTCAGGGACGGGTTGTCCCATTTCTCGGGCCCCAGCCGGGCGGCCCTGATCTACGCGGTCCGTCCCAAGGATCCCGTCCGCATTCATGACCCCCAGGGCCTGCTGCGGGGGCATGAGCCGTTTTTCAAGGAACGCTTTCTCGATTCCCGGCAGTGGCGCGAGCCGGTGCCGCAAGCAGCCGGACGCCAGAAATTCGGCCATGTGGCGCCGAAGAAAAACCTGCAGCTCACCGGGCTGATCTCCTTCGGTGGCAGGTCCGGTTCGGTCTACTACCAGATGTGGTTCACCGAACATCATCCGGACATGTGCTCCATCGGCCCCACCGAGCGCTGGCTGGAGCATGCCGCCTGGCGCCTTTCCCACGACATCGCCAACGAGCAGGAACTCTATACCGGGATTTCCGGGGCATTTCTGAGAGAGTATGCCACCCATGCGGTCCGGGACCATATCATCGACGAAATGAACGTGATCCTCGGCTGGGATACCGATCTTCGGGTCTATCCGATTCTGGATGCCATCCTCTGTATATCCCGCACTATCGAGGAGGGCTCCTGGGCTAGGGGACAGCTGCTGTTCGTGGAGCGGCGACTGATCCCGACGATGTCCTTCATTGCCAAGTTTCCCAAAAACGAACAGGTGGCGCTCTACAATTTCAAACATGTCCGCAAGCTGCTGCTGGCGGTGGAAAATTCCAGCCGCCAGCTGGTTTCCGACGGCCGGAGCATTATGGGCATCGCCGAGCGCCAGACACCGATATTTTCTCTAACGGCGGATTTTTGCGGGGGCCATGGATTCTTGCGATCCACCGGCGGAGAGATCTGCAGTTTTTCGGACGGCAACTTCAAGTCCACCACCCGCCGGGCCAACCTGGTCCAGGTGGAGGAGATCCTGCTGGAAGCCGATCTTGGCGCATCCAATGGGAACGCGTTGTTCAAAATCATCTCCGAACTGGTTCACAGCGCGGAACAATTGAAGCACGGATGCACCCTGGTGGTCGATTTCAACGACCCGCCGGTCCACATCTCCGGCCAGAAAATCGAATGTCCCCTGGATCTTGGCCAGCCCCACTTATTGGACCTGGCCAAATCCCTGGCCCGGGTGGACGGCGCCCTGCATATCAGCAAGGAAAACCGCCTGCTGGGGTTTGCCTGCCTGCTGGACGGTCGCACCGTGCCAGGAGAGGACCGGGCCAGGGGGGCGCGTTTCAATTCAGCCGTCCGCTTCACCGCAGCGCACAAGGGAATTTTCGTGGTGGTGGTCTCGGCGGACCGCCCGGTCTCGGTCATCCAGGACGGCGTCGAAATTTTGGCGCAATGCCAGTTGAATCACATGGCGACCGGTACAGTTTCCCCGCCGACGCTGGAGGACTGGATCAACGGGGCCTGATGCCGTCATTTCCCCCCGTTTTTGACAACGGCCCGAGCCCACGGAGTGCCATCAGCAGCGCCGGGCGGCTTCGGCCGAACTGACAACAGCGGAAGGACTCGAACATGAAAACCACTCCTGTCAAGAACATCATGGTGCCCATCTTTGATTATGCCACCGTCGCTGCAAACGCTACTCTCATGGAGGCCTTGGCCGCCCTGGAAAATGCCCACCGACGTTTCGGTGACCGCCCCTATCGGCATCAGTCGCTGGTGGTGGTGGATGAAAACCGGCACGCGGTGGGGCGGGTCAGCCAGGTGGACATCATGCGTGCCCTGGAGCCGGGCTACAAGGAGATCGGCGACCGGCCGTGGATGGCGCTCATGAGCTTGAGCAAACGAATGCTCAAGACGATCCGCGAGGAACTCCATCTTTGGGAGCAACCGTTGACGGTGATTTGTCAAACCCTGGAAAGCACGCACGTGGCCGACATCATGCAGGTGCCGACGGAGGGTGAATTCGTCGAGGAAACCGACACGATGCACATCGCCATGCACCGTATTGTCATGGGCCAACACCACAGCCTGCTTGTGACGCGCGGCAAGGAGATCGTGGGGATCCTTCGTTCCACCGATGTTTTCAATGCCTTTTACGACATGATCGAGGCTTGCGGTTACCCGAAAAAAACTTCCTGACCGGATTTTCGCAGGAGTCTGGGGGCCCTTGCCGGCGATGTCTTGTTTTCATCTATTTCGGACAGTAGTGAACCGATTCATAAAAACCAATACCGAGGTTTCTTGGAACAATTTGCCCGCCTGATCCAACTGGTCGGCCCGGAGGCCATGGCGCGGCTGGAAGCCGCCGAGGTGGCCGTCTTCGGCCTGGGGGCTGTGGGCTCTTTCGCCGTGGAAGCCCTGGCCCGGGCCGGCATTGGTACGCTGCGCCTGGTGGATTTCGACGTCCTTCAGCCCAGCAATCTCAACCGGCAATTGCTGGCCTTGCAATCCACCCTCGGCCGGCCCAAGATCGATGTGGCCCGCGGCAGGGTGGCCGACATCAATCCCGCCTGCCGGGTCGATGCCCGCAGCGGCTTCGTGGACGCCGACACGGCACCCGGCTTCCTCGAGCCGGCGCCGGATGCGATCATCGATGCCATCGACGGGGTCAACTCCAAGGTCAACCTGCTGGCCGCGGTTCACCGGCTCGGCCTCTTCACCGTGTCGAGCATGGGGGCCGCCCGCCGGCTGGACCCGGCCCGGGTGCGGGTGGCCGACCTGGCCGACACCGAGGGCTGCCCCCTGGCCCGGGTGGTGCGCAAGCGCCTGGGGCGCCGGGGAATCCGCGGCGGCATCCGCTGCGTCTTTTCCACCGAGCCACCCCTGCCCTCGCAAGTGCCGGCCCCGGCAGCCGTTGAAGAAACCACCCGCGGCCGCCCGCGTCCGCCCCTGGGGAGCATCTCCTACCTTCCGGCCATCTTCGGCCTTCACGCGGCGGCAGAGACGATCCGGTGGATTTTGCAGAAGAAATAGAAACAGCGACGGAACTTGGTATCTTGCCGATTCTGCGCTCTTGTCGAGATGAGCAAGCGCACCGTCCGCTACTACATCCAGACTGGGCTCGTGGACAGGCCCGAGGGCGTCGGCAAGGGGGCTTTTTATAGTACGCACATCTGGAACAGTTGCTGGCGATCCGGAAGTGGAAACAGGCTGGCCTCTCCCTTGAACGGATCCAGGATATCCTGTCAGGGGAGAAAGACGGACAGCGCCCCGTTCCACCACCAATTTCAAAAAAAACGGGACCGTCGAAGTGTGGAGCCATCTGACCGTCGCGGACGGCATCGAGCTGCATATCGAGCCAAGGCGGGCCGAATTGATCCCCCTGTGGGCGGTGGCCTTTACGGTATAACGGATCCTTCGACCGAGGCCCTGGCCAATCACTTGGCCCCGCCACCGGAAGTGGCCTTCTTCACCCCGGACTTTCTTTTTTCTTAATCCACCAAGCAGTCCTTGAGGCTGTACCCCATCTTGTACCCCCGAGAAATTAAAATAAAAAAAGGGTTGCGGCTATACCCGCAACCCATTGATTTTACTGGTCGGGGCGAGAGGATTTGAACCTCCGACTCCCTGCTCCCAAAGCAGGTGCGCTACCAGGCTGCGCCACGCCCCGAATACCGGTGGTTGAATCGAAATCTATTACCACGGCCGGCA
>Ga0190344_1000483_pt1 | contig 19696 bp, 18 predicted proteins | sample 48721323_MG_FD_161662 | JGI IMG/M metagenome (GOLD analysis project Ga0190344, IMG submission 161662) | Hydrothermal vent microbial mat bacterial communities from Southern Trench, Guaymas Basin, Mexico - 4872-13-2-3_MG | ecosystem: Environmental > Aquatic > Marine > Hydrothermal vents >... | reverse complement strand
AGCTCGCTTTCCCGCTCCATGACAAAGGACGTGTCGCAAAAATGAACAAAGAAGAGCCGCGGCAGCATGTGGGACAGGTCCCGCCCGGGCCACCAGGCCTTGATGACGCCGATGCCCCTCGGCTGATTTTCGGGCGTGGGGTTTCTGATGCGGATATCAGCGGGCATTGCCCTCCTTCGGGCGCCGGCGGCGAAAAGAGGAAAGTGCCTTGACCACCGGTGCCATGGTGAATACGATCTTGGCAAGAATTCAAGGGATTGGCAATAGCTGAAAGAAGTCGGGCAAAATCGGATCAACGCGGGAAGGCGATGGATGAACACTGGACGGTTGCTTTATCGCTGCCCTGGCGCCGCTGCGAGATTTGGCGTCGATACCGGCAGGTCCGCTGAAATTTCGAACAAGGCGATGAGACCAAAACGCCGGGCCATCACCGCCCTGGTGCTGGCAGCGCTCGTTTTTCCTGGCTGCGCGCAAAACTACGGCCGATTTGCCATCGACCGGCAGGTGGCCCAGGACTTCCGCGCCGGCGTCGTCCGGCCCGAATACCAGTACTACTACTCGGGCCGGGACACCATGCCCTACGCCATCATCGCCATCCACCGCACCTGGCGTGTGCCCTCACACTACTGGACGCCCTTCGCCCCTGAGCCCGGCCAACTGATGCGCATGAGCGGCAATATCTACGACGAGGTGCAAAAATCCCCCTACGGGGCGAGCATCAAGACCCCCACTGGCGAGACCATCGGCCTCTGGTTCTCCACCGTCTTTAACCGCAGTGTGCGAGTGGACCCCGAGCAGCGCACGGTGGAGATCCTGTTCACCAACCCGGAAAACGACGACCGGCCCGCTTGGTAAAAAACCTGGGCCGGTCCTGGAAGGCCATCTCTTCATTCACTGCACCGTTCCCACTACCACCACCTTGTAACCCTTGTCGGTAACGTTGCGGGCCTCGGCATCGATCATTACGTAGTCCAGGTAGCGGCCGGTTTCGGAGGGCTTCAGGGTCAGTGCAACAGCGGTCTTCTGCCCAGGCCCCACCACCAGGGGATTATCCCCGGGGGCTTCGAAATAGACCGTCTTGAATTTCTTCGAGTAGACCTTGGTGATCTTCATGGGGGCATCGCCCGTGTTGGCCATCACCAGGGGAACCGTGTGGTCTTGGCCCGCCTTCATGGTGCCGGCGTCGATCTTGCGCGGATTCACCTCCATCACGGCCATGGGGATGGGCTCCACGTAACCGGCGAGGGTGATCTTGTGCGTCTCTTTCTCCGGAGCCTCGGTGACGACGGTGACGTACTTTTTGAATTTCCCCGGAAACTTGTAGGTCCTGTAAACGATTTTCAGGGTTGTCGATGCGCCCGGTGCGATTTCGTGCTGACCCAGCACGGCAGTGGTGCAGCTTCAACTGGTGGTGACATTAGCGATGCGCAAGGGGGCATCACCCGTGTTGGACAAAGTGATGACCTTTTCGGCCACCAGCCCCTCTTTCATGGTGCCGAATGCCACCGCCGTGGTATCCAGGGAAAGCTTGCCCGCGGCCATGGCCGGGGCGGCGCCGGCAATGGTCAGGCCCGCCAGCAGGGCAACGATGAGGCGTTTCATGCTCTTTCTCCTTACGGCGTCGCTCCATGTACGAGCCGGCGCTTGGTTTCGTAATCGAAGTTCTTGTCCTGCCCCTCGGTGTGGCACTGGCGGCAACTCGCCTCGTCGGGCTGCTTTTTCAGCAGGTCGGGGTCACCGCCGGTTTCCACGTGCGCGCGCCCGGGGCCGTGGCAGTTCTCGCACTGCACGTCCTTGAGTTCCGGCGTCAGGTCCATGTCGATGAACCCGCCGTCCTCTTCGTAGGCCACTACGTGGCATTTCACGCATCCGGGGATGCCTTGTTTCTCCTCTCCCTGCTGCTTGAGGGTCTCGAAGGCATGGGCGTGGGGGGTGGTCTGCCAGCCTTCCACGATCTCGGCATGACACTCCGTGCAGGCGGTATACCCGAGATAATCCCCAAGAATCTCTGCCCGGGCCACCGTTGACAGGCAAAGCAGGGCCCCAAGCAGTACGGGCGTCCATAATGTCAGGCGCATGGCGCCTCCTTTTTGTTCCCGTGTTTGATCCCGTGCATCCGTTCCCGGTGTTCAAACCTTTTAACAGTTGCAGCCGCCGACGGCCTCCACCTTGAGAAACTTCTTGAAGATGCGCAGCTTGCCGGCGTCAACGCCGTCCACATCCATCAATTCCTCGATGTCCACGAATTCGCCGTTTTCCTCCCGCAGTTCCAGGATGCCGTCGGCGATTTCCTCGGTCATCTCCGGCACGGTCATCAGTTGCTCCCGGGTGGCCTTGTTGAGATTGATCTTCTCGTCGGCGGCCATGGCGGCACCGGCGCTGAGCGTCATGGTGAAAAGGGCGAGCAACGCAACAGCAATGATTTTTTTCATGCGTATCTCCTTGTGGAACTGTAGAAAGGTAAGGCCGTCCCGGTACATCCAGCGGCGGTTCTTCTCTTTTTACCATCCAAGATAATGATAGCCGTAAGCGCCGGCCCAAAAGATCGCCGACAAAGCCGACGCGGCCAGGCCCGAGAAGAGCTTGCGAGGCCAGCCGGCCCCTTCCCGGTGGGCCTTGAAAACGCCCATGTACAGCGTGGCGCTCGTGGCCAGAAAGAGCAGCAGGGCCGTGAGGGTCAAGACGGTCAGCGTGAACATGGATCCATCTCCTTGCCTAGTAGAGTTTCCAGTACTGGAACACCGTGAGGACGGCGATGATCAGGACGGCGAAGGCTATGCCCAGGGTGTCGCGGTCCTGCTCCTCCTGGCCGCTGTTGGCCATGAAATCGAATCCGCTCTCGTCGGTGGTGTGTCGGTTGCGGTCCACGGGGCACCTCCTATGGGGCGACGGGCAACAGCCCGGTTTTGATGCAAACGACCAGCGCGGCCAACAGCACCGCGATGCGCAAACTCCCGGCGACGAAGGTCACCGCCAGGCCCTTGAGCCCCGGCCGGGCGATGTCCTTGAAAGAAAGGCTCAGGCCCAGGGCGGAGGCGGCCAGGGAAAAGTCCCACTTGACCATGTTGAAAATCGCATGATGGGCCGGCTCCTTGAACACGTGCAGGGTCGTCAGGATCCAGAAGAAGATGAATACCCCCAGCCAGAGCGGAAAGGAGTTGAGGTGGCCGGTGGCCTTCACCGAAGGATCATTCCGATAACGCAGTTTGCGGATAAACATGACGATGAACACATAGATGAAGCCGGCCGGCATGATCACGTGGCGGCCGATATCGTACCAGAGGGCGTAGCGCCCGGCCTCGTAGCCGCGGGCGAAGGCGGCCGACAGGGCCTGGTGGCCGTTGCCAACCCCCACCACCGATGCCAGGCCGAAGCAGGACTGGGGGATGTCGAGCCACGCGCCGAGGTAGGGTAACGCCATCATGGCCACCAGTCCGAAGACGAGCACACAGACCAGGGCGTTGACCACCTGGCCGCCCTTGGCCTTGATCAGCGGCATGAGGATAGCGCAAACATGGGGATCCCCGGTGGACAGCCCTCCGGCGATGATGGATCCGTGCCGGTCGTCGAGCTTGAACCACTTGGCGATGAGCAGGGTCGCCGTGGCGGTGAAAAACAGCGAGGCGACGATGATGGCTATGGGCACGACCCCCAGCTTGGTAGCATGCCAGAGCATGAAATGGGGGGCCAGCATGATGATGCCCAGCGGCATGAGCATGTGGATATAGGAGAGCCCGGGCTTCCAGGTGTCGGGGACCCCGAACGCGTTGCCGATGATCAGCCCCAGCAGCAACGGGTTCCACACGAAGTTGCTGTTGAGGATCCCGAAGACGGGCTGGTGGTTCACCGGACCGATGACCCCATCGAGCCAGTGAAACAGGTTTTCCAGGGTGAACGGATTGGGGGCGCCGGCCAGGTTGTTGCTGAAGATGGAAATCATCAGCATCGCCAGCAGGCCCGGCAGCACGCGCTGGAAACGGTAGAGCGCGCTGAAGAACGAGGTTCGTGTCCGGTCGTAGTCCGTGAAGGTCGCGGTATTGGCAGTGGACATGGTGATTATCCCTTATTTTAACGCTTGATGTGGGCGGAGCCGCCGGTGTTCACCGATCCCGAGAGCTTGGTGGCCGGCGCCTTGGCGCCGGTGCGCCAGGATTCCATGAAGCCGAGCCGCGGCAGCATCGACAGCCGCAGAAAGCCTTCCACCGTTCCGGTCACGCCCACCAGCACGTCGAGGTTCTTGCGGGGCCGGAAGGCAAGATTGTCGGTCTTTTCAATCTTGCCCCGGTACTCGGTCTCGATGTGCCAGGCATGGATCATCTCGCCGTCGAAATCGTCGATGACGATCCGGAACAGTGGCTTGCCGTCCCGTCCCCTGGGGCCCTCGTACACCGGATTCGCCTTGTCCAAGATGATCGGCTCGGGGTTGTCGAGGAGGATCTCGTTGAACTGGTAGCAGTGGCCGCACACGTCCGGGTGCACAACGAAGCGCGCGTCGAACTCGAAGGGGGTGTCGCGCTCCAGCCGCTGGATGCCGGTGTAGAGCCAGAGCCGGGCCTTGCCGTCCTCGAAGGGGTTTTTCACGTCCATCTCGGCCTGGACGTCGGCGTACATGAGCTGGACCGAGCGGGCCGCCTCTTGGTATTGGGGCAACAGGTCGATGGTGGCCGCATCCAGGGGGCCCAGGACCTTTTCGGTCACCGTGGCGCCGTGTTCATCCAGGAGCTGGAGTGCCACCGTTCTCGCCGCGGCGTCCACGGTGGTGCAACGAAGGGTGAAACCGCCCAGTTTGACGGTTCCACCGGGGGATAGAAGCACTTCCTTGGGCTTCTTGTAGGTGAAGCTGATGGCCTCGATGGACGGGGTGGCGAACTCCTTGAGCTTGACATAGTTGGCGCCCACGTACTCGGGGACGATGTAGGTGGCCCCTTCGGCGAACAGCTCCGGCATGCGGTAGCGGTTGCCGCCCTGGGGGTCGAGCCCCTGGGCCAGGAAGAAATGCGCCCCCCAGCGGTTGCCCGAGTACTTCATCAGGCTCAACTCGGCCACGGGGCGGTCGTCCAGGTAGAACGACTTGTTGAAGCGCAGGGCCTTGTTGCGCACACCCAACAGCTCGTCCTGCCAGTACATGAGGTTGCCGTCGCCCATGGGTCGGTTTTTCCAGGCGTCCAGGTGGACGTTCTTGCGTACGTAGGTGCTGCTCTCGAAGGAGGTGAGGTAGGCCCACTTGCCCAGCATGAAAAATTTTTCTCCGGCCAGAGATCGGATGTTACGGGCGTTGCGCGAAGAGTAGCAGAGACCGGCCGGCGGAATGACGATGCGGTTGTTGTCGTAGTCTACGTAGCTGCCACGAATGAAGATGCTTTCGGCCGACAGCAGCCGTTCGCCCTTGCGGTTGCGCGACAGCTTGCGCATCAGCCCCTTGAGCCGGGGGACGAAGGGGGCCGTGTGGTCCGGTTCATAAAACGAGGCGTCGGAAATCACCTTGGGATAGGAGGTGAAACGGGATTCTTCCACCACCGTGCCCAGGGACGGATCGGCCAGCCGGGTGAGGAAGCTGTGCTCCAGGATCGGCTCCAGCACCGGCGAGGAGCCGACGAAGAAATCGATATTGTAGCGTCCGTCCGCCGGCCAGTGAACCATGTTGTCGGTGCGCATCCAATAGTAGTCGCGCACGTAGAGCTGGCGGACCACGTCGCCGTCGAAGTCGTCGGCGACCACGGTGAAGGCGGGCCGGTTCCAGACCTCGGACCATTTCACCGGCCCCTTGTAACGGGTGTGTTGGTTGTCGAAGACCAACGCCTCGGCATTCTCCAGCACCAGGCGCTTGAGCATGCCGGTCTTCAGGTCCGGTTCCAGAATGACGGTGTAGCGTTCGTCCAGGGGCCAGGGCTCGCCGTGACGGACGGTGAGCAGATCGTCGTAGATCACGAATTCCAGCTTGCCGTGCTGGAACCCGTGGGCCTTGCCCACCCGCCAGGGCACGAAATCCGAGTGCTTCATCCAGCTGGGATGGATTATGATCTCCACCCGCAGATCGATTTCGGGAAGGGTGAGGTGGTACTTGTCCTTCTCGCCCATTAGGGTCTTGTACCCCTGGGCGGTGACCGGTTTGATGAGCTTTTCGCCGAAAACCTTTCGGCCCCAAAAATCGGTGACCCGCACGAGAAACCCGTCGGGGCGGCGGAAGGCGTAGATGCGCTTGTCGAAATAGAGCCGGTAGTCTTCCTGGCGCACCTCGAGAGCGACGGGACGGCTCATGGCGAAGGTGGCCTCGGTGATGGCGGGAAAGGTGATGCTCTCGAAGGTCGCTTCCTCGAAGCCGACCTTGGCCGCCTTGAAGCGGGTGGCCCCGTAAAGATACTCGCTGTCGAGGTAGAATTTTTCCAGTTGGGGCTGGTGGCCTTCTCCCGTTTTCAGGTCCAGCACCGCCTCGCGGTCCGGAAACTCGCTGGCAATGGGAAATTCCAGGGGCCAGCCGCCCGAAGGAGCGACGAGGGCCAGCTCGGCGTAGGGCTTTTCGTAGTGGTCGGTGGCGTAGTCGAACCACATACGGTAGCCGGTGTCGCCCACCGGCTTCTTTTCGCCCTGGGCCACGCTGAAGTTCTGGATTCGGTGCTGATCCGTGGCCAGGTCCACCAGGTAGGCGTGCTCCCCGAGGACCAGGAAGGGATCGCGCGAGAGGGGCGCCGCGTCGCCGCTGGTCTCCGAGATGTAGAAAAGCCCGCCGGCGGGCACGGTGGCCCGGCCTTCCGCGATGTCGCTGCCGCGCAGGACGATTGCTTCGGAGAGGCTTTTCTCGTGGCCGTACTGGTTATGATAAGTCTTGTTGCGCAGACCGGCCAGCTTGGGCATGAAGGCCATGTCCCCCGCCGGCGTCAGCCCGCGGGGCAGGTCCTCCGGCGCCGCCGACCGCGCCAGTCCAGGCCAGGCCAGGGCTGTCAGCCAGGCAAAAAAAACGAGGCTGATGGTTTTCAGGCGTCTTTTGTGCATGTTGTCCCGATCCCGTTTTAAGGGTTGCCGAAAATACGGATGCCGGTTGTTTTCCCAACAGGGTACATCAAGAACCGTACCAATGATGAAATATACTGAAATGACTTCACAAAAATGTTAAGCTGGGGAAAAAAATCGACAATGGGTCGTGCGTCATCGATTACACGGCTGTGCGGAAAACCGCACAGCCGTGTAATCGCGGTTGCGGGATGCAGGAATGAAATGACAAGGAAGAGAGCGGGGACGGCAGGATACGGGGAAACGGCTGTCACAAGAGTAATCGCAAGACATCAACAGGGCCGTGCTGGCCTCGAAATTGCATAAAAGGCGCACCGGAAGAAAATTCATGAACCTTCTTCGATACATCGCTTTTCTGCTGGCCGCGCTGCTGCTTCAGCCCTTTTCCGCTTTCGGGGTGGACGAGCCGGCGCTGCGCATCGGCATCAAACCCACCTCCCCGCCGTTTACATTTCTGGACAGCCACGACGGCCGGATGCGGGCGCGCGGTCTGAACGTGGACCTCGGGCTTTTGCTCGGCAAGCTCATGCACCGGGAGGTAAAGTTCGTCCCCGTTGCCGATCTCCGGCAGCGACGCCAATGGCTCAGAGACAATCGCATCGACCTGATCCTCTTCGACAGCGCCGCCTTCAAGCACATTCCGGAATTTTCCTACATCCCGCTGGGCCTGTGTCTGCGGCGGCGGCTGTTCGTCAACGAGCGCTGCCGCGACGTGGTCTGCCTGAAGGACCTGCAGCAAAAGCGCGTGGTGATGGTCACCGGCGACGATGTCTGGAAGCGCGATGTCATCATCGGCCAGGCCGAGACCCTCATCGTGGTGGCATCGCCCGAGGAGGCACTCGCCCTGCTCGACGACGGGGCGGTGGATGTCTACATCGCACCGTCGGAGCGGGTGGCCGAGGCCTACATCGCCAAGCACGAGTTCCAGCATGTGCGCAAGGTGGGGGTGGTGCAGGAGGAAATGCCGGCGGCTCTCGTGGTGCGCCAGGCGGATGTCGAACTCCAGCATCAACTGAGCCAGGCCATGGCCAAGATCAAGGATAGCGCCGCCCTGGATCTGCTCAAAGAAAAATGGTTCGGGGTCTCCTATGCCCCCACCCTCTGGGCCAGGCACGGCCGAAACATCCTGCTGGCGGCTACCGGCGGACTGGGACTGCTGTTGTTCGTGCTGATCTGGAACCAACAGCTCAAGGCCAAGGTGCGCTCCGTCACCCGGGACCTGGAGGCGTCGGAGCGCAATTTTCGCACCCTGATTGAATCTTCGCCGGACATGATCTTCGTAGTAGGAGAAGATGGGGCGTTGCGCCACGCCAACCCCCTGGCCAGGGAAAACCTGCCGCCCGGCGAGGCCGAGTCGCGCCACCTGCTGGATGTCGTCGCCCCCGAGGAGCGGGACAACTGCCGCATCTTCATTAAAAATGTGCTTGAAAACGGGTTTGCCTCCGCGGAGATGGTCTTTGTCACCCCCAACGGCGGCAAGCTGGAGGTGGATGTGGCGGCAACCCGGGTGCGGGACTATCCCAGCGGCGACGTCTGCGCCTGCCTCTTCGCCCGGGACGTCACCGAGCGCAACCGAATCGAGGCCGAATTGGCCCAGACCGACCGCATGATCACCATCGGCCGGATGGCGGCCGGGGTGGCCCACGAAATCAACAACCCCCTTGGCATCGTGCTGGCCAACGTGGAGCTGATTCTCTCGCGGCGCCTTCCCCTGGAGCAGAGCGAGGAGTTCCTCGATGCGATTCGCCGCAACGCCATCCGCGCCGGCAACATCACCCGGGACCTGCTCTCCGTGGCCCGGCCTCAGGCCCCGCACATGGCCGAGATCGACCTGTATCAAACGGTGGAAAAGACCCTCTCCATGCTGCGCCCCCAGACCAAGGGGATTACGTTGGTGCACACCCCGCCCAAGAATCCGCCGCTGATCCGCGCGGACGAGGGGATGCTCCAGCAGGTCATCGTAAACGTGGTGCTCAACGCCAAGACGGCGCTCAAAGACAGCCCCGATCCCAAACTGGAGCTGCGCTACTGCTGCCCGGAAAAGAGCGAGATCATCCGGCTGTGCGCCGAGGACAACGGCAAAGGCATCGCCCGGCGCCGGTTGAATGACATTTTCGAGCCTTTTGTCACCACCGGTCACACCGAAAATTTCGGCCTGGGGTTGTTCATCTCGCGGCGCATCGTGGAGCGCCACGGCGGTCTGATGTACGCCGAATCCGAGGAGAACAAGGGCACACTGATGGTCATCGAACTGCCACGGCACGGGCCGGTCCCGAATGACGCGGAAAGTGAACTGGACACGATATGAAACATTCCCTGCTGATCGTCGATGACGAACCCGATTTTTTGCACGTTCTCAAGAGCTATTTTTCCTTCGGTGATTTCGAGGTACAGACGGCGGCGTCTGGCGAAGCGGCCCTGGAAGCGCTGGCGCAGGCCACCTACGACGCGGTGGTCACGGACATGGCCATGCCGGATATCAACGGCATCGAGCTGCTGAAAACGATCCGCCAGACCGACCGGTACACCCCGGTGATCATCATGACCGGGGTGGGCACCATCGAAAGCGCGGTGGAGGCCACCAAGCTGGGGGCGTTTCACTACATCACCAAACCCTTCAAGCCCCAGGACCTCGAAAACCTTGTGGTGCGCGCCTCGGAGCACGGCCGCATGAACCGCCAGCTCGCCCGCCAGGAGTCCGAGTACGACGAGGGGCCTGACTTCGTGATGGGCCAATCGAAAAAGGTGCGCGATGTGATCTCCATGATTCAGAAGGTGGCGGGCTCGGACGCCCCGGTGCTGATCATGGGGGAGACCGGCACGGGCAAGTCGCTTTTCGCCCGGCGTATTCACCTGAAAAGTTCCCGCGCCCGGCGGGCCTTTCTCACCATTGACTGCGCGGCGCTGGCCGAAACCCTGCTGGAAAGCGAACTCTTCGGGCACGTCAAGGGCGCCTTCACCGGCGCCATCAGCGCCAAACGGGGGCTGCTGGAGGAGGCCCAGGGGGGAACGATTTTTCTGGACGAAATCGGCGAGCTGGCCCCCGGCACCCAGGTCAAGCTGCTGCGGGCCATCCAGGAGCACGAGATCAAGCCGGTGGGCGGCAACAAGTCCATCCGGGTGGACGTGCGTTTCATTTCCGCCACCAGCCGGGACCTGAGAAAGGAAATCGAAGCGGGAAATTTCCGCGAGGATCTCTACTTCCGGCTGGCCGTCATTCCGCTCCACCTCCCGCCGCTGCGCGACCGCATGGAAGACCTGCCGCTGTTCGTGGACCACTTCGTCAAGCGCTTCAACAAGCGTTACAAAAAACAGATCCACCGGGTGGACCAGGGGTTCATGAACATGCTCAAGACCTCGCCATGGAAGGGCAATGTCCGGGAGCTGGAAAACGCCATCGAACGGGCCGTGCTGCTGGCCGACGACGAGACCATCCACATGGACAGCCTGCTGTTCGGATCGCCGGCAGCCGGCGGCCCCGACAACCGTGAGGGCGCCCTGCTGCTCAAGGATGTCATCGAGGAAGCCGAAAAACAGGCCATCATCCGCGCCCTGGCGGAGGCCGACGGCAACCGCACCCTGGCCGCCAGGAACCTGGGCATCGCCCGCCGCACCCTCTACGACAAGATGGGCCAGTACCAGCTCAAGTAAACGTCAAGTCCGGTGCACATCAAGGGATGCCTCGTCGCCGGCGCTCCTCGGAATGACATTTTCAAGCTGAAAATTCGAAACCAAGTCCTTTGGGTCCCTTCGAACCCGGAACCCGAACACCGAAACCTGGCACCTCCCCACCACCCCACATCCCACTGTGCACCCAAACGCACCCGGGTGTGCATGCCGCTGCACATCCCATCCAGCGCAACCCTGCCTGCTGAATCGGTTTTCAAGCGGCCGCCCTTTTCCTAATTGCCTGCCACCACGCTTCTTTTTGCCCATTTCGGCCGAATCGCCCCCCCTCGGCACGGAGATTGCGCTACCCCTGTTCACGAATTCAGACCGGAGCTCCTGGAAATTCACCCAAAGCGTCATTTCGGCAGATCCACATCAACAATGGAGGAAAAGGGATGAAACGAACATTGGCATGCGGCATGGCTGCCTTGCTGCTGGCCGGCCTGGTGGCCACCGGGTTCGCCTACGAGGCCATCACCGGACCGACGGGCGTCCTCTACTACGACCGGGACAAGGCCTACCAGGGCTACACCCTGCTCGATCCCACGGTAGGCTGCAAGACCACCTATCTCATCGACATGCGGGGCAATGTGGTCCACACCTGGAAAAGTGAATACACGGCGGGCCTGCACTCCGTGCTCCTGCCCAACGGCCATCTCCTGCGCGCCGGGGCCCTGCCCAGGAAAAAAAAGCCCGGCTACTGCGGTATCGGCGGCGCGGGCGGGATCATCGAGGAGTTCGACTGGCAGGGCAACAAAGTCTGGGAGTACAAGATGTTCACCCCGGGCAAGGAGATCCAGCACCACACCTTCTGCCGCCTGCCTAACGGCAACACCATGATCCTCGGCTGGGAGACCATGTCCAAGAAGGACGCCATCAAGGCCGGCCGCGATCCGGCCAAGATCCCCGAGAAACCCGTCATGCAAAAGGGCATTCCCCATGACCAGTTCTGGATGGATTTCGTGCGCGAGGTGAACCGGGAAGGCGATACCGTTTGGGAATGGCACGTCAAAGACCATCTGGGAAAGGGCCCGAACAAGCTGGACTTCAACTATACCCTGCCCGCGCCCATGGGCGCTACGTACCCCAATCTGGACTGGTCCCACTTCAACACCGTCAACTACATTCCCGAGACGGACACGGTTGTCCTGAACTCCAGGAACCTGTCCGAGTTCTACCTGGTGGACCACAAGACCGGGGAAATCAAATACCGTTGGGGCAACCCATCGGCCTGGGACCCCGAAGCCAAGGCGCCCGGGTTCTGGGACGACGGTGACCAGAAGGTATTCGGCAGCCACTGCGCCACCCCCCTGGAAAACGGCCATATCCTGCTGTTCGACAACGGCTCCGAGCGCCCCGAGGCACGCCGCTCCCGCGCCGTGGAGGTCGATCCCAAAACCGGCGAAATCGTCTGGCAATTCGCCACTCGCCACACCAACAGCTTCAACTCCCATCGCCAGGGCGCAGTGCAGCGCCTGGACAACGGCAACACCTTCATCACCTCCACCCACGGCGGCCACATCTTCGAGGTTACGCCGGAGGGGGAAGTGGTCTGGGAGTTCATCAGTCCCATCTTCGCCGGCAAGACCAAGTGCGTCGTGGGCAACGAGGACGCCTTCGACTCATCCCTGGACGCCATGACCAATATGGTCCATCGCGCCCACCGCTACGGCGAGGACTACCCGGCCTTCTACGGCAAGACCCTCACCCCGCAGGGCTACATCTGCGGCGATGACTGCCCGCGCTTCTACAGCGACTATCGCAAGGGCGCGGCCCTGTCCGCGGCGCCGGCGGCCCAGGCCCAGGCCGCGGCCCCGGCACCGGTCGAGGAGGAGGCAGGGGACGGTCCGGCAATGCTGTCCTACTAGGCAGGCGCCGGTGTAAGAGAAGCGAGGCGCCGTGGGGCGCAGTGATACCCATCGGAGCGCCCGGTGCCTCGCCACACACAGCCCGATCAGGCCCGCCGTCACGGGCCCTGGACAAAGGAGCGAAAATGAAAAGACGTGATTTTCTTATCGGCGCCGCGGCCGTGACCGTCGCCGCGCTCGTGATTCCCATGAAGGCCTTTTCCTTCCCCACGGTCTTCCCCCACGGGACCACCATCTACAAGCCCGAGAAGTGCTGGAGCGGCTACACCGTGTTCGGCACCGAGGTGGAGTCCGAAGGGACCGTGCTCATCGACATGAACGGCAACGTGGTCAAGCAGTGGAAAAACATCTGCCAGGCCGAGCATCCGCCCAAGATGCTCAAGGGCGGCTTTCTCGCCGGCACCCTGCGGCCGGAGCCGGACAAGAGGGGGCGTGTCTGGGGCGACGAGCATTCCACCGACCTGGTGGTGGTGGACTGGGACGGCAAGGTCGTGCGCCGGGTGCCCCGCGCGGGCATGCACCACGACTACCAGTTCGAGGGCAACCCGGTGGGCTACCACGCGCCGGGAATGGTCGTTGACAACTACAAGGGCAAGATGCTCATCCTGTCCCACAAGTTCACCCACAACCAGTACATCACCGACAAGGAGCTCTACGACGACTACATCGTCGAAATCGACCGGGACGGCAACATCGTTTGGGAATGGACGGCCTCCGAACATTTCAAAGAGATGAACTTTCCCCTGGAATTCAAGAAAACCTTGTACAAGTACCCCACCTACTCCATGACCCGCACCCCGGGGCGCAAGGGCGCCGACTGGATCCACGTCAACTCGGCCTCCTACCTGGGCCCCAACAAGTGGTATGACGAGGACCCGGAGACGTACAAGGTCTTCCATCCGGACAACATCATCATCTCCAATCGCCAGACCAACACCAGCTGCATCATCGAGAAGGCCACCGGCAAGATCGTCTGGCAAATCGGTCCCTACTACTACCCGGACAGCGTGTGGGAATTCGGCGGCAAGCAGTACAAGTACGCCTACCGGAAGCTGGGCCAGATCATCGGGCAACACCACACCCACATGATTCCCAAGGGCCTGCCCGGAGAGGGCAACATCCTGGTGTACGACAACGGCGGCTACGCCGGCTACGGGCCCCGCAACCCCGGCGCCCACCTGGGCTGGTCCGACGCGCGACGCGACTACTCGCGGGTCATCGAGTTCGACCCCCGCACCCTGAAGGTGGTCTGGGAGCATTCGGCCAAGAAGATGGGCATGCGCAACAAGTACCAGTTCTACTCGGACTACGTCAGCTCCGCCCAGCGGCTGCCCAACGGCAACACCCTGATCACCAACGGCGCCGTGGGTCAGCTCCAGGAAGTGACCCCCGACCACGAGATCGTCTGGGAGTACATCAGCCCCTACTACAACAAAAACGGCAAGTACAACTTGGTCTACCGGGCCTACCGGATCCCCTACGACTACGTCCCGCAGATTCCCAAACCGGAGGAAAAGGCGGTGATTCCGCCTGAAAACACCACCTTCACGATTCAACCGAGCTGAACGCCCCGCGCTCGGCCGCAACGAGAGGAGTCGTTATGACCTTGAAGAGAACATTTCTGACCCTGCTGACCGCTTTTGCGATGCTGGCCTTCACCGGCCCGGCCATGGCCGAAGGGATCGTCAGCTTCAACACCGGCACCGTGGAAGAGATCATGGCCATCGAAATGGCCGATGTCCCCCGGGAACTAGCCGAGGCCATCGTGAAATACCGCGAAGCCAACGGCCCCTTCAAGACCCCCGAGGACCTGGCCAAGGTGCCCGGCATGACCCTGGATTTTCTCCAGGAGCTCAACCCTCAGCAGACCGATGACGGGGATATCGTCTACGATCCGGACGCCGAACCGGCACTGGCCCCCTCCAAATGCTGATCCTCCTCCCGGGGCGGAATCCTTGGCGATTCCGCCCCGTTTTTTCATTCCTTCCGCATTCAGCCATTCCACTTTCGAGAATTCTTACCAATCGGTCTTCCTTCGGTCTAAGCCGCCCGGCACACCTCCGGATAAAGCATTCTTGGCTCTTCGCTGTTTCATGTGGGTAAATCAAATTCCAGAAAAGGCCCAACTCATCGACAAGTTGATTTTCCGCTCTTGATAAACCCGGTTGGAAATTAACGAATTATGGGCTAAAGAGGCTGAAGATAGGATTGATGCCTATGGCCAAGGGAAGCTCAAGGTGGTATCTTTAGAAAAAGTCCTTCAAAAATTAATGGCAAAGAAGAGGAAAAACAAGGAGGCGACTGAATGGTATCAGAAGAAAGTAGTGCCTATTTACAGAAAGTGTACTCGGCCAAAGATAACCGTGAATTGGAAGAGGCCTACGACCTGTGGGCCGGAAAATACGACGAGCATGTCACTGCATTCGGTTATCAGATTCCAGCCGTTGCCGCGGGCCTGCTTGGAAAACACGTGACGCCGGAGACTACGCCGATACTTGATGCCGGCGCAGGAACGGGATTGATGGGGGCTGTCCTCGATGCGCTGGGGTACCAGGGGCAGGTCGGTGTAGACATATCAGCGGGCATGCTAAAAAAGGCCCGCGAGCGTAATATCTATACGGATCTTCATCAAATGATTCTCGGCGAGAAGCTGGATTTTCCTTCCGATCATTTCGGTGCTTGTCAGGCCATCGGGGTCTTCACCGCGGGCCATGCACCAGCAAGTGCCTTCGATGAATTGGTGCGAGTGGTGCGCCCGGGCGGCTATATTATTTTCAGCCTATTGGAAGATATCTATGCGCCGAAAGGGTATAAAGAAAAGTTCGAAACCCTGGGAAATAATGGTAAATGGCAGCTAACGGAGAAAACCAAAAAGTTTCCGGGGCTGCCGCTGGAAGATCCGGATCTGTTTCACAGGGTGTATGTGTACCGTGTGTGTTGAGGGCGATTCTAAATCGGTCGCAGGTATCTTTCGTTTTTTTGACATTCTTAAAAGAACGCGCTCCTGTTGGAAAAAGAGCACATAACGAGTCGCTGGAGAATCGACGGGAAACGCTTGCGCGATTCCCGCGCCTCAGCTCCAGTGTTATGCCCATTATCTCATATTGAAATTTTCATCAAATGATTGGAGAAAGATATGAAAGCTCTATTTATAATTTCCACAGACGATGCTGAGACAGCATACAATGCTATGAGATTGGCAAATGTAGCCGTTAAAAAAGGCGATGAAGCAAGCGTCTTTATGCTTGGGAAAGGTGTTCTTTATGAAAGATTCAGCAATGATCAATTCAATGTGATTGAGCAGGTCAACCAATTCGATGGAGATTTCTATGTCTGAGGGGTTTGTATGAAATCCCACGGTCTGGAGGGATCAGGTTCTTGCCCAATTGCTTGGATGGATGATCTTTATGAATTGTCTGTGGAGGCTGACAAGCTTTTCACATTCTGAAAATATTCGTAAGCCGAAGAGGGAAGTTCATATAACAATACTTGTTTTAGGCGGATACGGCGGAACGGGTCATGCAAGTATGAAATATTGCTTTTTTGTGTAAACGGGGTGTAATCTTTACTGGGAATTGAATTATGGCCGGCCTTAATCCACAAAAAGCGTACAGAAAAAAACTAAATGATTTCATAAGTATGAAGGCGCCCCCCGCAGGCCTTACCGTCGATGATGGAATAAGGTACTGGCAAGAACGCCTTCTTTCGTTTTTTTTGTTTGTCGGTGCTTTCTTGGGTTTTTTTGTTTATCTTCCCAGTGTTGCACTTTGCATCAAGGAAGATCTATGGAGCGCGGCGCTTGCCGATACGATTATATATGGCTGGGTGGTTATTCTCTATTTTTGCAAGTCCATTCCCTTTGCGGTTCGTGCGATTAGCGTTTCCCTTATCAGTTATCTCCTCGGAATCACACTATTGTTAGCCATAGGACCTTTCGGCGGCGGCCCTGTGTGGTTATTTGCCTTTCCGGTTATTGTGGCGATTCTCTTGGATCTTCGAATTTCACTCATTTCTCTCGCGGTAAATGCAGGAACGCTAATCATTGTTGGCATATTATTAAAATTCGGCCACATGGAATGGGACTATCCTGTAGCCAATCCTGCTGAAAAATGGATAGTCATAAGCCTCAATTTCCTGCTCTTAAACAGCATAGTCACTATATCCATTGCGCTTATCTCAGAAGGCATGCAGAATTTACTGAAGCGCCAAAAATCAATGCTGGCATCATTGGAAAAAAGCGAAGAAAAATTTAGAGTTCTATTTGAATTCGCGCCTGACGCATGCTATTTGAGTAGTTTAGAAGGAACCTTAATAGACGGAAATAAAACAGCGGAGGAATTGCTGGGGTATAACAAAGAAGAATTAATAGGAAAAAACTTTTTAGAGCTGAATCTTTTGCCGCCGGAGCAATTGCCAAAAGCGCGTGAGCTCATGAGCAAGAATTTCGAAGGCAAAGGAACCGGGCCCGATGAGTTCATTTTGAACAGGAAAAACGACGAAAATGTTTTGGTGGAAATAGGTACTCGTCCTATAGAGATAGGTGGTCAAAAAATTGTTTTAGGCATTGTGCGAGATATTTCAGAACGCAGACGATTAGAAGAACAGCTTCATCAGGCCCAGAAAATGGAGGCCATCGGTATGCTGGCGGGCGGGGTGGCTCATGATTTCAACAATATATTGACCTCGATCATCGGCAATGCCAGCCTTGCGTTAATGGAAATCGACAAAGGTGATTCTCTGCGAGAAGAAATAGAGGAAATCAAGGCAGCCGGGGAAAAAGCCGCTGCCTTGACCCGCCAGCTGCTGGCTTTCAGCCGCAAACAGATTATCCAACCCAAGGTTGTTGGTCTCAACGAATTATTATCAGGGATGGAGAAGATGCTCGGTCGCCTTATTGGTGAAAATATCGAGCTTGTGACGATTCTTGAGCCCGCATTATGGCCGGTGAAGGCAGACCCCGGGCAAATCGAACAGGTGATCATGAACCTGACGATTAATTCCAGGGATGCTATGCCTAAGGGCGGCAAACTCATCATTGAGACGGCTAACGTGGATTTGAACCGGAACTATTTTCGAAATCATGGCATTAAAGAGGAGCAGCCCGGACCTTATGTGATGCTGGCCGTAAGCGATACCGGCATCGGCATGGACAAGGAAACCCGGGAACATATATTCGATCCTTTTTACACCACCAAGGAGACAGGCAAGGGGACGGGATTGGGCCTGTCCACCATCTATGGCGTTGTCAGGCAAAGCAATGGTTTTGTTTGGGTCTACAGCGAACCGGGACGGGGCTCCACTTTCAAGGTCTATCTGCCCAGGGCGGAAGAAAATGTTGGCGCAGAGGAGCAAGAACGAATCCCTGTGGGCGAACCTGGCGGGTCTGAAACCGTTTTGATTGTAGAAGATAATGACAGCCTTCGAAGGCTTGCGCGAACGGTTCTTAAGCAAAAGGGGTACAAGGTTCTGGAGGCTGAAAACGGAGAAGAAGCTTTGAGGGTTAGCAATGAACACGAAGGGGCCATCGACCTGCTGGTCACCGATGTGGTGATGCCCAAAAAAAGCGGTCGGGAAACAGCCGAACGTCTGCAACAGATTTATCCGAGGATGAAGGTAATTTACATGTCTGGATACACGGACAACGCCATCGTGCAACACGGTGTTTTGGAACCGGGACTGAATTTCATCGAAAAGCCTTTTTCACCGGCAGACCTGGCGCGTAAAGTGCGGGAGGTGTTGGACAAGAAACAGGATTAAATCCGTGCCAAAAGTTCTGCCGACGTGAAGGGGTCGACGGGAGGCGCGATGACAAGAACGACCGTGGCGGTGCTATTCCTGGGGATATGGCTCGCGTGCTGCGCCGGGAAAACACCGGAGGTGGTCAACGTAACAGGGGCAGAGTCCGGGCATAGTCTTGGACTGGTAGTCGGGCAGGAGCTAATCGTAACGCTGACGAGCAACGCCAGCACGGGCTTCGCCTGGTCGATTCACGCTACCCCGGCGGACGTCCTCCGCGTGGTTGGCGAGTCCGAGTACATTCCGGACCAGCCGGTCCTGCCCGGGTCAGGCGGCAAGGAACGTTTCCGGCTGGAGGCGGTCCGGACAGGCCGAACGACCGTCCGGTTTGAATATCGGCAGCCGTGGGACGTCGTATCGCCGGCCTTGCGGACCGTGACGTACTCAGTGGTAGTTCAGCGCTAACGATCGAGTCGAGGGAAGAGCGGCGGCGCGGCCTCGGGCCACCATGGCAAAGCGGAGGGGCAACGCCCCGGCCGGCGATGTCTGCCGCCCGGGGCGCGTTTTTGTCAGTCCGCCCTTTTCAGGCTTCTCTTGGAGCTAGAAGCTGATGGTCAGGGCGTTGTAGAAGGTGGTCAGGTCGTCGATTTCCTTGGTGCCGCCCTGTTTCCAGAAGTCACCGGCATCGAGGTAGGCCGCGATGAACTTGTACTCGAGGTTCGGCCAGGGTTTCCAGACGACCTTGAAATCGTACTCGTCGCCGACTTCGTCATCCCATTCCTGGGCAACATTCGAATAAATCTGCGGTCCGGGCGGCTTGTCCGCCTTGGCGTTGGCCCAGGTCAAGCCGAGGGTGACGGTGTCGATGGGCTTGTAATCGAAGCCCAGGTAGAACATCTTGGCACCGGCCAGGGCCAGGGCGCCGCCATACTCAGCGCCGAGCGGATCCTGGGCATTGCCGGAGAAGTTGCCGATGCCGCCGCCCAGGGAATTGGTCAGGTCGCTGGTGTAATGGTCGTTGTCGCCGGTGAGCAAAAAGGCGATGTCCAGGTCACGGTTCGGCTCGATATAGGCAAAGGATTCGAACGTGTCGTCGCTGGTGTCGTTGTCACCGGACATGTACCAGTAGCCGCCGCGCATGGCGAAGGGGCCGGTTTCGTATCCGGCTTCAAACAAGTACGTCATGACGTCTACATCGAGATCCTTGTAAGGATTGCCGTCAAGAGCCGTCTTCCCTGGATCGAACTCCGCTTTGCCCCATCCGTAAATAAACTCACCCTTCAAGGTGAATCCATCGAATTTGGCGACAAAGTACGGGTCAACAATGTAGGCCCTGGCGGAATCGGCGTAAGGCAGTCCTGTGTTCTTGAGTTGGGATCCGACTAGAGTAGCTTGACCTTCGGCAAGGGTGGCAG
>Ga0190344_1000479_pt1 | contig 19758 bp, 14 predicted proteins | sample 48721323_MG_FD_161662 | JGI IMG/M metagenome (GOLD analysis project Ga0190344, IMG submission 161662) | Hydrothermal vent microbial mat bacterial communities from Southern Trench, Guaymas Basin, Mexico - 4872-13-2-3_MG | ecosystem: Environmental > Aquatic > Marine > Hydrothermal vents >... | reverse complement strand
CGTGGTTGGCGATGACGGCGGAGCGGAGTCCCTGCGCGGGTTGCTCAGGGAAAACGGCATCGACGATGCCAGCCTCGTTGTTGACAAAGCCCGCCCGACCTCGGTTAAGACCCGGATCATGGCGGAAAAGCAGCAGGTCTGCCGGGTGGACCGCGAGGACAAATCTCCGCTGCCAGAAACCATCGCTGGTCAGCTCACCGACCAGGGAGAAGCTCTGCTCAAAGACAGTGAGTCGTTGCTCTTCAGCGACTACGGCAAAGGCGTTCTCGCTGAGGGCATCATCCACCAGCTGGTGAAGAGTGCCAACCGACTGCCCTCCTGCGTGGATCCAAAAGAAGACCACTTCGCCGCCTACGCCGGGGTTACCGTGGCAACGCCGAACCACCATGAAGCCGCCCGGGCGGTGCAGATGAGCGATGACTACGCCGGGCTGGACAGCGTTGCCGGGGAGCTACTCAAGCTCACCGGTTGCCGGAACCTGCTGATTACCTGTGGGGCGCGGGGAATGCGGCTCTACGAGGGTAAAGAACAACCACCAGCGGTAATCGAAACCGTTGCCCGTGAGGTCTTCGACGTAACCGGTGCTGGCGATACCGTCTCCGGGGTGCTGACCCTGGCTCTGGCGGCGGGAGCGAAGCTGCTGGAGGCGTCCCTGCTGGCGAACCTGGCGGCGGGAGTGGTCGTCGGCAAGGTAGGCGCGGCCACAGCAACCGCCGCTGAGATTAAAAAGCGTCATCGGCAGCTGACAGATTAATCCGGCTAATAACACCAGTGGATGTTCTTGACAATCCTGGCGAGCGGTGCTACGCTGTCTTGGCTAAGTTTTCCCGTTATTTTTGCATAATTCACCGTTGACTTGCACGTTCGGCTTTGGTTGAATCCGTTGGTAGCCAGTAGCAAATGTTGTTTGCTAAGGTTACAGAGTATCAAGTAATAGAACGGCAGCCTCTGTGGTCAGCGAAAAGTCGAATCCAGTGAATTATTCAAAAGCCTCTAAAAGACACACATCCTTCGGGGGATGAGATGATTAACAAGCTCTATTTTGATGTCCGGGATGTTCTTCGCGCCCCACGCCTTGGTCTTTCCGCCAAGAAGGTCTGGGTGCAGTTCATCGGTATGGTGGTCGGTCTCCTCGGCTACGCCGTGCTTTCCTACGGTGCCTTGCTGCTGGAGGGCTATAAGCTCGCCGAGATCTGGGCGATGTTCGGCGCGTTGCCGATACCGGTGGGGCTGGGTCTGCACTGGTATGGCTGGGTGATTACCGGCGTTGGCGCGCTCTGGGCGGTCATCATCAGTATGCTCGCCGGAACCGCCACCGCCAAGCTGACCTATGAGCAGCTCCGTGGCAACGACTTCTACTCGAAAAAAGAGGCGTGGAAGTTCGCCCGTAAGCATGCCTCGGCGGTCATCCTCTCCCCCATCGGCATGGCTATCGTTGCCATCGTTCTGGTCGGCGGTGGACTGCTGATCGGTCTGATTGCCGGAACCGGAGCCGTGGGAGCCTGGGTAACCACCGCCTTCTACCCGATCATCATGGCGGTTACAATCTTCACGGTCTATCTGCTGGTGATTGTCAAGGCGGGGTTCCTCATCGCCCCGGCGATTGTCGGCACCACAAAGAACGACACCTTCGAGACCATCTTCGAGATGTTCAGTACCGTCTCGGCGCAGCCCTGGCGTCTGATACTTTACGAAATCGTCCTCGGTCTTATTGCCGTGGTCGCTCTGGGTATCCTCACCGTCTTTGTCGTGCTGGCACTGAAGCTGATGTACATGGTCTTCGGCTATGCCTGGGGAACCGACTTCACCCAGTACGTCTTCCCGCAGGCAGGGTACTACACCTTCTCCTTCCTCAAGACCCCGGCAACGCTCCTCCACGAGGCGACCCTCTGCGGTGTTAACACCTGCATCCAGAGCGGCGCGCTTTCGCCGGAGGTACTCCTCTCCATTCCGGGGATTAACTGGATCTACTATCTGCCGACGATGACAGCCATTGCCATTGCTCCCGGTGCCGGGTTGCAGGTCGCGGCGATCATCTACGCCGTCTGGACGATTGTCCTGCTGGGGTTGGTTATTAGCTACTTCTTCTCCACGATGTACACAGGCCACGCGCTGATCTATCTGATTCTGCGCAAGAAGAAGGATGACGAGAACCTCCTCGAACGCAAGGACTACGACGAGGAGTTCCCTGAGTTTGAGGTGCCGGAGGATAAGGTTGAGGATGACCTCGTTCCGCCGGAAGCTACTGCTGAAGAAGCTCCGACCGAGGAGAAAGAGGGCGAGTAGTCCTCACTCCAAAGTTAAAGAAGCAAAACGTAAGAACGGGGTGTCCTCAGGACATCCCGTTTTGTCAGGATTGAACGGTAGCCAGACTTTATCCGGCTCAGGATCGACCGTGGATAGTCGCCCCCTTCACGGGGGCATGGATTATGGTGAAGAATAACAAAGGGGCGAACACAAGGTTCGCCCCTTACAACAACCTACCCTATTGAACGGCTGTCATCGCATAAGCAAGATGCAACGCTTGGCGTTGCCTACCTAACGGGTAATCCGTCTTAATTGACACAAAACGCGGGTACAACAACTGGCAAACTCACCTTGTCGCCGCGTAAGCAAGATGCAACGCTTGGCGTTGCCTACTTAAACCACTTTACGATGGCATCCGCTGTCGCTTTGATAATCGGGTACACGACCGGTGAGGAGGTCAACAGCGGGTGTGTTCCAATCTGTAGAGCGTCAACCTCCATGTCTGTCATCTTGTTCTGGATCATCACCGCCAGCACGTTTACCAGCTCGCCGACGGAATCTCCGCCCATGACCTGGCCGCCCAGCAGAATGTGAGAGTAGCGGGAATAGATGAGCTTGACGAGGAGCTTGGAGGTATCCTTAAACTTACCTGGATGCCTGTCCGGCACCTGCGCGATACCAACCACATAATCCATCCCAATCTCTTTTACCTGCTTTTCGTTCAGACCGGAAGCACCCAAAGCTATTTTCCCAATCTTCGTGGAAAAAGTCCCCAGCACACCGCTGAAGGTTCTTACGACCTTGATGGAGTAAATGTTGGAGCCCGCCAGTCGTCCCTGGGCGCAGGCGGTCGAGGCAAGCATGATCGGCCAGTTATCTCCGGTATAACAGCTACGCTTCACTACGCAGTCACCAGCGGCAAAGATGTCTTTCTCGGATGTTCGCATGTACTCGTCAATCAGGATGCCATACTTTTCGTCCACCTTGATGCCCATTTTTTGTGCCAGTCCAACCTCCGGTCTGGCACCAACCGAGACTATCACCATATCGGTAGCAAGCTCGCCACCATCCGCGAACTTTACCTTCAACGCCTTACCCTGCTTCTCGATCCCGGAGACCGAGACACCCAGTCTCAGGTCAGCCTTACGCAACTTCAGGTCAGCTTCAAGCTGTTCAGAGAACTCGGCATCCATTGACATTGGCAGGAGGTGGGAGAGTCTTTCGCAGATGGAGACCTGCCTGCCGTCGGCCAGTAGCTCGTCGGCGAACTCAACGCCTACGTAACCGCCACCGATAACAATTATTTTCTTCGCCTTCTTCGCCGCTGCCCTCAGACCACGAAGGTATTCCATATCCTTATTGACAATAAAAACGCCCTCCAGATCAATTCCTTTGATCGGAGGCTTAACAGGTATCGAACCTGTTGCAATAATCAGTTTCTCGAAACCGACCTCTTCACCGTTGGCAAGCTGGAGGATTTTACCGTCGCGACCAATCACCTCGGCATGAACAAACTCAACACCCAGGTTGAGCAGCCCGGTATCGGGCATGATGTCATCCTCAACCGAACTGAGCCGATTGATGATGTAGGGAATACCGCAAGGCACCAGGGTGATTTTTTCTTTCTTGACAATCGCAACGGTTTTGCCCGGGTTAGAGTTGCTGGCTGAAATTGCCGCCGCAACACCAGCCGCTCCACCACCGATGATCACGATGTTAAAGTTTTTCACTAGGACACCCTTTCTGGTTTGGTTGCACTGGTTCTGTAGAGGGTTGTATTCCAATCTCCACAGCAGGCTCCACGCCTTATGGACGACTTTATCTGAATCACTACGGAGAACAGCTTACTCTACCCACGGGAGCCTGTCAAGAGATTGTCTCAATAAAGTGTGGCTAGTATCTCTTTTCTTATCAGGTCGTTACAGGAGTGTTGAGAAATACTCTCTATTGAGATTTCTGTCAATAAGGCATCCTCTTCCTGTGGTTCATTTACGGGTGGTTTTGGCGTTGCGGGCGCAGGGTTGGGGGCATAGAAAATGGGCGGACACCAATCTCATGGAGAATCGTTCCGCCTCTGCAAAACACGGCAATATCGTCGTAGGGGCCGACCTTTAGGTCGGCCCTAAATATTATAATAGGATTAAAATGCGAATGGGGTTACAAAAGGGCAGGCACAGGGACCTGCCCCTACAACTGTACATTTGAAAAGGGCGCAGCACGCTGCACCCCTACGATAACCTGTTCGATTGAACAGCTGGCAGGGTAAAGCTGAAACAGTGGAGCGACCAGCGGGAGCGCGTACGCGGAGATAATCTACAAAGCGTAGTTACTGGTCAGCCGCGAGTCTGCATCCAGCTTCAAGCTGGTTATTTGTTGTCTATCTGCGCGCGCTGGAGTTTGCCGGAGTACTCCACATAGACGCTCTTCCATTCAGTGTAGAAGTCGAGGACAGTCCAGCCCGCTTCGCGGTGGCCGTTGCCGGTTCCCTTGACTCCGCCGAAGGGCAGATGCACCTCGGCACCGATGGTCGGACCGTTGACGTAGGTGATGCCCGCCTCGATGTCCTGAATCGCCTTGAACGCCAGGTTTACGTTCTCGGTGTAGATCGAGCTGGAGAGTCCGAACTCGGTGTCGTTGAGAACCTCGATGGCTTCTTCGAAGGAACTGACCTTGAGTACAGCCAGAACGGGACCGAAGACCTCTTCCTGCGCCAGACGCATCTTTGGCGTAACCTCGGTAAAGATGGTCGGCTCGACGAAGTAGCCCTTGTCGTAGTCGCCGCCGGTGAGGCGTTTGCCGCCAAAGACCAGTTTGGATTTGTCCTCGTTCTTTGCCACGTCGATGTAGTAGAGGTCGGTCTTCATCTGGTCTTCGCTGACGGTGGGTCCGACCTGAATCTTCTCGTCGAGACCGTTGCCCACGGTGAGCTTCTTCGCCCGGTCAAGGAGCATTTCCATGAACTCGTCGTGGATTTTCTCGTGGAGGATCAGGCGGCTGGTCGCCGTGCAACGCTGACCCGTCGTGCCGAAGGCTCCCCAGAGTGCGCCTTCGACGGCGAGTTCGAGGTTAGCATCGTCCATGACGATCTGACCGTTCTTACCACCAAGTTCAGCGGAGAAGGGCTTGCCCGCTGCGGCACACTGACCGCCCAGCAGATTGCCGATTTCCACGGAGCCGGTGAAGCTGATTCGATTGATGCCGGGATGCTCGACCATCGCCTTGCCGACCACAGAGCCGCCACCGGTAACCATGTTCACCACACCGGGAGGGAAGCCAGCTTCTTCAAAAACTTCCATGAAGTTGGCAACGCTTGCCGGGGTGAGGGTCGCCGGCTTGATGACGCAGGTGTTGCCAGCGATCAGAGCCGGGAACATCTTCCACGAGGGGATAGCAATGGGGAAGTTCCACGGGGTGATCATGCCGCAAACGCCCACCGGACGACGGATCGCCACGCCGAACTTGTTCGGCATCTCCACCGGAGTGTGCTTGCCGAAGAGACGACGACCCTCGCCAGCGGCGTAGTAGCCGCAGTCAATCGCTTCTTGGGTATCGCCCCGGGTCTCGGCGATGACCTTGCCCATCTCCCGGGTCATCATCTGGGAGACTTCCTCTTTACGCCTGGCGAGGATTTGCGATGCTTTCATGATCATCAGTCCCCGCTCCGGAGCCGGAACCAGACGCCAGGTCTTGAACGCCTCGGTGGCAGCAGCCACGGCGGCGTCAACGTCGCGGGCGTCGGACTTACAGAAGGTACCGATCAGGTCGTCGGTGTTGGCGGGGTTGCGGTTCTCGTAACGCTCGCCGGTGGCGGATTCAACCCACTGACCAGCGATGTAGTTCTTGAAGTGTTTGGGTTCGGGCATGCTCTTCTCCTGAAGGTGCTGTTGAAGGTGAGTAACTAAAGGGTTGTGTGAAAACGGAATAAGCGGGGGGATTGTAGCAGCGGCGAGTGAGAGGGGTCAACCAAAGCGGCGTTGGGTAAATGCCAGTGCTGATTGACAAAGAGCCGACCAGCTGGTCGACTCTGAGTATTTGCTTTCTGCTGGTGAAGCTGCCTGAGCTACGGCGTGAGAATCAAACCGACTGCCGGGTTTATTACGAAGGCGGTGCTGTCTCCATCGGTTAAGAACTCATCCGCTGCCAGGCTGACCTCTAAGCCGAGTAGTTTGGAAAACTGAAAATATGCGCCTACCCTCTGCCGAAGAGTAAAGAAGCTGTTTTCAGCTCGAACAGGATCGTCATAATAGTAATCTTCCCACTTTGTGCCTGTGTATCCACCGTAGATGCCCTAGCCAAACTTTACGAACCCTTTACCAAGAAACCCCTGTACCCCCACAAAGAACTGAGCAATGGTAACATTTTCACCATAAGCAGAGCCATCGCGAATGTAATCCTTATCCCAGAAGCCAAAGTCAGCATCAAGGGAGATGAAGAAATCCCCCAAATATCCAATACGAGGAATGATCAGGAAATTGCCCATTCTTCCTGGCTGATCAATAGAAGCTGAATGGGTAAAAGAGTCCTAGATACTATGGCTGCATTCCGGGCAGAAGTTTGCGCCTTCCGGGACACTGGCTCCGCATTCAGTGCAGAACTTTGCAGCAGGTTTTTCCGAACCGCACTCCTCACAGTATTTGGCAGATTCCGAGTTTTCCGCTCCACAATCAGGACAATCCCAGGCTAAAGCGGAAAAGACAAATAAGACGGTAATAAGCAACACCGATAGATACCTGGTCATTTCTCCTCCTTGGGCTGGTTAGTTCACCGATCGAGCCAATACGGCTCATTCTTCAGGTAAAATACACCCCTTAAAGCGGATAATAAAAGCATAGTTGCGTTTTGTCAATTAAATTAGTCTCTGCGTAGTTTTAGGGTGGATGTAACCGCCCTAAAATGCTTGAGCGAGAGCCGACCAACTGGTCGGCTCTGCATATTTGTTCTACGTTAGTGATGTTGTCGAAACTACCGCGTTACCACCAGTCGTTTCGTTGCCACGGTCTCGCCGTCCACCATCAGGCGGTAGAGGTAAACCCCCGGCGCGGCGGTGGAGGCATCCCAGCCCACGGCATGGCGACCGGCGGCGCGGGTTCCCTCGCTCAGCAGAGCGACTCGTCGTCCGGCGAGGTCATAGACCACCAGCTCCACCGGGGCAGCCTCGGTAAGGGTGAACTCGATCCGCGCCAGTCCGGTGGTCGGGTTAGGATAGCTCTGAGAGAGGCTAACCTCGCGGGCGGTGAACTGTCCGTCTAGATAATCCTCATCACCGACGAAGACCCGGAAGGGCAGCTCTGAAGCCAGTTCGGCGGCGGTCAGGTCAACGCTGTTCTCTGCCAGTAGATCGATCCGTCGTCCCGCCGGAGTTTCCATTACAGCGGCGAAGCCCTCCTGCCAGCCATTCTCCTGACTCCAGGAGAGGGTGGCGTTAGCCGGAGCAGTCGCGTAGAAGCTCCAGGCGGCACCATCGGCAAAGGGCTTGCGGAGGTCGGTGCGGTAGCTGCCCGAACGATTAGGCCAGTCGCTCTCGAACCAGAGGTTGCAGAGTCCGCCCAGCCCCGGCGGGTCGTGGCGTTCCAGCGAGTCGTAATGGTCGCTGGCGGACTGGTCAACCCCCAGGTGGTGGCTGGAGTCGCTGCTGATGCCATCGGTCAGGGTAAAGGCAAGCTGCCACTGCTCGGCATCGCCCCAGGCAGAACCAGTCTCAGCAGTCGCCAGACTCTCCCGTCCAATACTGCCCACCAGCGGAGCATCCTGTGAGCTAACCTGACTGGTAAGCTCCGGCAGGGTAGCATCAGCGGAGCGGGCGATGGACAGCTCCGCCGTTGTCGCTGGTGGTCTGTTTGCCGGCGGCGGGGTATCGCTGCCAATCGGCGGGATTATCAGATCGCCGTCCTCGTTGCTCCAGACCCAGTAGCCGTTGCCCGTGTAGATGGTAGCCTGGTCAGGCACGTAGCCGCTGTCGCCGTAGGTAACCGGAGCCTCCACATCGAGTCCGCCAGTGTTGCAGTCCGACCAGTCAACGGAGAAGGAGAAGGGGTTACCGATCAGGTTCCAGCCGGTAGATAGTGTAATCGAGAAGTCCTCATCGGGTGGCAGTCCCTCGCCGTTGTGGATCGAAATCTCGCTGCAACCGTCCCGGGTAATCAGCCAGAAGCCACCGCCGGGAGCGAGGTAGTCCGGGCTACCGATACCGTATTCGTAATATTCCTCGTAATTTGGATCCCAGACAAAGAGCCGCCAGCGAGTGCCATCTATCGGTCCAAAGTCATCGGCGAACTGAGCATTGGCATCGGGATTATCCAGTAGGGCCGGTATGCTGACCAGACGATAGTCGGTAACATCGTTGCCCGGCGGTAACTCCAGGGGTACGGTCAGGTTCTGGAAGGCAAGGCGTGCCGCCAGGGTGGAGGAAGGATAATCTGTCGGATAGAGGGTGTTGCCGTCGGTGTTGTTCGCGCTGAAGGCGTAGTGGATTCCACTCAAACTAAGGTAATCGCTGTCCACATCCCAGCTCCAGACACCGTCGGTGCTGTAGCTCATGGCGAAGGTATTGAAGCTATCGTACCCGCCGCTGGCGATCAGCACCTCAACAGAATCGGCGGGATTGACCGGGTCAATCCGGCAGGAGATGGTGTTTGTTTCTTCATAGTTCAGGACATCAATGAAGTTCCAGGTTTCGTCGAAGGCCGGAACTGAGCCGGGGCCGAAACCGCCGGTGATGATCACCTGGCCGCCGATGGAGTTGCCGCCATGATCCACCAGTTGACCGCTGGAGGTGTCGAAGTCAATGATATCGCCGGGAGCCACTGTGGGAACACCGCCCGATGTACTGAGGTAGATGAGCAGGGTATCGGAGGGGTAAACCGTCTCGCTCAGGGCGATGCTTTGCACCCCGCCGCTGCCATCAAGCCAGGTATGGCCGTTGGAGAGAGGCAGGGCGGCATCGAGCTGGGCTGCCGTAGGTTGACAGGTTGGATCCAGTGGCTCTGAAAAGCGGATCGCCACGTAGTCGCCATTCTGAATGCCCGACTGGCTGTTCATATCGAAGGCCTCGGCACTGTCAGCCTCCGGTGTGTCGTCGGCATCCACGAAGAAGTTGCGATGACCGTCGCGGGAATAAACCGAATGGACACCGTCCTCGACCATTACCCGCCAGTGGTAGTAGGCGTCGGGTAAAACGCCTACCGAGATTTCAGTAAGTGGCCCAGCGTCAAAGCTGTCCCAGTCAGCCGGGTCGTCTTCGGTACCTAGCTCCAGGGTGTAGTTGAGGGTGTCGTCCTCGAAGTCCACCGCCTCGAACCAACTGAAGGTTATGTCCGGATCGGGAGACTCGTACTCGTTACCGGGAAAGTCCAGACCGAAGGGGTCGGGCGGGAAGTTCGCCTGCTCGACCACAGTCAGGTCGATATCACCATTGGCAGAGATAAAGGCGATGTGCGGATGACCGCTGTTGTCGAGGGTCATGTCGAGGTAACCGGTATCCATCGCAATCCCGGTGTCGAAGAACTCCGGTATCCATTCGTCCATGTGCTCGGCATAGCGATTGTAAACGCCAACGGTTGTTCCGGTTTGATCACCGACGAAGGCAACCTGCGGGTGGATGACATCATCGTCATCTAAATACAGGTCAATGGCAGGGGCGATGTTAAGGTGAGTACCACCGCCGAGGATTGGAATCTGAGGCAGCTCATTCCAGGTATATGGCGGAATTGTAGAAATATCAGCGTACACCACCTTCATCTGCGAATCATTGCTGTCAAAGTAAACCACGTAGATGTACGAAGTGGTGCCGTCGTTGATAATGGCGGCGTCGAACTGGCTGGTAACGCCAGAGGCTACAACTGTTGACGGTGCGGAACCCCAACCCGTGCCAAACTGATCATCCTCGATGATTAATTCGCCATCAATGGTGTAGAGGGCGAAGTAGTAGAGACCGCCATTAGCATCATGAAGCAGGCGACTGAACTCCGGGGCATTATCATCATCGTGGGCAACCGGATAGTAGCTCATCCAGACATCATCGCAAGTGCTGGTATAATGACTGGTTAATCCGTCACCATTCCAATAGCTTCCCATGACAAGAAGCTCGCTACCGTTTTTTACACTGGAGAGAGAATATACTTCACCGTAGGGTGGATCGATCTGCTGAGACTGTGTCCAGCTACTACCGTTCCAGTAATAACAGTTCAGGGAGTACGCTCCTAAATTGAGATCGCTTGTAGCCAGTGTAGGGTTGGTTCCTCCAGAAGGAAAACCGACGGTTAGCGGGACATGGTTCGTGCTGCTGGCACTAACATCTCCTTCAACGATAACCCAGCTACCGGCACCGCTGTCATAGCGGTACAGCCTTACTCGACCGCTTGAGGCAACAACACCAATGTACATCTCCTGATTAGTTTCGTCGAAGAAAATCGCTGGCGCGCCGTCGTAGCCCTGGCTGTCAATGAACTCAGCATCCCACAGCCCCAGAGCTGCCGTCGCCATGAGCAGTACCACTATTCCAGTCAGCCGTTTCATCTTTCCTCCAAATACTTACCATAAAAAAGAACTCACCAACACACCCTACAGTATAGCCTAAACACCAGAGCAATGACAAAGGAGCAATGGGGTAAATGCCAGTAGTACGGAAAATTGAGAGAAGCAGCCCGATGACGCTTCCCTTTTGACAATGATCCGATATGAGTATCGAATACCGCTGATGTGCGAACTTTAACAAACTGGAGGCTATAAATGCGCGGATTGACAGGGTTACTCGTGATGCTTTTTGTACTGGTACTGGCTGGCTCGGCGATTGCCGATGAGTGGGTAACCGGGGTCGTGGATTCCGAGGGAAGTACAGGCTGGTTTTCTTCTCTGGCACTGGACTCCTCTGGCAACCCCCATATTTCGTATGGTGATGGAACCAACACCAATCTGGAGTTTGCCCGCTGGGACGGCTCCGATTGGCAGATAGAGACCGTGGACACAGACGGCGATGTGGGCAGGTACACCTCCCTGGCACTGGATTCATCGGGCAATCCCCACATCTCGTACCAGAACTGGAGTACCTACGATCTGAAGTACACCCGCTGGGACGGCTCCCACTGGCAGATAGATATCGTGGACTCCGGGGGAGATGTAGGCTTCTTTACCTCCCTGGCTCTGGATTCCTCCGATGCCCCTCACATCTCGTATCGCGATTACACCAACGAAGGACTAAAGTACGCCTGGTACGGTGATGATTCTGGCATAAAGTCGGTGGAACTAACCACTCAGCTTGAGGACGAGGGCGTGCTGCTGAGTTGGTCTATCGTTGGTGATGAGTCAGCGACGGTCAGCGTCCTCCGTGGACTGACCCAAAATGGGTCAGTTGACATCAGCGGTGAACTCTCCGGTTCGGCGACGAGCTGGCTCGATGTCTCCGCTGAAGCAGGCGTGGAGTACGCCTACTGGCTGGAGGTTACGGAGCTTGACGGCACCGTCAGCTGCTTTGGTCCCAGCGAAGTAGTCGTTCAGGGAGCGATCAGCGAGCTGACTCTGAGAGATCCGTACCCCAATCCAGCATCTGACAGCTTGACGATTAGCTACGAACTCGCTACCAACGGGTCAGTGGGTCTGAGCGTCTACGATCTCTCTGGTCGCCTGGTCGAGACGCTAGTCAGTGGCGAGCAGACCGCCGGACGGCATTCGGTCAGCTGGGACAGCTCGACTTTAGCTATGGCAACAGGGGTTTACCTGATTCGACTGGAAGCAGCGGGCGAGGCGATTACCAAACGCGCGGTGATAAGCCGCTAACCCCTCACCCCCAACCCGTGGGACGAGTCCCCTCCCCAGAGGGGTGAGGGGAAAATAATCGTAGGGGCGAAGCTTGTCTTCGCCCTTTTTTCATCCCACACACATTTGCGGGCCGACCTTCAGGTCGGCCCCTACATGACGGTCAATATCGTTGTTGCAGGGGCAATCTCCTGTGGCTGCCCTTTATTGTATTTACAAAAGGGGCGATCAACAAGGATCACCCCTACGATTATCGCTTGACGGCAGCCTACTTCTTCTGCGCCACCACCACGCGGAAGCTGCACGATGAGCATTTGTACTCGGTGGCGCGGAGTTCATCGGTCTCCGCCGTTCGCACAACGGGGTGGGAGTCGCCACAGACAGGGCATGGGCGCAGCTTGAGGTCTTCCTCCACATGCTCCGGTCGGAACTTAGCCCACTCGAAGCGGGTTCCGCAACGGTCGCAGTTCAGCACAACCTCACGAATCTCTTCGTTGACCACGACGATCTCCGTCGTCGCGCCAAACTTACCACATTTAGGACAATAGGCTCCGGTCTCACCCATCTCAACTCCCCCACTCCCCTCATCTTGAGGGGGCAGACTCGCGTTTAACCAACTTGGGACCTTTGCATAATTCGACAGATCTGACTTCTAGCCCCTAAGGGAGGCTGACGCTAAATTGACATCATTCCGGTAACCATAACAAATATCAGTGGTTATAGAACTGCAATCATTGTCAGCCAAGCCGGACGTGCGAAACAAAGGTATTTATACAAAAGTCTCCAACTTGGACAGCTAACGCTCATTCCCGCGTTTGACAGGTCAAATCAGTCCTTGCAAAAATGTGTACCTTAGCTTGATAACCCTAAATCTCCACGCCGGAGAGCAGTCGGGTACGATCCCTTGCCGCGGCGGCGAACTCTCGCAGTACCTTATCAAAATCGACCAGCTGCTCTTTGGTGGCTTCGGGATCAGAGCCGTCCAGCGTCGTCAGCTTCTGCCCCTCCTGCTCCAACGCCGTTAGCTGGTCAATCAACGATTCGTCGTACTCGTAGAGGCGGTCGAGAACCTCCAGCTCAACCTTCACCGCGTCGGTCTTGCCGGAGTAGCCGTAGTCGTCGTAGCGCAGGGTGTCATAGACTGTCTCCAGGCGGTTCTCCAGCGAGTCCACCGCGCCGAGAAGCTCCAGCTTGCCCTTGTTGGTCAGCCGGATAATCAGCCCGCGGATCTGCGGCTCAATAGCGCGCAGCCGCTGCACCAGATGCTCCCGGAGCAGACGGTCCGCCTCACGGCGGGTTTTCAGCTCTTTATAGCCAGCGTAACCGGGAATCAGTCGGGTCAGCTTGCTCTCGAAAGACGAGCGATCATCGGAGATTCTGTCGCGTAGATCGTCCATGCGTCAACTCCCGAAACGGTGACCGTTCCATTATAGTACGGTGGTGGGAGAAAACCAATAGTTTATTCAGCGAACTCCTCCGGGGCGCGGAGTCGCTCTACCCGTTTGAAGAGAATCCGCCACATTTCGTTCTCCGATGCCAGGTCGAAGACCTCTTCGCTGAGAATCTCCCCGGCGTTGTCGGTGATCCTGACCCTGGCGTAGTTCCAGCTCCGCCCCGCCTCCGTAGGTGCCATCGCGTAACGGGTTGCCAGTCGGGTGTTGCGACCTTCCTCAATCTCCACGGCAAAGATGCGCTCGCCCACCGGGATACCGATGACCAGATTCTCGTGGCGCAGGGGGAGATAGTAGCGCAGCTCGACCTTGTGTCGCCCCGGGGTAAGGTGAAGCAGGGTCTCTCCGTCGTTCTCGTGGAGAATCGCCACCAGTTTGTCCTCCATCAGAACCTCCACATAGGCAGAGGAGCGAGGGCTGGAGAAGTTCACCGACAGATCGCCGTACTCTGTCGGTAGCTCAGGTGGTGGTGAGAGCAGCCGGGAGAGCTTCAAGCCTTCCTCAGCCAGAAAGCGAGGATAGTGGAGGCGATCGTTGAGGACGGTTTCCCGACTCTCCAGCAGTTCACCGGTTTCGGCATCGAGGGCGTAGAAGGCGACGTAGGCGGTCTCTCCACGGTTTATGAACTCTCCCCAGAAGGCGTACCGACAGTCCGCCTCCTTGGTTAGTTGCAGAGCATGAGCCAGAGTGAAGGGATGGTCGTAGATCAACTCAGCGGGGAGCGGCACATCGGCAGCGAAGGCTTCCTGTAACTGTTGCAGCAACTGGTGTGGCTTGACGACAAAGCCTCGTGAATAGGCCTGCGTCGTTCGCCGGAGATTGAGAGCCGCCACATGGCTCTGGAAGGGGTCCTCGTAGGTTACGCCGAAGGGCAGAGCCAGCAGCTTGATTCGCTTCTTGCGCCTGTCTTCACCTTCGGAGTGCACCGCCTCGTACCACGCCAGATCGGTTCCCAGGCTCAGGCGACGGGCGATTGCCAGCAGCTGGGCATCCAGCCGGGTGAACTCCTTCGCGTCGCCCAGGATGCTGTACGGTCGCAGGGGATGCTCCGCCGGTAGTTCGTGCAGCCCGTAGAGCCGCAGCAGGGTTCGCTGGAGGAGCGTTCCCGGTTCCTCGCCCAGCAAGACCATCCCACCGAGGGGCTGACCATTCTGCGGCGACCAGGAGAAGATAACCGATTCCGCCTCAGCACCCTCAACCGGACGGATGAGCAGGTCGGCATCCAGCTCGTTCTCTGTATAGCTGAAGAAGCTCTGATCTGCCAGATTTGGTAGCTTCGGCAGGGTTAGTCCCTCCTCAGCCAACCTCCGCTGTTCTGCGCTCAGGGTTGGGTCAAGGAAAACCTTCGGCGGGTGGCTCCAGCCAACCCGCCAGCGGGTGTCGGCGGTGAAGAGCTGCAGACCGCTGACCAGCCGGAAGAGGGGCAGCAGAAAGACCCGCTCTTCACCGAGGCGGGTCTCCGCCGGAATCAGCGGGATCAGCAGTCGCTCGCTGATAAAAACAGGCAGAGCCAGCGGGGCGAAGCGGTCGCCACCGTTGACCCGCAGCAGCCCGGTTCCGGTGAAGTCGAGCTTGAACTCGCCGCTGGCATCGGTCTGCAGCTCCTCCGCCCCTAGGGTCAGGATCGCGCCGGGAACCGGTCGTCCGGTGGCAGCGTCGATCACCTGTCCGACGATAAACTTCGCCGAAGCCGTGGTTGCCAACAGCAGCAGACAGAGCGGAATGAGCCTGATTGCTTTTGATTTCATCGAGGCGTAAGGCTAACACAAAAAAGGTTGCTGTTGTAGGGGCGAATCTTGTGTTAGCCCTGAAAATCACGAGGAGGATTACGGGATCGTCAAGGTGTTGTAGGGGCGCACCTGATCCATGGGGATTGGTGTTCGCCCTTTGTCAAATACGCAGTTACAGGGGTAGCCCCCCGTGCCTGCCCTGATTTTGCAGCAAACACAGATTTTAACAAGGGCAACGACAGGGGGTTGCCCCTACAAAATTTCGCACATGTCCAGCAATCGTTCTAATTATCCCTGCCCCGGTCTGACCTGATTCAGCAGCTCTCGACCGCTCAGGTAACGCAACAGGTTCTCCGAGAAGAGTGCCGTAACCCGGCTGTAGAGGTCGTCGGTCAGGCTGGCAACGTGGGGGGTTAGCAGCAGGTTCGGAGCCTCCCAGAGCGGTGATTCCTCTGGCAGCGGCTCCCTGGTAAACACATCGAGAGCCGCGCCACCCAGCTTGCCCGACGAAAGAGCTGCGATCAGAGCCGTTGTCTCCACCGTGGAGCCACGCCCGACGTTGATCAGCAGTGCGCCACGCTTGCAGGCGGCGAGCTTCTCGGCATCGAGCCAGTTCTCGGTCTCTGCCGTCGCTGGCAGCAGGTTGAAGATAAGATCAACTTCGGGCAGGAACTCCCGCCACTCCTCCGGAGAGAAGACCCGCGATGCCGCGATACCCTTCCTCGGCTGCCGGACCATCGCCCATATCTCCACCCCGAAGCCAAAGAGCCGCCGCTCCAACTCCTTACCGATACTGCCGAAACCGAGGATAATCGCCCGCTTGCCGTGGAGGTTCGAGAGCCGCAGGCGCAATTCATTGATGATGAACTCCTTGCGCTGCTGGGCGCAGAAACTCTTGGCGAGCTTCCGAGTCAGCGAGAGAGCCAGGGTCATGGCGTGTTCCGCCACGGCGATGGAGTGAACGCCCCGTGAATTGGTCAGGGTGATTCCCCGCTCGTTGAGCCGCTCCACGGCACTGTTATCGAATCCCGCCTGCGCCAGATGCACCCAGCGCAGCTTCTTTGCCAGTGCCAATTGCTTCTCGTTGATGGTGTAGCCGAAGAAGACCTCCGCCTCCGCCATCGCCGCTGTGTAGGTTTCCCTGTCCCGGCTGGGGATAACCTCAGCTTCGGTATTCTCGTTGCCATCGAGATCAACAGCTCCGCTCAGGGCAACCGCCTGGCGGATGTCATCGGCAACCCGCCGCTGGATATCCCAGTCCCGACTGACAAAAATAAGAGTCTTCAATGGTTCTCCATCGCATGGTTTTGACTTTAAGACAAGGGGTTTCAACCCCTTGCGGAAACTAAAATAGACATCAAGTCTGCAAGGTGGCTCAAGCCCCTTGCCTAAAACGAAGGGGAATTACCATCTATTCAAAGCCATTTTCACTTTCTTCAAAAATATTACTCCGCAGGACCACGCTCAGGTTCCCCGACTCCACCACCACGACCTCGGTGGGCTGATGTCCGCCCAGGCGCAGCAGAAGCCGTGCCGGGAAAAGCTCCTCCGGCAGGTGAATCAGAAACCGCCCATCGGGGCCGCTCTCTGCCGTGTAGAGCGAGGGGTCGTAGTCGGCGGGAGACTCCAGCGGCCAGCAGTAAACCTCGACCTCCGCCAGCAACGCCCCGGCTTCGTCGCAGACCGCACCGACGATTGGCTCCGGCGGTGGGGTCTGGCAGAGCAGCACCGCCCCCAGGGCGACGACAAAGCCTCCGCCGAACCAAACCAGCTGCTTGTACCAGGGCAGAGAGAGCATTTAGTGTCCCAACTTCGTTAGCCTGCGAGGGCACGGCACGCCGTGCCCCTACGATAAAGTTTTGACCTTAAGACAAGGGGTTTCAACCCCTTGCAAGAGCGAAGACTAATTCCCAAGGTGGCTCAATCTATAACTCAGGGGTTTTCAAACGGAAGCTGACCTCGTACTCCATCAGCTCGATTGTCCCTTTGGGCAGAACCTCCAGGGCGTAGCGGAGCTTCTCCCCCGTTGTCCTTCCGATAATCAGTCCCTTGACCGTTGCACCCTCGGCGAGGTTGCCCTTGATCCAGCCCATGTAGCGGAGGATCTGCGCCACGGTCTGGTCGCTGGTCTGTCCCCGCTTTAGCTCGATCACCAGCAGGTCGTTGCCCTGCCTCGCCCGACAGAGCAGGTCTATCCGCCCCACCGCCGTGATGTATTCGACCCCGACCAGGTCGCCGTCCTCTTCGAGGATAGTCCAATCCTTTGCCAGGGGCAAGCCCTCCCAGTTGTCGATGAGGAAGTTATGCAGATGCCGCTCCAGCCCAAATGTATGCTGAGTTGGAGTCTCTTCGGGTTCATCGCTCTCCGGCTGTTCCGTTATCTCTTCGCTAAAATCACCTTCGGGGAGGATGTTCAGCAGCAAAGCCCACAGCGTATCCAGCGTCCAGAGGTCAACGCCCAGTTCCCCTGCGAGACGCAGCAGGACGGCGTTGAACTTCTCATAACGGCTTCCAAAGCTCTCACCCTTTACAAAGTTTTCTCCACGATCAAACTCTGGGAGTACCTTTAGCCTCTTCATGCCAACTTCGGAGTGCTTGTTCCAGACGCCGTATTTGTCCGGATAGGCAACGAGGAGGATCGGCGTAATCAATCCCTTCCCCATCCCCTTGATGTTATGAGAACCGCCCTTTTCGATAAGTTGATTAAGCCGTGTTTCCAGCGGTTGGGTTTCGTCAACCAGTAGTGTCAGAGCCGCCTTGAGTTCGTCGAACTGCGCCTCCAGCTTCCGCTTCTGGAAGAATAGCCCCTTCCAGTGTCCGTTATTCTCGAAGGAGAGGAAGCTCTCGAACTCATCCCAGCTTAGTGCCGCCGGATTCAGGAGTAGTGGTTGATAGCGGCTGATGACCGCAGCTTTGTTCTGCTGAATGAGTAACCCCTCGGCGTTTGATTTCAGCAGCGGCATGGTGGCGCGGAGCTTGGCGATTGCGTTTTCCCAGGTATTCATGCAAATCCCTTCGTTACGGTAGTTGTGAGTTAGTAGCGTGATGATTGACAGAGGATAACATCTCTGCCCGACACGATAGGTCTTGACCTTAAGACAAGGGGTTTTAACCCCTTGCGGAAGTTCAAGGTGTTCTCTGGATATACAAGGGGCTGAAGTCCCTTATCCAGATAAGTTACCCCTCCCAGCCCTGCTTCGCGCTGTCCTCGAAGGCGACCTTACCCAGAGCCTGGCGAACCCGCCGAGGGTGTTTACCATCCTCCGCCGGGTAGCCCAGGGCGATGATTGCCAAGGGCTTCCACGCCTTTGGAAGCTGGAGCAGCTGCCGCAGCGGCTTGTCCCTGAACCAGCCGATCCAGCAGCTCCCCAGCCCCAGCTCGGCGGCTCGCAGAACAAAATGTTCCCCGGCGGAGCCGCAGTCCATCAGGTGATAGGGGATGTCCTTGATGCCCTCGCCCAGCTTGGCGATGCCGTGAGGCTTGGCGCAGAGGACGACGAAGACCGGGGCGGATTTCGCCCATTTGTTCGGCACCAGCCCGCCGATGACCTCGTCCTTCAGCCGCTGAACCTGCTCTGTGCCACGGACAACGACGAACCGCCAGGGCTGGGAGTTCTCGGCACTGGGGGCGAGATGAGCCGCTTCGAGGCAGGCGGTCAGCTTCTCCCGTTCCACCGGACGGTCTGGGTCGAAGCTGCGGCAGGAGTAGCGGGCGTTGGTCAGTTCAGTGAAGTTCATAGGTTCGTCCTAATCTGAAATCCTTGAAATGAGTGTTAGCATCGCTTGTCATAGACAAGGGGCTTTAGCCCCTTGGGGATTTCGAGTACCTCTTAACTTCTGCAAGGGGTTGAAACCCCTTGTCTTAACATCAAAACCTAACCGATGCTGTGGTAATAAAAGATGTTCAAACAATCGAGAAAGCTAGTCTGCTAAAGGTCTTAACCCCTATTTCCTCAGCTCTCGAATGTACTCCAGCGTGCGCGTGGTCATTGCCGTCAGGGTATCCAGCTCGATACGCTCGTCAATCCCGTGGACTCGCTGTTTGGTGCGCTGCGGGTCGTGGTTTGCCGGAAAAGGCACATAGCCATAGGAGTCGTAGCCTACCCAGCGCATCTGCCGGGAGTCCGTCGCAGCCTGGCAAAGCGTGGGAACGAGCTTCGTTCCCGGCTCCCACTTCTCCATCAGGCGGCGGATGACGCTGACCGCCGGAGAATCCACCGTTGAGAGGCTGGCAGGGTGGGAGCCTTCGTCCACCACTTCCACAGGCAGATCGCTGACCAGCTCTTTGAAGACACCGAGGAATTCCGCTGGCTCGGTTCCCGGAAGCAGGCGACAGTCGCAGGTCAGCTTCGCCTCTCCGGGGAGAATGTTGATCTTGCTGCTCGCCTGTAGCATCGTCGGCGAGATGGTGTCGGTGTAGAGTGCCTTGACGAAGATCATCGCACCGGGCAGGGTCGCCTCGATCAGCTGGAAGATGTTCTCCCAGTCCGCCGGGGTCTCCAGATTCAGGTCGGGGATGAGCAGGTCGAGGAGGGAGCGGTTGGAGTCCATCAGCCGATAGCATGGCGGGAGCTGCTCCA
>Ga0190344_1000477_pt1 | contig 19890 bp, 8 predicted proteins | sample 48721323_MG_FD_161662 | JGI IMG/M metagenome (GOLD analysis project Ga0190344, IMG submission 161662) | Hydrothermal vent microbial mat bacterial communities from Southern Trench, Guaymas Basin, Mexico - 4872-13-2-3_MG | ecosystem: Environmental > Aquatic > Marine > Hydrothermal vents > Microbial... | reverse complement strand
CAAAGTAGATGAACAGCCACCACCAGATGACCAAACCGTAGATGAACAGCCACCGCCGGATGACCAAACCAAAGTAAATGAACAGCCACCGCCGGATGACCAAACCAAAGTAGATGAACAGCCACCGCCGGATGACCAAACCAAAGTAAATGAACAGCCACCGCCGGATGACCAAACCAAAGTAGATGAACAGCCACCGGCGGATAACCAAACCAAAGTAAATGAACAGCCACCGGCGGATGACCAAACCAAAGTAGATGAACAGCCACCGGCGGATAACCAAACCAAAGTAAATGAACAGCCACCGGCGGATGACCAAACCAAAGTAAATGAACAACCACCGGCGGATAACCAAACCAAAGTGGATGAACAGCCACCGGCGGATAACCAAACCACTGTGGATAACTCGTCACAACCGGTTGACTCATCGGGAGCCAATAACCCGCCACCGCCCGATGGCAGTTCAAATTTAAGGGCCGGCAAGAATCTACTCAACTTAGAGAGTGATGACGTGCTGGATTTCTCCAATCTCGACAATTTAGTGGGCCATCAGAACGGGTTGAATGACAGGCCTGGCGTGGCAAACCTTGATAATTTTTCGGCCGTGGGAGAAGACAATAATCCAACCAGCTTGAAGATTGATGACGTACTAGACTTCTCCAACATGGACAGTTTAGTAAACAATGGACTAAGCGCAATCAATCCAACTTCGCAAGACTCTCACAATCAAAGCTTCGTTAATCTCGGCAGCGACGCTTTATATAATAACTACATGGCAACCCATAATGAATTATTAGTCACTGCTGACATGACGGCCCAATTGATTTCTTAAGCCAAAGAAATAAATGTTTTCCACAGATACCATCCCTCAAAATGTATCTGAGGGCCATAACTTAATTTGAAAACTTCCAAAGTCTTTTATGGCCCTCAAAACCGATAGTCCAATTAACCATAAAAGTTGTTTGCGTGAGGCGCTAAAGCGCCTATTACAAACGCACGCAAAAAAGCGCCTACTACAAACTTGGGCGCTAAAGCGCTTACTACAAACTTGGGCGCTAAAGCGCTTACTACAAACTTGGGCGCTAAAGCGCCTATTACAAACTTGGGCGCTAAAGCGGCTATTACAAACTTAGGCGCTAAAGCGCCTACTACAAACTTAGGCGCTAAAGCGCCTCTTACAAACTTAGGCACTAAAGCGCCTCTTACAAACTTAGGCACTAAAGCGCCTACTACAAACTTAGGCGCTAAAGCGCCTACTACAAACTTAGGCGCTAAAGCGCCTACTACAAACTTAGGCGCTAAAGCGCCTACTACAAACTTGGGCGCTAAAGCGCCTACTACAAACTACAAACGTACAAACGGGACAAAAACCATGTCTGCTTTCCAACTTCATCAAAAAAACGATAAGCTAAATAGTGGCTTAGCTGTTAAAACCACAAGCTCAGAAACGTCACTTCGGCCCATAACCATTACCTCAACAGAGGCCGAATTTATCCGTGTTGGCTTTGATTTAGTAATAAAAAGCCCCAGTGATTCACTGTTCATTAGTGACTATTTTATCAACCATCAGCCGCTTCAAACGGCCTCTGGCACGATATTGTCGGCCGATAACGTCACAACCAACCTCAAAAGCCACACAGAACCCCTCTTGTTGGCCGCCAATGGCACGGCCAATGTCATAACGGCTTCAAACCCTCAAAAAATTGGCACCATCACCGCGACGGTAGAAGGCCCCGTCACGGCATTGGACAAAGATGGCACATCCCGCATACTCAACGAAGGTGCTCCCGTCTATTTACACGACACCCTCGTAACATCCGCGCGTAGCTACGTCAAAATTATTTTGAATGATGGCACCGTCTTTCAACTAGGTCCCCATTCTCGCGCCAGTCTTGATAAATACGCTTATGATCCAGACATTGGGGGAGGAGAATTTGAAAGCTATGTCTATTCTGGTGCCTTTCGCTACCTCAGCGGCAAACTCGGCGGCAATAACCAAGGGCAACATACCACCCTCAAAACCCCCTCCGCTCAGATTGGAATCCGCGGCAGTGAAATTGATGCCATTGTCGGTGAAGACGGTTCTACCACTCTTTTACATTTGTCTGGGTTAGTGAGTATTATCTCGCGGCATAATCCGAGAGAAATCATTGTCTATGAACGTGGCACTTCTGTGTATGTTCCCAACGAAAATATCTCTCACACAATTGAGCAGCGGACAGAAGAACATATTCAACAAAGAAATCAAGAATGGCAAGAAGTGTTCAGAGGCTCTAAGTCTGTCGAAGACAACATTTCGGGAGCACCGAACTTTAAAACGCCAGAGTCTGCTACACCCGTAAAGGAAGACGCCACCTCTTCTTCAGAAGAAGGAGTACGCAATCCGTTTTCTCCCGACAACATTGACGTACATTCTGACGAATCGGTTGATGATATTGTCAGTGAAATCGAAGAACAAAAATCTCAAGAGCCACTGTCTGATGAGCTTGATATATCACCCATCGAGCTGAACGAAGATGACAACGAAACGGGTAATGATGCTATTACGGCCGAGCGCACGGATGAAGAAGATGAAATAACCAATGGGCACACGGAACGTCCACACGACGATGAGAGCGATACCGCGCACTTAGATAACGACAATAAGCCAAGAGATGATGACACGGAACCGTCGGGTGACGGCACCGAGCCGGCCGAAAATGGCAACGAGCCGTCAGATGACGACACCGAGCCGGCCGAAAATGGCAAAGAGCCGTCAGATGACGACACCGAGTCGGCCGATGACGACACCCAAGCCAACGAGACGGTTTTAGAACGGACTTTAAACGAAGACAACTCCCAAATCATTCAAGTCTTATCGGCTGATTCGGGAGAAATCACACAACTTGCCCAACCTTCGCATGGAAAAGTTGTAGAAAATGGTGATGGCACCTTAACCTACACACCAACACCCAATTTCAATGGACAAGACAATTTTACTTACACCCTTAACAACACTAACACTGTGCTTGTCAAGTTAACCATTACCCCAATCAATGATGCCCCCGTTGCTCTCGATGACTCTTTTACATTGGCACCTAACACACCATTAGATATTTCAACCGAGTCGCTACTCAACAACGATCAGGATGTTGACGGTGATACCCTACAAATTGTCGAAATAACAAATCCTCAAAACAGCACATTCAACCTCCTAGATAATGGTAATATAGAACTCACCTTGGAAAACGATGTGACTACAGCAGGATTTGATTACATTATAAGCGATGGCGACAAAACCGATATTGGTCATGTAACTCTTAGGCTTGCCCGCGACAATCCTCCGCCGACGGCTAATGATAACAACGTGTCAATCAACAGCATCGCCCCGGTGACGAATACCGCCCATCAGTCACTCGACAACACTTCGGCCCCGATTTCCGAAGCCTCTCAAGACGGGGTAGACACCAAACTCGCCGGCAATGACGTGCAATTATTCATTAATAGACTGATTAACGATAATTTTGACGCTGCCACTTTTGATCATACAATTACCAATAACAATAGCAGCCTCGATACGGCCACGGCGACGGTGAAGCCTACCAATGCTCAATCCGCTACCTCAGAAAACGACACCCTTGAAGGCACTGACAAATTAGATATTATTCTCAACAAAGAGGATAATAATACCTCAACAACCAACGTGGCGGAGACTCTATTAAGGAGTAACGACGCAGAATTGCAAGGCATAGAGAAAATTGATAGGACTGGAGACAACAATCAACAAAGATTAAGTATTAATGATGTGCTGGATATCTCCGACACCAACCGTTTAGTGATTGAAGGCGACACCACCGTCAACCCAATCGGGCAAGGCTGGAACAGCCTTGATCCAAGTGGCCTATATCACCACTACACTGGCGGTGCAGAAGAATTATTAATCAGCGTCGAGATGACTAACAATTTCTGAGCACAGATAACTGATGATCATTGAAGACTGATCACTGAAATTATGCCGTTTAGTGATTGAAGGCGACACCACCGTCAACTCAATCGGGCAAGGCTGGAACAGCCTTGATCCAAGTGGCCTATATCACCACTACACCGGCGGCGGTGCCGAATTATTATTAATCAGCGTCGATATGACTAACAATTTCAGTCGTTGAGAACGGCCCCTTTAAGGCGAACAATCGCCTATTACTAACCGGCCACAAAAGGCGATCAATCACCTACTACTAACCGGCCCACAAAAGGCGATCAATCGCCTACTACTAACTGGCCCACAAAAGGCGATCAATCGCCTACGACTAACCGGCCCACAAAAGGCGATCAATCGCCTACGACTAACCGGCCCACAAAAGGCGATCAATCGTCTACGACTAACCGGCCCACAAAAGGCGATCAATCGCCTACGACTAACCGGCCCACAAAAGGCGATCAATTATTTTTAGCATCATTCTCAACTACTGAATTTATGATCACACTGAAGATCACCGAAAACTGATCACTGAACAAAAGGACATTCCATGAGAAAGTTTACTATACTCTTACTATTAATAAGCAGTCTTTCCTCTCATGCCGAGACACTAACAGAAGTCATTCAACGCACCCTGGAAACCAATCCAGATGTCCTGATTACCGTCAACAATCGCCGAGCGACTGCTCAAGAACTGAAACAAGTCCAAGGCGGTTACTGGCCGTCACTCGATCTAACGGGCGGCTACGGGCGCGAGAGAAGCGACAACACAAGTACGCGCGCCAGTACGGGCGGAGAAGTCACGTTGACGCGCCAAGAATTGGGATTGACTCTCTCGCAAATACTCTTTGATGGTTTTAGCCTCAGATATCGCGTCGCACAGCAAAGTTCGCTACTAAATTCAGCCGCTTACAAGGTACAAGATAGCAGTGAAAACCTCGCGCTGCTTACCGCCGAAACTTACCTAGAAGTACTTCGCCGTCAGGAATTGGTGGAACTCGCCAAAGATAATGTAGTCATTCACCAAAAAACGCTAAGACAAATCCGCACACTGGTAAAAGGGGGAGCCGGCCGTCGGGCCGATATGCTGCAAAGTTCTAGCCGCTTAGCCTTGGCTAAATCCAGTTTAGTGAACGCCCAAGGTAATCTCCGTAACGCTGAAATCAATTATCGGCGCATAACCGGTGAACTACCTAAAGCATTAACCAGGCCGTCACGCACACCAGTCGAAACCGCTTTGCCCAAAACCAAAGAAGCAGCCTTAGACACCGCCTTAAACAATCATCCCTCTTTACGAGTTGCCAAGGCCGATTTTGAAGCCGCTAAAGCGGCACACCAACAAACGAGTTCGGCTTTTATGCCTCACTTCTCTTTGGAATTAGGCATTACCGATAACAAGAACTTGGATGGAATAACCGGAGAAAATGACGATATGAGCGCCATGTTGAGAATGCGCTATAACCTATTTCGGGGTGGAGCCGATAGGGCACGTCGTCAAGAAACGGCCGAGCGGATTGGGGCCGCTAAAGAAGGGATACGGCGTATCCAGCGCATCATTGAAGAAGATGTGCTGCTGTCTTGGAACAGTTTGATAACCATACGCGCTCGCTTAGGTTACCTCAAAGCGCATCTGGAATCGACTGAAGACGTCGTCAAATCTTACAAAGAACAATTCAAGCTAGGGAAACGCAGCCTATTGGACGTGCTTGACTCCGAAAACGAACTCTTTAACGCACGAGCCTCGTTGGTCTCGACGCAATATGCAGAACTATTTAGTCTTTTCAAACTGTTAGAAAGTTTTGGCCGATTACTTGACACGCTAGGTATCAAACGGCATCAAGAAGCAGAAGCCGAACTTAGTAATTGGTAATTCGTCAGTGATCAGTTATCTGATCAGTTATCAGTGATCAGTTATCAGTGATCAGTCGTCAGTGCAGGAGTCCAAGTTTGGCAGTCGTCCAAACTTTAGTTTGGCAGAGGAGTAATACGCGGCCCCTGTTATTACCTAAAAAGTTTATGGTTATTTGGACTATCGATTTTGAGGGCCATAAAAGACTTTGGAAGCTTTCAAATTAAGTTTGTAGTAGGCGCTTTGCGCGCCTAAGTTTGTAGTAGGCGCTGAGCGCGCCTAAGTTTGTAGTAGGCGCTGAGCGCGCCTAAGTTTGTAGTAGGCGCTTTAGCGCCTAAGTTTGTAGGCGCTTTAGCGCCAAACTTGGACGACTGCCAAACTAAAGTTTGGACTCCCCCGACTGCCAAACTAAAGTTTGGACTCCCCCAAACTAAAGTTTGGACTCCCCCCAAACTGACTAAAAATTTGATCATCGAGTATAAGCAATGACATTTGCAGATGGATTGAGTTGACGGTATAATGCCGCCTCACAAAATTTCATTTGTGTTTATACACGACTCGCAGAGTTTTGTTCTCTCAGAGCAAGGCTTTAGCCTTGCAGTCATTTTTCATTTTTCATTTTTCATTTTTCATTCACAGTAGCGCGAGGTAAAAAACATGTTGAAAAAAATCGCTCCGTTTTTTCTGATGTTAATTTGGTCAGCCGTGTCCTTTGCAGCGCTGCCGCCGGGGCCGGGCTTGTCGGGTTTTTGGCAGGGCTATGAGGATGGCGGTGCGCCCATTGAGGGACAGTTTTACCTAACCCAAAAGGATGTCAAGGGCGAAAAGGGCGAAGTTGAGAGCGAGACGAAGTCTTTTCTTTCTTGGTATGGGGAACAGCGGACTCAATATCCAGATTGGGCGACCATTTTTCACGGGGAAATTCACGAAGATGGGACAATCAGCGGCTACTGGACGGATGTCCCTAAGGGGCAATGGTTCCGGAATAGCGGCTTTCTGGAAATAAAAATGGATAACCCAAATCCTGAAAAGGCCTGTGTGCTGACGGTGACTAAGGAAGAAGGGGCCGATTTTGGGCCAACCAAGTTGGTGCGAAAATACACTAAGTGCAAATTAAATGATTAATTTGGTAATTGGTCATTGGTCATTTTTAATTGGTAATTGATAGGGTACCGATATCACCAATGCCATATCGTGTCGGGCAACCACTAGTACAGGAGAGCGGAAATTCCCGTACCACCAGCCAACAGCTAAAGCAGTCGTCTGAAAGCTAAAGTACCCTAAAGGGTACTACAAGAAATCAGTAGGCTTTAGCTTAACGATGCTTTTAGCCAACGGCTTTAGCCGTTGGCGTTGGGGTGGCATGGAAACTTCCGCCTTACTGTACTAGGGATTGCCCCTACAAACCGTCATGTAATGTAGGGGCAATCCTTTATGGTTGCCCGAACGATATGGCATTGACCGATATCACCCATTACCAATTAATTAGCCGTTACTAATTACCCATTAAAAGCAATTCCTTTGGAGAACATTTGTGACGAAATATGCCGTTAGTATTTTGCTTTTGTTGGCAACTTTGGTTGGTTGTCTTGAAACTCAGGTGCCGGCAGTGAATACGCAAACCAGTCCTGGTACTGTTGTCAAGATGCAAACCAGTGTTGGTACTATTGTCATTGAGCTTAACGCGGAAAAAGCGCCCAAAACGGTTGAAAACTTTTGGCGTTATGTCAATGAGGGCTTTTACGAGGGGACTATCTTTCACCGCGTGATTGATGGTTTTATGATTCAAGGCGGTGGCTTTACAAAAGACTATCGAGAAAAACAGACGCATAAGCCGATTTCCAACGAAGCCAACAATGGGCTAAAGAATGTCCGCGGAACGATTGCGATGGCACGTACTTCTGATCCGCATTCTGCCACCGCGCAGTTTTTTATTAACGTTGCGGACAACCGCTTCCTCAATCATACCGCGCAGACTACTAGAGGCTGGGGCTACACGGTGTTTGGTAAAGTTGTTGATGGCATGGATGTGGTTGAGAAAATTAAAAAAAGTCAAACCGGTCGCGGTGGGCCTTTTCCAACGGATGTTCCGCAAACGCAGATTATTATTGAAAAGGTGTCTGTTGTTAAGTAAGGAACGGTGAGCCGGCAATGAGGTTTTTTTTCATTGAGCCGAGTCATTTGTATTATCCTTGTCGCGGGCGCATTCCCGTTTTCACGGTTAAGTAAGTACAACTCATTACGCGGATAATCGAATTGAGTACAACGACACAAGCGCGGATAAACGAATTGAGTATAACGACACAAGCGCGGATAAACGAATTGAGTATAACTAATTACGCGGATAAACGAATTTAGTACAACGACACAAGCGCGGATAAACGAATTGAGTACAACTCATTACGCGGATAAACGAATTGAGTACAACTCATTACGCGGATAAACGAATTGAGTACAACTCATTACGCGGATAAACGAATTGAGTACAACTCATTACGCGGATAAACGAATTAAAAACGCGGATAAACGTACTATCGATAGCATAATCGCCATCGTTATTAACAAAGTACCCGGAAAATGGGAATGCGCCCGTTTCAAACGTCAACATGGCCCTCAATTGACGCTCATCGTTATACACAAGTCTTTTGGATACTAGGTGCATTCCTGATAAGTACTTAGGATACTCGAAATAAACGGATAAAAGAGCATTGATTTTTAATAAATCCCCAACGTGGGGCCTACCAGTTAAAAGCCATAAAAATCAATTAGTTAAAAACTTATGTCTAAGGATGAGCAATTGACGAGGGTTGCTCCTTATACTGTGAACGGGTGAAATTTAGACTTTTTTCAGATTGGGGTGAAGGGAATTCATTCATAATGAACGAAACATAAAAGTCCAAATCTAAACCGTGTGCAGTATACTCAAAAAACCCAAGGTTTTGTCGAACTAGTACACTAAGGCGGAAGTTTCGATACCACCCCAACGCCAACGGCTAAAGCCGTTGTCTAAAAGCTCAAGTGCCCTAAAGGGCACTAAAGTTTAGTCGGTTTTAGCCTTCTATCGCTTTTAGCCATGAGCCCCCGCTACTGGCGGAATGGTATCGGGATTTCCGCTCTCCTGCACTAGTGCAAGATCGCGGAAGGATCCATACCACCTCAGCCAACAGCATCAGCCGTTGTCTGAAAGCTCAAGTACCCTAAAGGGCACTACAAGAAGGTCAGTCTGCTTTAACAGACTTTAGCTTTTAGCGCAGAGGAACCGCTCATGGCTGGGTGGTACGGGGATTGGAGCGATCCTGCACTAGCGTTTTAGGGCCATGTTGTGAGTGATGGCCTTATATTAACAACAACAAGTGGAACACATCCCGCTTTTTGAGATGACTCAAATAATCTTAGCTCATTCTGGCAATCAACTGGAACCTAAACGGTAGGTTTGCTGAAGTTGCTATACGGAAGGTACTTAAAATCCGTGAAAATGACTCCCAGATGTCATCTTTTCATTTTTCATTTTTCATTAGTATATCGCATCTCCTAGTGCCGGAGAGCGGAAATATCCATACCACCCCACCGCCAACGGCTAAAGCCGTGATTTCGCGTAGCGAAGTGCTTATTCGTTTATCCGCGTCCTTGTCCAAAGCGGCAAGCGTTGGATTCCTTGGCTAATTCGTTTATCCGCGTAATTCGTTGTACTCCGCGTTGTCCAAAGCTAAAGATTGCCAGGGGCGGTGCCCCTGGCTTTATTAATGTCGCCCCGTTGGGGCTTGCTTGGGGCGGGGATTGCCAGGGGCGGGGCTTGCCAGGGGCGGTGCCCCTGGCTATATTAATGTCGCCCCATTGGGGCTTGCTTGGGGTGGTGCCCTTGGCTACATCGCTTCCAAAGCTCCATCGCTATGCTGCTTCAACTTCCAACCGCGAGCCTTGTGGCGATTTGTGGACTTTCACTTGTGTGGGTAGTCGTTCGGCTAGGGCGGGTATGTGGGTAATCACGCCAATCAGTCTGTCTTGTTGTCGCAAGGATTCGAGGATTTGGGTGACGCTTTCTAGGGTTTCGGCGTCTAGTGTTCCAAAGCCTTCGTCTAAAAACAAACTGCCTAGTTCTACGCCCATTGAGAGTTTTTCTGAGAGTGCCAGTGCCATCGCTAGGGAAGTGGCAAAGGTTTCTCCGCCAGAGAGGGTTCGTACTCGCCGCATTTCGCCGCCATTCCAGTTGTCTTCTACCCAGTATTCGCCGTTTTTCGGTTTCCTTTTTAGGGTATATCGGGAATCAGTTAGTGTTTGTAGTAGCACGGTGGCACGGGTAACTAATTCTTCTTCTAAATCTTCTAACAGGTAGGCCTGAAATTTGTCAGATTTTAGGTTGAGTGTGAGTATCTGGTAGATTTCTTCTTGGGCTTTGAGGGTAGTGAGTTTGGTTGACTGTTGTTTTTCTTGTTGTTGCTGTTCTTCGGCCATCTGAAGCCAAGTAGAGAGTTTAACACGTTGTTCATTGGCCTGTTTTAGTTGGTTTTCTACGGTTATTTTGGCTTGGCGCTGTTGTTGAATCTTGTTGTCGTCGGTGGTTTTTTTTCCAATGGCAGTGATGACGGCCTTAATATGAGTTTCTAATTCGATTTTGTTGTCCCGATGATGACGAAGGGTTGTTTCCCATTGTGTTTGTTGTTCTGGCGATGCTTTGGCCTTTAAAAAGTTGTCTTCGGTGAAGCCAACGGTTTGGAGGGCCTCTTTCCAACAGACGTGGCGTTGTTCTTTTTCGTCATTGGCAAACTCTATTTCTCGTCTGGCGTTCTTTTCGGTTTCTTCGGCTTGGATAAAGTGATTATGGGCTCTTTGATAGGATTTGTTGGCTTTGTTGATTTGGGCTGCCAGGTTTTCTTCATATTGCTCAAGGCTTTGGGACAGTTCTTCGTAAGACTGGCCTTCGGTTTGTTGATAGATGGCCGTTTCAGCTTGCTGAAGTTGGTGCTGTTGGTGTTCTAATTCGTCGGCACTGTCTTGATCCTGCGAGAGCGTTTCGTTGTAACTCTCTTGGGCAAACCGCTGCGCCATTTCGGCTTTTTTAAGCTCAGCCTCGGCCTGTTCTTTTTGTTTGAGGACTTCATGGTGTTTTTCGTCTTGTTCTTGTAGCGTTTGGTATTCTTGCTTTAAGGCCTCGGCCTCCCAGTCGTTGGTTTGCAACACGTCACTGATGTGTTCTTGTCGTTTGGCAAGTTCGGCCTCTTTGTCGGGTAAATCTTGCAAGTTTTCTAGGGTTGTTTCGGCCCGCGTCTTGGCCGTTTGGGCGATTTGTAGGGCCTGTTTTGCCTCGGCTTTGTGTTCTTGTAGCGGTTTGATATCTACTAGGGCCATTTCTGGTAGCGGTGGCAGTTGGTGGGCCGATGGGTAGGTTCCGCCACACACAGGGCAAGTCTCACCGCTATGCAGTGAGAGTCTTAAGGTGGCCGCTTGGTTTTGTTGCATGACGGCCTCGTTGTGGGCTTGGGCATCTTGTAGCGCCGCTTGGGCTTTTTCTAGGGCTGTGGCGGCATTATTATAGTCATCGTTCGCTGCTTGCAGTTGCTCGGTGGCTTGTTGCCACTTTTGACGCGCTTGTTGGACTTGCTTTTGTTGTTCTTGCCATTGGATGAGGGTGGCGGAAATTTGTTTGAGTTGTTCTAGGCGCGTACCGCCGGGTATTGTTTGTGCGAGCATTTGCTCCGCTTCGGTTACTTGTTCAAGAGCAGCCTTGGCCCTGATTTCGGCCGTTTTGAGTTGTTGCCCCATGTAGTCCATGAGATTTGAGCGGTGGTGCTGTAGTTGTTGTTGCGCGTCGTTTAGGTTTTCCTGTGCCATCTCAACTGCTTGTTGGGTTTCGTCATAACGCGCCCTTGCTGCTTTGATTAATGCCCATTCGCCGGCAAGTCGATCTACTTTTTGCGCTTGTTGTAGGCGTTGTTCCAATAGGGCCATGTCGTCGGATTGTTGGTTGAGCGTTGTCAAATTTATTTTCCAGACGGATAAACGCTTAATCTGTTCAAACAGCCTTTCTTCATCATCCAGCACTCGTTGGGCATTGGTGGCATTGATTTGGAGTTGAGGCTGGTTTTGTTCTAGGTTTTCAAGCTTCTGTTTATTTTCAATCACTTCCTGTTGTTTGGGCACTTGGATGTCAGTCAAGACTTGCTCTGTTCCTTCGCGCTCGGCTTTGTATCGCTTGGCGCGTTGACTGGCTTCTTGACGCATTTGTTCAAATATTTCAAAGCCGGCTAATTGGCGCAGTAATTCTCGGCGTTTTCGGGGTTCTCCTTTGAGGAATTCGTCAAATTTTCCTTGGGGGAGTAGGATGACGCGAATGAAGGTGTCGAAGTTCATCTGTAGGATGTCTTCTATATTTTTGGTGCGATCACATCGTTCCCATGAGCCTTCTTGGAGTTTATCAAGCAGAAAATCCGTTTTGGCGGTTTCGGCGCGTTGTTGGCATGTTCTGATGGCTTTGTATTCGGTTTGTTGCACCGCAAATTGAAATTCGACTTTTAGTTCAGTTGCGCCTTGGCTGATTAATTCGGTGCCGCTGGCGCTTTTGCCTAAGCGGGCCACTTTTCCGTAAAGGGCAAAGGTGATGGCGTCGAGCAAAGAGGATTTGCCAGCGCCGGTGGGGCCGGTGATGGCGAATAAGTCAAGGGTGGAGAAGTCGAGTTCTTGGCGTTTGCGGAAGCTGGTGAATCCTTCTAAAGTTAATTTAACAGGTCGCATTGTTTTCAGTTTTTCAGTTTTTCAGTTTTCAGTGATCAGTTTTCAGTTATCAATTAAGTACCGAAGCACATATTATCAGGTATTTTTCCGGAATCAAAAGGGGCTTTGCACGTGGGATTGCCCCTACGAACCGTCGTGTCATGTAGGGGCAATCCTTTATGGTTGCCCCTTCGATATTGGCTTATCGATAAATACCCTAAAATTTAGGCTTCAGTACTTATCAGTTATCAGATATGCTGTGATGGTGTTTTACGATAGGTAATATGGCCCCTAAAATAGCTAATAACAAGTGTAATGATTTATGGGAGTGCTGCGAATTGTGGATAAGTACAGCGATTGTGGATAAGTACAACGAATTACGCGGATAAACGAATTGTGTGTGATAAGTACAACGAATTACGCGGATAAACGAATTGTGTGTGATAAGTACAACGAATTACGCGGATAAACGAATTGTGATAAGTACAACGACACAAGCGCGGATAAACGAATTGTGGGAATAAACAGTGCCTTAAGTAAGTGAAAGGGTGTTTGTCGTATACGCTCGCTTAGTTGCTAAAGCAACTACTACAAACCTTTCTGTTGCTAAAGCAACTACTACAAACCTTTCTGTTGCTAAAGCAATTACTACAAACCTTTCTGTTGCTAAAGCAACTACTACAAACCCTTCTGTTGCTAAAGCAACTACTACAAACTCTTATGAGAGTTGCTAAAGCAACTACAAACTCTTATGATAGAGAGTTGCTAAAGCAACTACTACAAACAAATCTTGGACTCCAGTGATCACTGCCAAGATAAATCTTGGACTCCAGTGATTTCTTGATGTAATTCTTCAAAGGCCTGTAAAACGGCCGGCTTGAGGGTGTCTTCGCGTTCATTCCAGTAGCGCTGAAATTCGAGTACTGCGTCAAATTGATTGGGGGCAGGGGCCTCTGTTGGTTGTTCTTGTTTTATTTTCAGGTACTTAGCTTCAATCATTAAGGCTTGGGGACATATTTTCCGCACTTGATCCGCTAAACCTATTTGGGGGCCATTCAGTTCAATAATAACTTTCAGAAATCCCGGATGCTCTTGGTTGGCTTCTAGGGTTTCTTCTAGGTTGGATTCGTTACATTTAATCACTTTCAATGGTTTTGGACAAGGGAGTGGTTTAAATTCTACTTGGGCCGGAGAACCCGGTTCTATCGTTACCAAGTTAAAGCCTTTGTCTTCGCCAGCTTCTCCAAAGTCTACTTGTATCAATGAGCCTGAGTAGTAGGTGGGGGCCGCGTTGGGAATTTGTTGTGGTTTGTGGATGTGTCCCAAGGCAATATATTGGGCATCGGGCGGTAACGTTTGTCCAGCTAGACTGTAAGTGTCTCGTGTGTAGTAGTCTACTTCGGAGTAGGCGCGTTTTGCGCCTTCAATCGTCAGGTGGGCCATTACTACGTTGACGCTATCTTCTCGAAAGCCGCTGGCTAAGTTGTTAAATAGGTAGGCCACTGTTTGTTTATAGTGTTGGCGTTGCTCTAGTTCGTCCTTTTCCCATAAGTCTTCTGCTTTTAGTAAGCGTCTTTCGGAGGCAAATGGCATGGCGGCCACACAGAGTTTGCCATTTTGGGTTTCTATTTGAATAACGCCGCCTTTGTTGGCTTTTTTGGGCCGGCCTAAGGCCGAGACGCCTATATGGGAGAGGAGTTGTGAGATACCTTCAATGCGAAAGGCGGAGTCGTGGTTGCCGGCAATGATGACGGCCGGTATGTTGGCTTCTCGCAGTCGGCAGAAAAAGCGATAGGCCACTTTTTCAGCGTCGGCGGGTGGGCTTGGGCCGTCAAAGATGTCGCCAGCAACTAATACCGCATCCACTTCGAGGATTTTGGCGACTAAAAATAATTCATCGAGTTGATATTCGATTTCTGGGGTGCGATCGATGCCTTTGAGTCGGCGGCCTAAATGCCAGTCAGATGTGTGAATTAGGCGCATGAGGTTTTGGTATAGGAATGAAAAATGAAAAATGAAAAGCAACTACAAGGATTCGTTATAATAAAGGATTAGTTCGTCGCGTTTAAAAATATTTTCCATCTTTTCTTATAACGAATCCCTGTAGGCACGCTTTTATCAACGAATCCCTGTAGGCACGCTTTAATCCTTTCTTATAACGAATCCCTGTAGGCACGCTTTAATCCTTTTTTATAACGAATCCCTGTAGTTTGCTTTAATCCTTTTTTATAACGAATCCCTGTAGTTTGCTTTTATAACGAATCCCTGTAGTTTGCTTTAATCCTTTTTTATAACGAATCCCTGTAGTTTTCTTATAACGAATCCCTGTAGTTTGCTTTCATCCTTTTTTATAACGAATCCCTGTAGTTTTCTTATAACGAATCCCTGTAGTTTGCTTTTTTTATCCTTTCTTATAACGAATCCCTGTAGTTTGCTTTTATCAAGTCAGACAACAGCAAATTACCGTCCGCTTGTTGCAGAACCTATTGAATGTTGCCTCAAAACAGAATTAACGGCCATTGACTGCGCCAACCTTGCCATTGTCGGCATAACCGGACTCTGATTTTGTACCAACTTTGTCGGCTTAGCAAACTGACCGATGACATCCAATTGCGTCATAAGCAATTGAGTTTGATTAATAAAATCCGCTTGGATTTCATCGGATATCGGCATCGCGAGCGGCAAATCTACATACTGCGGATCAACAGCCACATCATCCCGTTTAATTTCATAATGCAAATGAGGCCCCGTTGTTCGCCCACTTTGACCCACATAACCAATAATTTGTCCTTGGATAACCTCATCACCAACACTCAAATCCTCAGCATACTTTGACAAATGTGCATACAAAGAAAGAACCCGCCCATTATGTTCCAAAATAATAACCTTTCCATACCCACCTTTTCGGCCCACAAACTTAACAGTCGCATCCCCGCCAGCAACGAGGGGCGTACCCCAAGGTGCCGCATAATCAATGCCACTATGAAAAGAATATCTTCTAGAAATAGGGTGCATACGCTCACCAAAAGGAGAACTAATTCTAGTATATTCGACCGGGGCGCGGAGTAAAGAAACTTTCTGTAAACTATCACCTATCGGCGTGTAATAACCCGTGTAACCACTAGCATCAGTATAACGCAAGGCACGATTAACTTTACCATGATTAACAAATTCAGCCGCCAACATCTTACCCTCTTTTACCTCCTCCTCAAACCAATGTTGTTCATAAATAACATTGAATTGATCGCCCGCTTGAACACCAAGAGCAAAATCAATCTTCCACTGAAATATTTCAACCAACTGAGCCAGTATGTGACTTGATAAATTCGCTTTTTGTGCCGCAACTGAAAGAGAACTCTCAACAACACCGTGAATAAAGACCGTTTCGACACGCACACCTTGTCGCCGAATTTCAGTCACAAACCCGCCACCTTCTTTATAAACATGTAACTCCTTGGAGTCTTTCAGCGCCAAAACAAGCGTTTCAATATTTCCATTGAGATCATGCTTGATATGCAAATGTTGACCACGATGAAGTTGACGTAATTGTTCAGCATTCCCACCCAATTTAAGAATATGACGCAATTGTGTTTTATTAAAACGATGTTTTTTAAAAACCCGCGACAAATTTTCACCTGGCTTGAGACGAAGATGTAACCAAGGTAAGGAGGAGGTTTTAGCTCGGAGTATTGGATGAAGCAAATCAACTTTTTTGACGACCGTTGAAGCCGGCACCTCTGATTGGACAACGGTAGCCGTAGAAGTCGATCGCAAAATAGGTGTACTTTTGGCGGAAGCCAACAACGCTGCTTTGGGAGTGATATACGCTGGCGCTTGAAGCTTGGTGGCCGACAAATCTGGTTTGGCAGCAATAGACGACGTGGGTGTCCGAAACAGATAAGATTGAAGCGGTAAAAACTCAGTTAAAGCACTGGGACTACCAAACCACCATAGCAACGGCAACAGGATGAACAGGCTTATCACCAAGAATTTAGAACTTGACCAACGGGAGGCGGGACGTGGTTTTAAATGCAAACCATATTCAACGCCCAAATCAGACCCCTCAATTTTAAAAGGGAGAGTAGAACGACGAGATGAGAGCCAGTCTACCACCACCTCTTTAAAAGAACGACGCGGCTTAAAGACACATTTGACCTTATGTTTTAACCCACCAAGAGGATTCAGATTTTTTTTAGGTTGCATGTAATTCATTGTCCTTACAGCAAAATATTGGTAATAGGTAATTCGTTTGTAGTAGGCGATTTATCGCCTCACGCAAACAACTAGGAGTTCAAACTTTGCTCCCGTTTTTTATCGCTCCAACTTTTTAGTTTTTTATCGCTCCAAACTTTAGTTTGGCAGCACCTAGTACAGTAAGGCGGAAGTTTCCATACCACCCTAACGCCAACGGCTAAAGCCGTTGTCTAAAAGCTTAAGTACCCTAAAGGGCACTAAAAGAGGTTAGTAGGCTTTAGCCTACTTTAGCTTTCAGTTGGCTGGTGGTGGTACGGGAATTTCCGCTCTCCTGCACACTTTGCTCCCGTTTTTTATCGATCCAACTTTTTAGTTTGGCAGTCGTCCAAACGTTAGTTTGGCAGCCTCCGTCCAAACTTTAGTTTGGCAGCACCTAGTACAGTAAGGCGGAAGTTTCCATACCACCCTAACGCCAACGGCTAAAGCCGTTGTCTAAAAGCTTAAGTACCCTAAAGGGCACTAAAAGAGGTTAGTAGGCTTTAGCCTACTTTAGCTTTCAGTTGGCTGGTGGTGGTACGGGAATTTCCGCTCTCCTGCACTAGTTATTTGCGTGAGGCGATAAATAGCCTTGGTCCTAACGGGCCTTTTCCGTACGGTATGGCATTGAGGTGAAACCTGGGGAAGCTGGGGAAGGAACAAATCGAACCAACCGTAACAACCCCTTCAGGGTTCATGCATAGTACCCAATTTATTAACAAATCTTCACAAACAATACCAATTCTTCGGCTGGTGCTGGAAAAAATTATTGACTTTTATGATATTTTTTTTATACAATTCACTGTTATAAAGCGGCAGGTATCCGGTTCAGTACTCATCCTGGAGTACGGGCAAAACCGTCGACTTACAATCTCTAAATTTGCGAGAACCAAGCGAATTCAGATTGTATAAAGCGGCTCTCGATAATTCTCGGTAGCCTTTGGTAGATTCACCCACTCTTAGGAGTGCTATTGTTAACTTTTGTTAACATAACTGAATCGGTAATGTTCAAGCCCAAACCCCAACCTCCCTCTAAATCCAAAGCTTTGGACTTAAATTATTGCCCATCATTTATTTTTTGGTTATCCAACCGTTGTTATTAATATTAATGTTGCCAAGAAAACCATCAACTCTGGACAAATATTGGATTTTTGTGATAGCTCGTTTCGACGAATCAACCTTAACAACACCCCTGCCGACTTGCTTAATAGCAGTAATTTTGGCATTCACAAAGCTGCCATCCAAACTCACATTAACTTTAATAATCGGAGCAATGCCTTTCACACCGCGCAAATTAAAACGCCCATAAGTGCAAAAATTGCCCAAACTATAAGCAATAAAACGATTCTTATAAACCTCAACGGCCCGCGTCACATGCGGCCCATGTCCGAAAACAATATCAGCACCCACATCAATAAGAGCATGAGCAAATTGATGGACATTGCCCCGATTTTCACGATAATAATACTCAGTCTTTTTAGGAACGCGCTGATGACTTGCACCTTCCGCGCCACCATGAAATGAGACAATAACAATATCACTGGATTGCGCCAATCCACGGACGATTCTTTTGGCGTTAGCAATATCCGTGATTTGCACCGTGCCAATGTTAGGAGCAAACGCCGCAAAACCATAAGTCACGCCATTTATGGTAAAAGTAGCCGTCGGACGACTAAGAACTCCCGCCGCCTCAATGCCATTTTCCGTCAGCACCCTTATGGTATTATTAATCCCTCTGGAGCCAAAATCGCGGATGTGATTATTGGCAATACTCATAACATCAAAACCAGCGGTAACAAGGTTATCAGCCAGAAAATCTGGCATCCGAAAAGCATAACAATTCTTGCAACCGACTTTTATCGTAGGGCCTTTATCAAGAATCGTCCCTTCAAGATTGCCAAAAGTGACATCCGCATTCCTCAGAATAGAATTGACACTTGCCAACAAGCCCTTCCCATTATTAGGGGGCAAATAGTGCCTAGAAGGATAATTCGTCCCCAACATAATGTCGCCGACACCGATAATACTCACCGTGCCGTCGCTTTCAGCGTAACTGGCGACAGAGCCGACCAAAAAAACTAAGATGATAATCTTATTAAGAAATTTAAACGATATTCTCATTTTAAAAGTTTCCACATCAAAAAAGCAAAAACAGAATAACCTGATCAAGATTAAGAGTCAATGAATAAACACCGTGAATTAATTATTAATGATTAATGATTAATGATTAATGATTAATGGTTAATGATTTTAATGATTATAGTTGTAAAATCTATAGATAAATATAGATCCAACATTAAGTGGACTGATTGACCGTCAGTTGTTGCCAACCTATCTCTCGAAGCACTGTCCTAATCGGTTCAGTACCCGGTTCTAGTCCACCCGATACACTACGGGCATCGGGAAAACGTTTATCGAATCTTTCCAATAAAATCGTTGTAACGAAGCGGAAATGACCAACGTTTAACAGCTCAGCATCACCAAAACGTTTGATAAGAACTTTGCCAGCGTTGACATCCGCATTTTCCGTCTGTCCACAATAACCACACTTGAATTTTTCTTGAGTTGGACGATTATTTCTGTGAACGTATCCACATTCACTACATTCCTGACTTGAATAAGTTTTCTTTTGGGTTTACGATAATCACTTCACAATCAATATGCTGGCATTTTACCACAACGGTAGTGTTCATAAGCGGTTCGATAATGAATGCTTTTCGCCCATTCCGAAAGTTTCATGGCATCATATACCACATATTCAACTAGAGTCAACTATATTTGTCTGTATAATTAATAAAGTTTTATCATACCCGGATCGATTGTTAGCTTTTGTTAGAATTTATTAACAAATTGATTACTATACGCTAATCCTATATAGTATTAAATTAATTGAATCAAATTAACCTGCTATCTAATTTGTGATCAAAAGTGATCACGGCTTAGTTCACGATTCATCCAAGCTGGTTGCCGCCATCCATGCGGATGGTAACAGAGCCGTCTTGTCCCCGTGCGTCAATGCCATTAAGATTTTGCTATATTTTTATTAAAAAACGCCCCGTCGTGCCAGATTTTTATCGAGGGGTGGGGTCGTAAGTCATTGTTTTTATTGAAAGTAAAAAATCGGGTACCCCACCCTAACACACACAAA
>Ga0190344_1000473_pt1 | contig 20074 bp, 9 predicted proteins | sample 48721323_MG_FD_161662 | JGI IMG/M metagenome (GOLD analysis project Ga0190344, IMG submission 161662) | Hydrothermal vent microbial mat bacterial communities from Southern Trench, Guaymas Basin, Mexico - 4872-13-2-3_MG | ecosystem: Environmental > Aquatic > Marine > Hydrothermal vents > Microbial... | reverse complement strand
ACTCAGTGACTACCAATTCGTTTATCCGCGTAATTAGTTGTACTCTGTGAGTGCCAATTCGTTTATCCGCGTAATGAGTTGTACTCTGTGACTACCAATTCGTTTATCCGCGTAATTAGTTGTACTCAGTGACTACCAATTCGTTTATCCGCGTAATTAGTTGTACTCTGTGAGTGCCAATTCGTTTATCCGCGTAATTAGTTGTACTCTGTGAGTGCCAATTCGTTTATCCGCGTAATTAGTTGTACTATAGATTTTCAGAAAAATAACTTCACTTTATCTGCCCCCTTACCCAAAATCCCTTACCTGAAGTGGGCCAGGGTGAGGCTGAACTTTGGTGCCCATATACATCTACAGAAAATATTTGGCACGATCTTGTGAATTTATTTTTATGAATGTCTATACAAACTACAAACTGCAAACTAGAAACTAGAAACTTTTAAGAGTTTCAGGCGATAAATCGCCTACTACAAACTAGATACTACAGAACTGCCAAACTAAAGTTTGGACTCCTACCAAACTAAAGTTTGGACTCCTGATCACTGAACACTGATCACTGTTCATGGCACTAAGTGCAGTGGCAAATAGATATAAGTATTGCTAGAGCCGGCCGGTGTGTAGTTCCAAGCCTTTTTTTGGCCCCGATGAACGCGACAATCGTTAACAGTTTGTGGGATGGTTTGGCCGTCCAAAACCTTTTTCAGGCAAACCAGCTTTAAGGCTAACTGTTCTCTTTCCTCCAAAATGTTGTTGGGCGGCATCCGTTGAATTTGTTGCGGTGTCATCCCAAACAGGCCGTCAGAGGAAACCGGTAAAGAGTCTTGCACTCTGATCAGTTCAGCCAAAGAGTGATCCTTAACCTGTCGCTGATTCAGCCAGCGTCGGGCATAACGACGTAATTTAGCTATCGACATCTCTTCTATGTCATCTAACAACTTATCGTTACCAGACAATTCGGCGATGGCTTGTAGCAGAGCCACAGCAACCATCGCACGCGGATTTCCTCTACCTTTTAATGAGAGGTCAAATGCCGTCAAAAAGGATTGTGCTTGCTCATGTAAGGCCCGCAAATCCCGTCGTTCAATCAACACCACTTCCCGATAAGTCTCGTACTGATGCCCGGCCCGCCGTTTTGGCGTATAGCCTTCTACAAAGGCGAGGGCACCCAACGCGGCAAAATCTTGGTTATCAATTCCCAATTGGTCTTTGACGAGTTCAATGGCCGCTTGGTCGAGTAACAGGGTTGACTTGTTGCCAGTGGCCGGCAGGGCCGCTGTCGGGCTATTGGTGTTGGACTGTTGCTCATTTTTAATAATCTGAGCGGCGAGTTGATTTAAACGCGCTGTGACTGCCAATTGTAGACTGTAAATCGTCTCGTAAATGCGGGCCAGTATTTTTTGCCGCTGTTGTGAATCATTCACGAAATCCTTGATATGAATGATTCGATCAGAGTGGGTGAGGGAATCCATATTGCCCCGGAATTTATCGAAAGAACTATGCTTGTCGGCAAAGACGGCCCATATTTGGGTATAGTCTCGGTAGTCAATACGATTTGGATCACTGCCTAATTTTTTAATCGTTTGCCGAGGCGATTGCAGGGCCTGTTGTAGGCTCCGGCGCACATCCGATTCATTGTGACGGACGATATCGCCTGGTTCATCGGTGATCACAATAATCGCCCGATGGGCGTAGGGGCGCCAATACTTGCCATTGTTGATCACGCTATACAAGGCACGATGCACATCTTCAGTTCCGCCCCGAAGATAAGTTTTCTTGACTTCATTTTCAATAACCGCTTGTTCATTCGGTAAGCGACGCGGACGCTGAGTAATATCCACCAGCTTTTGTTCATAAAGCACAAAACTGACTTTGATGTCCAAATTGGTTTCAATGGCGGTCTTTTTTTCACCGGGTAAATCCAATACCATTGAGCCGCCTTGTCTATGGGCCTTACCGAGTTTGCGACTCAATTGATTAAAAAACTCCTTGACCGTTTCGATCTCATTGTGCATAGAGCCACTGTGATCGACGACAAAAACCACATCCACTGCCCGTAGATGATTGGTCAATTGTCGCAGTTTACCTAAAAACGCACGAATCTCTTGATCGGTCATCGGTTGTTCTTGAGTGCTACCGACACTGGCAACGTGATACCAGCCGGTTTTTGGATCATAGCCTTTGACGAAATAGCGAGCGATATCCGGTGCTAATCCCATGGGTTCAAAACGGGCCGGGGTGGTGTCATCCGCTTTATTTGCCAAGGCGGGTGTCCATAACGCTTTGTTTTCCTGAGCCAGAGTGGGGCTGTTTTCGTCGGCTTCTTTATAGAGCGTTGCCATACGATCATTGTGATAACGTTCTTTCACCGCCTTTTCATCCGTGTTCGGCTCTAAAACCACATTAGAGGACCACTCACTGACTTGTCGCTGGGGTATCCAGCCTAACAGTACTTGTTGGGTTTCTTGAGTGAGTGTGTCATCGATTTCGGGAATATACGCTTTGTCGGTGAGTACACTTTTGCTGCCCACCAGATACCAAAGTTTCTGATTGATTTCTTCGACTGCATAGACATAACGCCACAGATGGCCTAAGCCACCCATTTTGGCGGGTGATTTTTTGGCGTGTTTGGAAACGCCGGGGGTCTTTTTCGGTTCAAAACGAAACTCTGGGCGAGATAACGCCCGAAGAAACAGGCGATTGGTTTCCGACATGCTCTGTTCCAAGGCTTTACTGTTCCCTGGTTGACGAATTGGCGTTTGGCTTTTGAGCTGGGGAAAGCGTTTCACCACGTCGCCGACTCGCAACGGATATTTGCCTTGAAGCAAATGCTTTTTGGCGATCCAACCTAACACTTGGGTAAAACATTCTTGTTTATGATCGTATCTTCCGATCTTAACCCGCTGTTCAGTTTGGTAGTGACTCAAACCAAAAAACGGACTGCCTAATGGGTACTCCGAAGAAAGCACCGCTTCTGAGGCCGTCTTAGAACGGTAGGTGGGTACTGGGCTACGGTTTAGAAAGTAGAGGGTTGGAATCTCCGCTCGACTTCCACTTACCGTGATTTTACTCGTTTCAAACGGCGACGAGTCTAGGCAAGGCCGTTCTTGAGCCACGCTCACCAACGGCACGCACAACAACACGGCGTTGGCAAAGTGGATGACGGGTTGGTTAGGTTTCATGGATTATAGTCTCCTTAATTGATGACAAGATAAACACCAGTACATGATATTATTTATATAGCTTTCCAGAAAAATCTATTAGTCCGGAGTCCAAGATTTATCTTGGACGTCTAAATCGTCCGGAGTCCAAGATTTCCGGAGTCAATACCTCCGGAGTCCAAGATTTATCTTGGACATCTATTTATTCACTATTGGCTTTTTTGAAACAAGTAAGTACAACGAATTACGCGGATAAACGAATTAAGTACAACGAATTACGCAGATAAACGAATTAAGTACAACGAATTACGCGGATAAACGAATTAAGTACAACGAATTACGCGGATAAACGAATTAAGTACAACGAATTACGCGGATAAAACGAATTGAGTACAACGAATTACGCGGATAAAACGAATTGAGTACAACGAATTACGCGGATAAACGAATTGAGTACAACGAATTACGCGGATAAGCGAATTAAGTACAACGAATTACGCGGATAAACGAATTAAGTACAACGAATTACGCGGATAAACGAATTGAGTACAACGAAACGCCGTGGCGGAACGATTGCTCCTAAACGAATTAGACTAATTTGTGGGCCAGCTTGCCGAATTAATTAATTCAGTTAAATTCGCGACTGGCCCACTTTTCGCGGCCAACCGTTAGTCAACTTTGGACTTAGCCTAGTACTCTGTCAAGATTCTATTGACACACTCTGGCACTGCCAAACTAAAGTTTGGACTCCTACCAAACTAAAGTTTGGACTCCTGCCAAACTAAAGTTTGGACTCCTGATCACTGATCACTGTTCATGGCACTAAGTGCAGTGGCAAGTAGATGTAGGTATTGCTAGAGCCAGCCGGTTGATAATTCCAGTCCTTTTTTGGGCCTTGATAAACGCGACAATCGTTGACATTTTGCGGGACAGTTTCACCGCCCAAAATCTTCTTGAGGCAAATTTGCTTCAACGCTAACATATCTCTTTCCACCAAAATCTTGTCAGGAGGTAGGCGTTGAATATCTTTCGGTGTCATCCCAAACAAGCCTTCAGAAGGAATGGGTAGAGAATCTTGTAAGCCGATGAGTTCAGCCAGAGAGTTATCCTTAACCTTTCGCTGATTCAGCCAGCGTCGTGCATAGCGACGTAGTTTGGCCATCGACATCTCTTCTATGTCGTCTAGCAAATTATCGTTACCGGACAGTTCGGCAATGGCTTGTAGGAGAGCCACTGCAACCATCGCACGGGGATTTCCTTTACCTTTCTTCAAAGACTGGTCAAAGGCCTGCAAAAAGGATTCAGCTTGATCATACAAGGCCCGCAAATCCCGTCGTTCAATCAAGGCCACTTCCCGATAAGTATCGTTCTGACTCCCAGGCATCCGTTTCGGCGTGTGGCCTTCCACAAAGGCCAGCGCCCCCAAAGCCGCAAAGACTTTGTCATTAATGCCCAGTTGCTGTTTAGCCGCATCAATGGCCGCTTGATGAAGTAATAGGATTGATTTGTGCTTAGTGGTCGTTTGGGGTGACGTTTGGCTACTGGCAGCAGTGCTACTTTTTGACTGCGTATCCTTTTTAATCTGAACCGCCAGTTGGTTTAAACGGTCGGTTACGGACTGCTGTAAACCATAAATCGTCTCGTTAAAGCGAGCCAGCAGCTTGTTCCGCTGTTGTAAATCACCAACGAAATCCTTGATATGAATGATCCGATCTGAGTGGGTCAGCGAATCCATATTGCCTTTGAAAACATTGAAAGGACTATGGGTATCCGCAAAGATAGCCCAAATTTGGGTATAGTCTCGGTAGTCGATTTGAGCGGGATTACCCCCCAATTTCTTAATCGTTGCCCGAGGGGCTTGCAAAGCTTGTTTTAAGCTTTGAAGTACATGCTGCTCATTGTGACTGACGGGATCGCCCGGTTCATCCGTGATCACAATAATCGCTCGGTGGGCGTAGGGGCGCCAATACTTGGCATTGTTGATCACGCTATACAAGGCATGATGTACATCTTCGGTTCCTCCCCATATGCGAGTGTTCTTGACTTCTTTGTCAAGAACCGCTTGTTCATCAGGTAAGCGACGCGGTTGAGCGGTAATATCCACCGGTTGACGTTCATACAGAACAAAACTGACTTTGATGTCCAAATTGGTTTCAATGCTCGCCAGTTTGCCCCCAGGCAAATTCAATCGCATGGCCCCTCCTTTTCTATGGGCTTTACCGAGTTGGCGACTGAATTTGTTGAAAAACTCCTTGACGGATTCGATCTCATTGCCCATAGAACCACTGTGATCGACGACAAAAACCACATCTACGGCTCGCAGTTGATTGGTCAATTTCCGCAGTTTGCTTAAAAACGCACGAATCTCTGCCTCGGTCAACGGGTTTTCCTTACTGGCACCCACGCTGGCGACATGGTACCAACCGGTTTTTTTGTTGTAGCCCTTGACAAAATAGCGGGCAATCTCCGGTGCTAATCCCAGCGGTGCAAAACGGGCTTGGGTGGTGTCATTCACTTTACCGTCTATGGCCGACTTCCACAATTCTTTGTTTTCTTGAGCCAGAATGGGGCTATTTTCGTCAGCTTCTTTGTAGAGCGTTGCCATGCGAGCAGTGTCATAGCGCTCTTTGACCGCCTTTTTATCCGTGTTCGGCTCTAGTACCACATTAGAGGACCATTCGCTAACCTGTCGCTGGGGTATCCAGCCCAACAGCCCTTGTCGCACCTCTTTAGTGATGGTGTCATCAATTTTCGGAATATACGCTCGGTCCATCAATTGACTTTTGCTGCCGACTAAATACCAAAGTTGTTGATTGATTTCTTCGACGGCATAGACATAACGCCACAGATGGCCCAAATGGCCGATTTTGATTTCGGAAGCCGAGGCTTGTTGTTGTTTCTGACCGGGGGCAGTTGCCGGTTTAGTGCCATGCTCTGGGCGAGATAACGCCCGAAGAAACAGGCGGTTGGTTTCCGACATTTGCTGTTGGGCCGCTTTACTTTGGTCGGTTGTCGCCGCTTGGCCGCTTGGTGTCTGGCCCTTTGATCGCTGTTGGGCCGCTTTACTTTGGCCGGTTGTCGCAGCTTGGCCGCTTGGCGTCTGGTCCTTTAATCGGGGAAAACGCTTCACCACGTCGCCTACTCGTAGCGGCTTGTTGCTGTGAAGCAAATGCGGCTTTTTTACCCAGCCTAACACTTCGGTAAAACAATCTTGTTTATGGTCATATCTACCGATCTTAACCCGCTGTTCGGTTTTGTGACCCTTGATACCAAAAAACGGTGAGCCTAAGGGTTTCTTAGACAACTCGGCGACTTGCTCGGTCGTGTCATTGCTGTATGTCGGTACCGGACTGCGGTTTAGGAAATAGAGGACAGGAGCCGGCGTTTTCAGCCCACCCACACGGATTTGAGTGGTTTCATAGAGCGACGAGTCTAGGCAAGGCTGGTTTTTAGCCACACTGACCAACGGCACGCACAACAACACGACCTTGGCAAAGTGGCGGTGTTTCATCTTCATAGATTCTACCTCATTAAAAAAAGTGAATGTCAAAGAAATCTCCCCAATCTCAAATAAATCCGATTTTGGGGAAGGAAAAATCGGATTTAGCCCCAATCGAATTTTTGGAAAAATCGGATTTAATCCAAGAAAAAGAAATCCGATTTTGGGGACTTGACTCGGATTTCGTTTATCATTTTATAACTGAGTTCGCAGTTGTTCAATCGGCTCTACCTGAGTGACTTTCCAGGTGGGGATAATGGCCCCCAGTAGTGAGGCACCCAATATCACTAAGCCGGTTTTGACGATATCGAGTCCTTGGATGAGTAATTGTTTCTGAATGATTTGTTGGCCTTCAAAGTTTAGGGGTGGAATCGCTTCTAGTATATACCAATTCGCCAGAAAACCTAACGGCCATGACAGAGAATAGGCGATCAAAATACCGATAATAATCCCTATGACCGTTAATGTGGTGATTTCGGCCAGAAATAAGCGAACAACGCCGCTGGTTTTCATGCCGCAAGCCCGCAGTAATCCAATGTCTTGGCGCTTGCGCCAAACAAAGCCCATTCCAAATAAGGACATGTTGATCACACTGAGAATCACCAAAATAACGGCACTGGAAATCACAAACAGATCAATCGTTGGACTGATTCGGTTCAGTGCTTGAGTTAAGGTGTAATCTAACTGCTCAAAATAAAGCTTTTGCTTTTTGGTTTCCTCTTTATCTTCAGAGTCATAGGTGTCACGCTTCTGGTTTAGATAGCTTTGGTACTGCGCTTTAATCGCTTCCTTTACTTGGGTATGGCTTTCCGGTACTTTATAGTCACGTAGCCACAGAAAAGCGCGGAAATGTTCAACATAGTCATCTATACCATAGAGGCGTGCGACTAAGAAGGTTTTATCGACTTTCTCATCGGGATCATCGGTTTTTAACGCGCTGGCCGGTTGCGAAGGGGGTTGTTCCTTAGCAGCGGCGGCCGTGTCCCAAGGTTGCGGCGTCGGTAAGGGCCGATAGAGAGTATGGTCACTGTTGAGTTTGGCAATCACCTCCTGAGTGGAACGGCGAATAATCGTCGGTTGTTTGGGATTGGTTTCAGAATAGGCATAATCTATTAACGGGTTGCCGTTCTTATCCACAAACGGCATCACAAAACTGGGATGCCAATAGTTGAAACTATTATAATAATAGGCCCGAGCTACGTCATAGTGAAACCAAATATCCGGATAAGTGCTGTCTGGAATATCGACAATCCCAGTCACCGGAATCGGGATAATGCCCCAACTGATATTGAGCTGAGGGTGCTTAGGTGCAAAAGGCTCCAGAAACTCAATCCACACGTTTAATTGTTCTTGACCCGTTTTGAGGTGTTCAATCTCGGCTGGGCTGAGTTTTAACCCTTCTTCCAAAAAACGCGCATTGACGATGATTTCAAATTGCCACTGCGGCGTTTCTTCAAAAGGCCGTCCTCCTTTAAAATAAGTGATGCCATAAGCCGGATCTAGCATTGGATCGCCGGGTTTCACCGCAATTATCGTGGGCGTTAGGATTTCCGGCTGCCCAGCCTCCGACGCGGCCGTGTCTGGTTGATGGGTTTCTGGATTGGGCTTCTTTGACCAAATATCAAACCCCAAACCAAAGTCTTGACTAATCAGAGAGACGGCTTCGATTGGAGACGATGCCGATGGCTCAGGCACGGCCAGTTGCGTTAAGAAATCAGTTTGCAAATCGGTTAACGTCGCCCCTTGAGATCGCGCTTCCAAGACACCTAAAATCGGACGCGCTTGTTCTAAAGAGCGATCAACTATCTGTTGCACCGTTGACGACAGTGCTAACAAAATCAGTAAGGTGGCGGTGGCGAACAGAATACCGCCTAAGCCCAAGAACATTTCATGGCGGCCACGATAATGCCAAATATCCTCGGGAATATACTTCAGAGTCGCTGATAAGCGCATTTTTATCACCCTCTTATTCTAATTATGTGGGGGGGCAACCATAAAGGATTGCCCCTACAAGTACCATCGACAACAATTTGGTAGGGGCAATCCCTTGTGGTTGCCCTTAAAATTGGACGGTTGGTTCGGTCTTTCAAGATAACCATTCTTCCATTTTATGACAACATTGTTGTTTGACTTGGCTTTGTTGATTCCATTGTTTCGCTTGTAGTTGAGCCGGGGCTTCTTCAATCTTCTCCAGATAAAATAGGCGCTGGGCATAGTTGGCAATACACGGATCGTGGGTGATTAAGATTAAGGCTGTGTGTTTTTGTTCGACGAGTTCCATGAAGATTTTCATGATTTCTTCCGCCTTTTTGCCATCTAAATTACCGGTGGGTTCATCGGCAAAGACAATATCGGGTTGATGAATTAAGGCGCGACCAATGGCTACCCGTTGTCGCTGGCCGCCGGACAGTTTATCGGCGGTCCAGTTGGCTTCTGGCAGCAGTCCGACTTTGCGTACCATGTCTTCTACTAACGGTTTGATGTCCGATTCTTTATGGCCTTTGATACGTAACGGGAGGCCTAGATTATAGCACACATCAAAGCTGGTCAACATGAACGGCGTTTGAAAGACGAAACCAAAACGACTGCGTAAGTCATCGCGAGAGGCCACGGTGCGAGTGGTACCTTGTTGATAAAGTGCCTTATTTTCCCGAATATACTCACCTTCGCGCAGTTGATAGCGAATTCGACCATCAGTCGGAGAGTCTAGGGAAGCCAACAAATTAATTAAGGTGCTTTTACCGACCCCAGAAGGCCCTAAGATGGCCACACATTCGCCGGCATGTAAAGTGAAATTCAACGAGTTAAAGATATATTTCGCTTGCGGTGCCTCCGGTTGATAGCTAAAACTCAGTTGCTCAGTGGCTAACACTGGTGTTGATTTGGAAAGCGACATCATGACAATCCTGTTGTTGTTAGTAGTTTGTTTGTAGTAGGCGATTTATCGCCTTCTTCGTCCAAAAAACCCAGCCCAAAGCCAGAGGCGTTGCTTGTAGTAGGCGATTTATCGCCTTCTTCGTCCAAAAACCCAGCCCAAAGCCAGGAGCAACGCCCCTAGGGTATTTTTAGTTTGTAGTAGGCGATTTATCGCCTTCTTCGTCCAAGAAACCCAGCCCAAAGCCAGGAGCAACGCCCCTAGGGTATTTTTAGTTTGTAGTAGGCGATTTATCGCCTTCTTCGTCCAAAAAACCCAGCCCAAAGCCAGGAGCAACGCCCCTAGGGTATTTTTAGTTTTTCTGAAAGAAGTTATCCAAATCCTTCTTTAAGGCGTCAAGCCATTGACCACGAAATCGAATCACGGTAACGCCTTTTTTAGATAATTGCTTGCGTATGCGCTTTGCAATGCGCTTTGTGGAAAGGATCACAAAGTGCCGTAAACCGTTGGCGGTCGTTAATGGAGACCAGTCAAACTGCAAATCATCAGGCTCTAACTTATGGGCAAACAGAACCACGATGTGATCGCTATTGGCTGACCAACGGCGTTCCGCCTTGAATTGAGTCAGAATGGTCTGAATGGGTTTGGCAATCTCTCGAGGTTCTTTAGAGAGGTGATCTGAAATGGGCGCGTGTATTTTGTCGTACACCGCCTCTGATGTGATGACCTCTTTAATGGTAACGGTACTTCGTGATTCAAACTCAATCTGTTGGGTAGACTTGGGCTTAGCGAACCACAAAGAAATCTCTACCGGTTTGTTCTGGTGTTTTTGAAAGACTGCCAACAGGGTTTTTTTCATTTGGGGCTGATTCCAAAAATGATTCCAGTTGCCATCGTAGTTCACGAAGACCAACGATAAATGTAGAGTCTGGTCATCAATCTGCATTGGTGGGATTGATGAGCCGTTATAATCAAACGGTTGTGCAGCGGGGGATTGAACAGGCTTAAGCTCTGCAAAGGTGTCGCACCAGCGGTCTTTGCGGGGTTTATCAGAGGCACCACCATGAAAGTATCGATCACTGCGACGCAGTCCATCAATCGGAATGCCCAGATATTCTGTTCCCACATCCAGCCGCCACCAATTCTTGCCGCCCGGCATCGGGGTGAAATACAGTTCCATCTGATCGGGTTTAACCGTATATAAATGATCAGTGTCGTGTGACGCCCCTTGAATAACTAATCGTCCCAGTTGTGCCCGAAAAAGTCGTGACCAATGTCCGCAATAAACCGCCTTTATAGCCAAGTCGGTGGGGGTTTTAGACAAACGTACCGAGTCTCCCAATTCTTTTAGGGTTAATCGGGCACCGGCTAATTCTTCGAGCGTTAAGTTTGTCTTGTTGGAACAGCGGATGCGCGGTGTCTTGATACGACAGCCCGTCAAGGTTGTCCCATTGGCCAGTTGAATGTTCAAGCTCATCAGGGGCCATAATCCGTTTGAATCAACTTGAGTCTCCGCCAATCGAGCGGTGGGGTTGTTGAGATCAAGGCTCAGTTTTTGGGGCTGTGACTGTTGTTTTTGGGGCCAAGCATACAAACCAGGCCGCCGGTGAGGGTTTTTAAACAACACCTTTTGCTGGTCGTGAGTTAACGACACTGGCATGTCCTTGTAAATCAGTTTGGGACTGAGCAGCTTAAACTGGGTCGATTGTTGATTCGGAAACAGATCAAATACCCGCATTTCTACATAGCCCAGATGAACGGCTTGATCTGAAATATTCAACACGGATTGGTTTTTGAGTTGAATTGTCCAATCGGCGATGCTGTAACGAGTGTCTTTAAAGCCCAGTAGAAAACGAATCCGATGTCCACCCAAATCGACCTCAATGGTTTGCCCATCCAGTTTTGGGGTGACTTTTAGGGTTTCTTGGAGGTAAGGACAAACCACTTGGGCACCGTTGTTGAGATAATCTATCCATTCGGTTAGCGTTGCGTGTTTGATGTCGATGGGGCAAAGTTTTTTCCAAGTGTAGTCGTCAAGCCCAGTCGGATAGTCTACCTCCAGCCGCCATTGCTGCTTTTTGAAGGCTGAATCGCTCATCAGCGCGAAGAACAGGGTTGAGGCGGTGGTTAATTTGGGAACCCAGAAGTCTTCGCTATCTTTGACGATAGCGAGAGTCAAGTTGTCTTGGGTGTTGCTAGAAGAGTGGCTCAGGCTGTAGTTGCCTTTAGGTAGGCTTACAAAGCCTTTAGCGACATCCGCTTTAGTGACCCGAATCGTGGTCAACTTTCGTTGGCCTTGCCAGCGTAACGCGAGGGTTAAACCCGAGTAAGTCTTTGAGAAGAAGTCATCCGTAATCCCGCTGGGTTTCCGAATGGTTAGGGATCGCGTTCGGCGGAAATCAGCCGTTTTAATCGTGCGTAATGGGTTCAGGGCTACCACTTCCCCTTTGCAAGCGTATTGACGCTTAAATACCAACAAAGCCTGCTGTTTTTTTAGCCGCTCAAAATCACTAGACAGGATGATTTGATACAGCGGCCGGCAACGGGATTGGATTTTTGGCTGAGTAACCCTGTTTTCCAAAAAATAATAAAGCTCGACGGATTGGGCTTTTTGGGGCTTGGGCATAGCCATCCACTTAAGTTGAGTCAAGTTCTCTGTGATGGCCGCAGTACCGACTTCCTGCCGTTTGTTTTTAAAGAGCCAACGGGCGTTATTAGGGGCCTGTGTCTTAATCCATCCAAGTATTTTAGGATGCAGGGCGGCGTTGTTAGGCACTCTCCAAGGATTCTTGTGATTTTTCAGCAAACTAGGCGCGTCCAAGAAGACAGCGTCGATGCCTCGAAGCGTTTTGGGGAGTAGGGCTTTACGCTGTGAGCGGAGATATTTTGCTTGGGCCGCCCACTGTTTTTTTGCCTGTTGGAAGTTCTGTTTGGCTGTATGGGAAAGCACCTTTTCCAGGGCAGCAATGTCGTCCTTCAACGCCTTAGGGAGTTGAGGCTTTGCAACGTAGCCAAGGGTAAGGGTGAGTTTTTCCTTGCTATGCTTATTTAGCGGTAATTCAATCACGCCATCATTGTTTTTATCCAGAGCAACCAAGGCTTTGGCTGTGAGTTTGAAAACACCAGTCTTCCAGTTTGGTTTTTGACGATGATAAAGACGGTCTTTCGACACGCGGAAGCCATTGTAATCCATCTGCCAAACAATGAATGGGATTGACTCATATCCATTGGCATGAATCTGCGGATAGAGAAAAACCGAGCCATTGGGATCAGGTTGGTAGAGGGTTAATGGGCCTAATTTATTATGAGCTGTTATCGTTTTTTGGCATTTTTTTAGGAAGCCACCACCACCTGATGAATGAGGACGGTTTTTGTCTTCTTTATAATACCATCCATACCATTTTGCCCCATCCTCAACCTCATGATACACTTGATCACAGTTTTCATTCTGTGGAAGGCTTGAATGAAATTCGTAGTTGGTATGTTTAGGTGAACTATAAGGATAATCCCTAGAATACTTCTTCCAAGTAAGGACATATTCAAAATGGCTAGTCGTTTTATACCTGTTCCCCTTCTGTTTAGCGAATTTCCGCTCCAGATCAAAAGCCTCGCCAAGTGGTTGTTGTTTACCATAGAGCACTTTAGCCTTACCACAGCCACTTTCTCTCTGCTTCTTCCAACCTATCCAGCCTTCATGCTTGTTGCCTTCACTGTTCTTGTTTGGCTCATATACTAATTGGTGATCAAAGCAATGGGTGGTGTTGCCAAACGTGATGCGATATTCGCCACGGAGATTGCCCGGGTTTGCGTGCTCTGTCGTCTGGGTGACTGTCCAGGATTTGAGGGTAAAGGTATATTCTTTATCCGTTTCTGTAGCGGTGTTTGCCGCTTGGCTCATCGGCGAAAAAAGACATAACAGTAGCACCACCCATGCTCCAACATGGGATGTTTTTAACATAAGATATCCTTTACGGATTGGGTTAATTAAGAAAAAAAGTTAACGAAAAGGCTCGCTGTTGTTTGTTTGTAGTAGGCGATTTATCGCCTTCTTCGTCCAAATTGTTAAAGAACTTTTCCGCTTGCGGTGACGTCCAAGATAAATCTTGGACTCCAACCTCGTTGACGTCCAAGATAAATCTTGGACTCCAACCTCGTTGCATCTATATAAGTCTTGACAGAGGGCCATGACTTAATTTGAAAACCTTCAACGTCGGCAAAAGTTTCGCGGAGCGAAACTTTTGCCGACGTAAGTATTTTATGGCCCTCAAACGGGATAGTCCAAATAACCGAAAAAACAAATAGGTTAATAACAGGTGCCCGCGCATCAGTGATCTGCCTTCGTTTGGACGACTGCCAAACTAAAGTTTGGACTCCTGTTTGGACGACTGCCAATGGACTCCTAGTCCTGGCGAACACGCAGGTTCGGCCCGACGCGGGGGATAAAGACTTATCGTAACAACGGGTTAAGATTAACATCGATAAATCTGGACACCAAGAATTTTTCCAATTTTTTAAAGAGCGCCCAAAGGATTGGGTGATAATGATGACGATATGCCATCATTAAGGCGAAAGTTTAGCAGACGGTTTATTTAGCCACTCCGCAGAAAAAACGTTTATCCTAATAAGGTGGTTGTAAAATAACTTAAGCGGACTAAAATAATTATCTGAATATCTATATATATATAATGCCGAGCAGAATTTTGCCAGCCAAAATGATTTTTTTTAAGCTTTCCCGTTTGTAGTAGGCGATTTATCGCCTTCTTCGTTCAAAGAACTTTTCCGCTTGCAGTGATGTCCAAGATAATTTTCGTGTTGAGTGACGAGTGACTTAACCGCTTTATATATATATGCCGAGCCAATCTCATTTTTTGCCATAGCATAAGAAATTTTTTTTCATCGCTTGTGTTCAGTGGTGATGAAAATGGCTTGCGCGTGGTTATGGTTGTCCCCAACGTTTTTGCAGGATGCCGAAATTTTTCACCAAAGTCTAGCAATCTCAACGTGATTGGGCTATTTTATCTAAGGCTTGGCTGCTCAGCTCCGCTGAGAATTGTTTTTGAGTCCCACGTTTTATATCAATGTTACCATGACTAGAACAAGTAGTGACATTTTTGGCGCGTACAAGTTTGTACACCGGTTAGAAATGATGTTCGCTTGTTTTATTTTTGTCGTTATTACTCGATGATTAAGTTTGGAACGAACGCCATGAGCTGTTTTTCAGTGATCAAATTTCAAGTATGTTTCATGGCACGACGCTCTGTGTTTACCCAGTCTGCTTTAGCAGACTTTCGCTTTTAGCTTGGGGATTTATCCCCAAGCTTTTGCTCAAAGTTCAAGTACGTTTCATGGCACGACGCTCGGTGTTTACCCAGTCTGCTTTAGCAGACTTTCGCTTTTAGCTTGGGGATTTATCCCCAAGCATTTTTAACCCTCAAAAACTTGATCATCAAGTATTAACCATTACCAATTAACAGTGACATCCAAGATAAATCTTGGACTCCGTTTGTAGTAGGCGATTTATCGCCTTCTTCGTTCAAATTGTTAAAGGGCTTTTTCGCTTGTTGTGACATCCAAGATAAATCTTGGACTCCGTTTGTAGTAGGCGATTTATCGCCTTCTTCGTTCAAATTGTTAAAGGGCTTTTTCGCTTGTTGTGACGTCCAAGATAAATCTTGGACTCCATGATTTGAAAGCATCCAAACGATTGTATGGCCCTCAAACCCGTCCAAATAACCCTAAAAAATATAGGACAATAACAGGCCCGCGTGTGACTACTTTGCTAAAGTTTGGACTCCTAGTCTTGCCAAACTAAAGTTTGGACGCCGGTTTTTTAGTAGTGAAATCGATACTGCCATTTGGGGTGAATGTGCGATTCAATCTCATCAATAAACACTACGCCGTCAACGTTCTAATTCACCTAAAACGATAATAGGTAACTCAGTCACACGCTTAAAGACAATATCGTTAGTTAAAAGCGCATCACAATTGGCTTGTAGTGCTACTGCAACCTGCAACGCGTCGGATAGCGTTAAATTATATTGGGCACGGAATTTTGCTGCTTCTTTGCCAATCTGCTTGTCTATGATTTCAAGTAAGATATTGCTATTTTCTGTCAAAAACTCAATAAAATCCTGCTGTAGTTGGGTTTGATCATCTCGGATAGGAACAACTAAACATTCAGCCAGCGTAACAGGCGATGTCACTGCTAATAATGTCTGTTTTTCTATCAACTCATCAAAAATGTAGTTAGCAATCGCTAAGTAATGAGGATTTTTTTCAATAGAGTAAATAACCGGGGCAGTGTCTAGAAACACACGGTTTACTCCATCAAAGGCTTCTTTAATTTTCATTGACGACTACCTCACCTCTTAGTGCATGCTCACGGTGTTCATCCGATTCTTGTCGTGTGCGCGACACCCATTCTTGGGCATCTTCACCCACCAATGGATAAGACACGGTTCCACGAATTTCACGGAACGAACGAGCCGGTTTCAGGGCGTGATCAACTTTATGAGCGAGGTACATAATCAAGTCCAATTTTTCTCGACTATTCAAAATATCAGACTGTTTTTTTAATTCTTTTAGCAATTCAGTGGACATTAGTTTTCTCCTGTAGGGTGGGCAACGTGTTGCCCATTATCTAAGTGGGTGGGCAAACACCATACATGTACGGATTTATTCATTCTTATCTTAATGGCATTGATGCTCTGCGTCCATCGTTGGATCGTCATTGAAAAGTTAAAGCGCTTTTTTGTGACGTCCAAGATAAATCTTGGACTCCAGCCTTTTCCCGTTTGTAGTAGGCGATTTATCGCCTTCTTCGTTCAAGTTGTTAACGCATTTTTCCGGTTTGTTGTGATGTCCAAGATAAATCTTGGACTCCAGCCTTTTCCCGTTTGTAGTAGGCGATTTATCGCCTTCAAATTGTTAAATCGCTTTTCTGACGTCCAAGATAAATCTTGGACTCCAGCCTCGGCGCTTTTTCGCTTGTTGTGACGTCCAAGATAAATCTTGGACTCCATGATTTGAAAGCATCCAAACGATTGTATGGCCCTCAAACCCGTCCAAATAACCATAAAAAATATAGGCCAATAACAGGCCCGCGTGTGACTACTTTGCCAAAGTTTGGACTCCTAGTCCTGCCAAACTAAAGTTTGGACTCCTGTGGCTGTCACTTGATTTCCCTTTCTCACCAATTCATAAGCTTCACCCTCAGCCGTTGTAGAGACTATCAGTGGCGAATGGGTTGCGATATAAAAAGTCGTTTTTGGAAAAAACGCTTTCAGCAGTGAAATAATGCGATATTGCCATTTGGGGTGAATGTGCGATTCAATTTCATCAATAAACACTATGCCGTCAACTTGGCTTAAGTCTTTTTCATCAGCAAAGCCAGTCCAGCCGCCATAAGCGGCAATCATTTCTTGGAAGAGTTTGATAATGGAGACAAAACCCGTTGAGAGTTTGTCTATCGGCACGGAGTCTATATACAATTTGCCGTCATCAAATTGAACATTAAAGTCGGTGACGACGCCTTCCTTTTCTGTCATTAAATTTAAACTCGGTTCGAGTGTTTGCATTAATTTAAAAACCGTTTCAACCTCAAAAATGCGTTGTTTATTTTGAGGCACAAAATTGGGATTGATAATCAGTCTTGAATTAAACCAATCCGCGACTTCGATCCCTTCAAGTGCTTTTCCATTCATATAATTAAAGCTTCTAAGAAACGCGTCCAAAAACCGCTCAAATTGATTACCCAAAATTTTGAGGTGATTTTTATCAATATTTTGGGTATAGCCCCTATTTTTGGCACCAATAAAGACGATGGGTTTGTCAATAGTTAGATGACGCGTTCTATTGGAGAGATGCTTAAACACTGTAACATCCTCCCCGTTGTCTTTGATTTCGGTTTGATTAAGACGAATCTCGCCGCTGGCTAACCGCAAAGATAAGTCCTTTATGACTTCATAAATCTCTTTCTCAAAAAAAAGCCCAGAATATTTCTGACTATTTGGTTTCTGAAAGAGCGTATGACAATAAAGCAGTGTTCTTGCCATATTTTCAAGCAAGTTCGTTTTACCGACGGCGTTGTCACCAATAAAGCAATAGACTCTTTTATCTTTGTCAACAGTGATATCAAAGTCTAATCCGGCTTCGGTTTGTTCGGCTACAAAGTTATAAATCATGATCTGCCCTTAAACCTTAAAAAATCGTTAATATTTGTTTTTCCCGTTTGTAGTAGGCGATTTATCGCCTTCTTCGTTTAAGTTGTTAAAGCACTTTTCCCGCTTGTAGTGACATCCAAGATTTATCGATGACTCCAGCCTTTTCCCGTTTGTAGTAGGCGATTTATCGCCTTCAAATTGTTAAATCGCTTTTCTGACGTCCTTTTTCCGCTTGTTGTGACGTCCAAGATAAATCTTGGACTCCATGATTTGAAAGCATCCAAACGATTGTATGGCCCTCAAACCAGTCCAAATAACCCTACAAAATGTCTATAAATAACAGGCCCGCGTGTGACTACTTTGCCAAACTAAAGTTTGGACTCCTAGTCCTGCCAAACGTTAGTTTGGACGACTGTGGCTGTCACTTGTTTCAACCTATAAAATTAATAAGCGGGAAAGGAAGTCATTTTCACGGATTTGAAGTACGTTCCGTATAATGTCTTCTATCAAGTCATCAAAAATGCAGTTAGCAGTTGTCACATCATGAGGATTTTGTTCAAAAAAGTCAATAGGCAGTGTCTATTGTTTGTAGTAGGCGATTTATCGCCTTTTTCGTTCAAGTTGTTAAAACACTTTTCCCGTTTGTAGTGACGTCCAAGATAAATCTTGGACTCCAGCCTTTTCCCGTTTGTAGTAGGCGATTTATCGCCTTCAAATTGTTAAAGCGCTTTTCTGACGTCCAAGATAAATCTTGGACTCCAGCCTCGGCGCTTTTCCGCTTGTTGTGACGTCCAAGATAAATCTTGGACTCCATGATTTGAAAGCATCCAAACGATTGTATGGCCCTCAAACCAGGCCAAATAACCATAAAAAATATAGGTTAATAACAGGCCCGCGTGTTGCTACTCTGCCAAACTAAAGTTTGGACTCCTGAAGTGACAGTTTACGGGATAAAATCCAGATGAAAAGCCCCAGCAAGTGGGGCTTTCATAAAGAATTGCCCCTTTATTTATGATTGTCTGTCGGGACACAAAGTCTGCTTTCTTCTTGGGATTCCGTCAACGGCTGAACTAACCGAAAACCAATGTTACTGACACGATCTTCAATAAAGTAATTTTCGTCTTGATCTGAGTGATCATCAATACGCACATCGTCGGTATAAAGGGGCCAGAAGGTGGTGTAATTTAACCCTCTAGCAATCACCACTTCGCCATTCCGATCATTCACCCATTCACTGACACTTAACCCCATATCTTTGGCCCCAAACGGCGATAAATCTTGGCCATTCGTTTCCACTTCTCGTGGTAGCGGTAGGGCACAATCCGGCTGTAGTCGCAAATTTTTACAGTCTAAACGCTTCTTGCCCCACGGAAACCATCGTTCTTGAGATTCAATCCCCAAAGCGGCCCATTGCCACTCTTGGTTGGTGGGTAGACGATAACCGTTACAGCCACGCTGTAGGAGAAAAGACTTATCGTAACAACGGGTTAAGCCTTGTTGTTGGCTTTTCCAATTGGCATAAGTCGCGGTTTCTTTCCAAGAAACGCATACGGCCGGGAGATTCTCCTGCTGTAAGCGGCCCCCCGGCCAACCAAACAGAATACTATTAGCCAGTGATACCCAACATTCTTTTGGCAACGCTTGATCAGAAATTTCCAGGTCGTCTGGTGAGGGCTGATAACTAAACTGCTCAAACTCCTCCGTTTCCAAGAGTTCTTCGGCCTGTTCAGCGTTCAGGCAAACAATGGCTTTGGGGCTGTTACCTTGTCCACCTAACAGCAATTTCTGCTTCCAATCAATGCCGTGAATACAATAAAGGCTATCATAGACTGGCTTATCGGCCCATTGTTCGCAGGTATCACATTCTTGATACGCTTTTTGCGTGACTTCATGCCGCTGGATAAAAAAGGAAGAGGCAGGCTTGTTGGGCAGCCTGACTGGAAGTAGGCCGGAGGTGGCGACTTTTAGATCAATCACTTGTTGGGCCGGTTGGGCATTTTTACCCAAATGATTGTAGGCCGTCAGTTCATAGCGCGTACTTTTAATTTGCTGTGATATTTCACCCGACGCTGAGGTGCTGGTTATCGGAGCCTCTGGCGTTTCTGTGACGGGTTTTAAAACCACCTTGGCACTGCAACTGGTTTCCCAATTTAACGGTTGGACACTACCAAATGCCACCGTGCTACCTGGCCCACAAAACGTGTGGATCACTGGCGGCTTAAAGTTAATCGCCAACGCGTTTTTGCTCTCATTGACACCATTAGTGGCAATCACACTCAGTTGTGTCGGTTTGTCAGGTGTCAAGCTAAACTGAGTCTCCTCAATGGTTTTGAGTTGTTCATCGGTTTTCAGTTCAGAGTGGAGGGATTGATAGCAACTG
>Ga0190344_1000472_pt1 | contig 20150 bp, 20 predicted proteins | sample 48721323_MG_FD_161662 | JGI IMG/M metagenome (GOLD analysis project Ga0190344, IMG submission 161662) | Hydrothermal vent microbial mat bacterial communities from Southern Trench, Guaymas Basin, Mexico - 4872-13-2-3_MG | ecosystem: Environmental > Aquatic > Marine > Hydrothermal vents >... | reverse complement strand
GGCAGAAGGAAGCAAGGGAGGAAAAGAATTGGGCGAACAGGTCATGGAGGCAGCAGATAAAGACAAAAAGGACTTTAAGTATACCTATGAATCAAATTTGCCGCTTGTAGAAAAAATCGAAAAAGTGGCCAGAGACATCTATGGCGCCAAGTCAGTGGCCATGGAAGGGAAAATACGAAGGAAGATCCAGCGTATTGAAGAAGAGGGCTTCAAGGAATTTCCCATATGTGTTGCCAAGACCCAGGCGTCCCTGTCAGATGACAAAGAGCTTCTGGGAAAGCCCGAAGATTTCACTCTGATAGTGACCGATGTTTCAGTCAGTTCCGGAGCCGGATTTGTGGTGGTGTACTGCGGAGATATCATGACCATGCCCGGGCTTCCCAAGAGGCCGGCCGCGGAACGTATTGACATCACTGATAAGGGGGAGATAACCGGGCTCCATTAGTACTTGACCTTGATTATAAATAGCTGTGCAATCCGGCTAAAAGGTAATTCACTCCGAAATAAGTAAACAGAGCAGCCAGAAATCCGATAATTGCTGTAATAGCAGAGCGCTTTCCCTTCCATCCCATGACCAGCCGGGTGTGAAGATAAAGAGCAAACACGAACCATGTGATAAGGCTCCAGACTTCCTTTGGATCCCATCCCCAATATCTTCCCCAAGCTTTGTAGGCCCAGATCATTCCGAAAACAAGCCCGCCCAGAGTGAAGAGAGGAAATCCCACGGCAATGCATTTGTAGGATATAAAGTCCAGCCTTTCAGGGGTAAGGTCTTTTTTTTGCTTGGACCGGATTGATTTTTTGGATTTTGTTATGAGATAAAGAATACTGGTCACAAAGGCCATGGCAAAAAAGGCTTCTCCCATAAGAGTAACAGAGACATGAAGCCACAGCCAGTAGCTCTGCAGAGCGGGCATAAGCGGTCGGACTTCTTTGGGCATCAGGGGGGATGAGGCAAGTGCCATGAGAACGATGATGATCAGTATGAAATAAGGACCTGCTTTTCTTATCTTGTATTTCCCTTCCATTGATACATAAGCAAAGGCTCCGCACCAGGCAAGAAAAGAGAGGGATTCATACATATTGGTAAACGGAGCATGGCCGCTTTCTAGTGTTCTTGCTGCAAGGGCTGCGGTGTGTATGATAAATCCTGCAAAGATGATTTGATAACCTGTCCGGGCCCACTTATCTTTTTCAGAAAAAAGGTAAACAAAGAGAAAGGCGGCTGAAACTGCATAAAGGATAAAAGCACAAAAAAAGAGAGCGCTCTCTGTCATCCTGTTCTCCTGAATGATTGGATGATTTTATCAAACTCCCTTTTAAACGAGTCTTTTGCTTTTGCTGCTGTTCCTCCGGCAGAGACTCTGGTGTACTGGTTTTCTTTTTTTATCAGAAACCTCAGCTGCCTGGGAATAAAGTAAAAAGCCAGAAAAAGGCCGGTCATCACAAAAAAACATCCTGCCCAAATGAAAGGGACTCCGGGATCCTTGGCTATTTGTATGATTGAATAGGGCTCTGCTTTTAAATCCTTGAATTCTACGGACAGAAATGAATCTCCTTGGGAATTCCTGGTGTTAAACTCAGGGTATTTCAGGAACAGCCATCCGGCAAAGACGATCTCTCCTTTTTCCGAGATTTTCACATACAATGCCGGATTGTTTGGCTCAAGAGAGCGTGTGGTCACCTTGTTTTCTTCCGTGAGAACAAAATCCGGGACAAAATACAAAGGGTCTATTTCAATTTCTTTTTCTTTGATGGATTTTTTTTCCCCCACTATGGTTCTGATGGATTCTGAAAAAGGATTTTCTGTTTTTCTTTCCATCACAAGTTCGACTTCGGGATTTCTCCAGTCCCATCCGTAGCCGCTCTGATAAAAAACAAATCCTTTATAGGAAAGAGGGTGATTGACTTCAATGGTTTTTGTCATAATGATTTTGCTGTTTTTAATAAGAGAGAGAGTGCTCTTCCAGTCCTTCACACTTCTATCCCGGTAATAATGGGTTTCGAATCTGTTGAGTTTTAAGAAAAAGTCAGTTCCGGGGACGGATTTTGTTTCTTCTGCAGCAAGCGCTATGTTTTCCCTGAAACCAGCAGCCCCGCTTATAAAGCCTCCTAAAATCACGATCAGGATTCCCAAATGAACGATGTCGGATCCAAAAAGCCCCGAAAATCTTTTACGGGCGAGAAGAAAAAAAATTCCCTGGGTTGATTGCTCTTTAACCTTATACCCTCTTGAGCTCAAAATTTCCTTAAGCCTTTTTTCCGCCTGGGAAACAGATTGAGGGCATGTGAATGTTTTTTTTAAGCTCAGCGTCTCCAGTTTCCTTTCTTCGGTCATGATTTGGGGTTTAAACGCCTGAGTGAATTTTTTCTTAATACGGGTGAGGGAGCAGACAATGATGTTTATAAAGAACAGAAGCAAAAGAAAGAGATACCATGGGGATTGGTAGAGACGCGTTATCCCCGATTTTATAAGAAAAGGTGCCCAATCCCCGTATTTTTCTGTATACGCTTCAACACTCCTTCCCTGAGGGATAAGGGTACCCAGTGTGGTGGCAAGGGTGATGATGATAAGAAGGAATATGGAGACTTTTATGGATGAGAAAAACTTCACAAATGAATTCAAGCCTTTTTATCCTCTATTCCACCGCTCCAGCATCGGGATGACAATGCTGAATATAACAGCAAATAAAAACGATGTCTCCCAGTCTATCTGGGCCTCACCATGCGCTATAAGGCTCCATAGCAGTGTGACTACACCGGCTACGATGAATGTTGCAATAAGGGTGACGAAAAAATTAAAAAACCAGCCTCTCTTTTTCACTTTTCCTCCTCCTATGCATATTCTCCATTAATCTCTTTAAGATTTACTTAGAGCTGAAATTTTATATTACCATATCAATATCTTTATTACAGCGCAAGATAGAAACAGCAGCCATAATTCCAAGAACAATCATTTTTTTGGGCTGGAAGTTTTTTGGAAGGCATACACATCCTGATGATTGTCCCAGCCTCTGTTTTTATGGTAGATAAGCTTTACTCTATCTCCAAAAAATTGGTCTACAGTCTCCGTCACAAAAACCTGAGAACAGATTGAAATTCCATAATTGGATTGACCCGGGTATGGCTTGAAATAAAACCCACTGTTTTCAATTTGATTTTTGATATCATCCGGATTGAGATCATCCAAACCATAGGAATTTAATTGATTCAAGCATTCTTTCCCATGGGTGGTAAAAATAATGATTCCCTTTTCTTTTAGCGATGAAATCAATGTCACGAGCAGGTCTTTAAAATCCTTAGAATTGATGTGAGTGAACAAAGAACCGACCCAAACAAGGTCATAGGATACTGGGAATTTAATTTTTTTGAAATTTTTATCTGATTGAACAGGAATGACGTTAAATTCTTTTTTACAGAATTTTAAAGCGTGCTTATCTATATCTCCAACGTAGAAGTCAGCCTGTGGGAATGCTTTTTTGATAAATCTCAGGACTCTTCCGTATCCACAGGGAAAATCCAAAATGTTTGAGATTTCCTCAAGAGCCATACCCACTTCATTCATGGCGGACTCGATGAGTTTTGCCGCAGATATCCCCACACTTTTGTAATGATCGCTGTTGTTTTTTATCAGGCTTTGATCATTAAAGTGAATACGGCCTGGAATGCCCGGGTATTTTCTATAACCCATAAAAACCTTTTTGATATAGAATCGAATTGATTGGGATATTTTGAGCAGGAGCTGGTTCTTATTTAAAAATTTTTTTATTGATTTCTTAGTTATCAATTTATCTCCGGCTTTATTGACTTACAAACAGGCTATTTGTGTTTTTGATTATAATTTCCGTGCATATATTTCACAACCTAAAAAATTCTATGATTGTATGGTTGGTGTTTTGGGCTGAGGTGGAAAAATAAATTATTTAGTCTGAACTCATAAGATAATCATGTATGGATTTTGCGGCTCGCTGGCCTGCTCCCATGGCACTGATTACAGTAGCTGAGCCGCTGGCTATATCCCCTCCAGCCCAAACTCCTGGTTTTGTTGTTTTTCCTGTTTTTTCGTCAGCAATAATCGTGCCTTTTTTTGTGAATTCGAGATCTTTATCGCTGGCTGCAATGAGAGGATTAGGTGTGGTGCCTAAGGCTACGACTGCAATATCTACATGCATAATAAACTCACTGTCAGAAATTGTTATAGGACGCCGCCGGCCGCTTTTATCCGGTTTCCCTAATTTCATCTTATTGCATTCCATCCCCTTGAGCCAATACTTCTCGTCGCCCAAAAATTTTTTAGGATTGGTTAAGAACCTAAATTTTATACCCTCTTCCTTGGCATTTTCTATTTCTTCCTGACGAGCCGGCATCTCCACTTCAGATCGTCGGTAAACAATGGATACTTCATCTGAACCAAGCCGAATAGCTGTTCTGGCAGAATCCATGGCCACATTCCCTCCTCCGATGACAGCTATCCTTTTTCCGATTTTAATAGGCGTATAATAGTCAGGGAATTTATAGGCTTTCATTAAATTGGCCCGGGTTAAAAATTCATTGGCAGAATAAACGCCATTGAGATTTTCTCCGGGAATATTCAAGAACATGGGCAGACCAGCTCCCACACCTAAAAACACAGCCTGGAAGTTATTGTCTAGAAGCTCGTCAATGGTCATTTTTTTGCCCACCACAGAGTCTAATTCAATTTGAACTCCCAAAGATTTCACATAGTCAATTTCACTGTTGACAATATTTTTAGGCAATCTGAAATTTGGGATTCCATAGGTTAAAACCCCTCCAGGAGTATGGAGAGCCTCGAATATGGTCACCTGATGTCCTAATTTGGCTAAATCAGCAGATACGGTCAGTCCAGCTGGTCCAGCTCCCACCACAGCTACTCGTTTCCCTGTTGGTTTTAGTTTTATAAATGATTGACCAGAAGATTTCAAATGCTCTTGTTCCCAATCCGCAACATAGCGTTCCAAACGACCAATGGCGATAGGAGCGCCCTTTTTGGAAAAAATACATTTTTCTTCGCACTGGACCTCCTGAGGGCAAACTCTCCCACATATACCAGGAAGGCTGTTTTTTTCTTTAAGTATTTTTAAGGCTTCGGGCATATCATCATCCTTTATAGCCTTAATAAATCCAGGAATGTTTATCTCTACAGGGCATCCTTCAATACAGGTCGGATTTGGACATTGAATGCAGCGGTCTGCTTCATTTTTTGATTGTTGTGAGTTATAGCCCAGAGCCACCTCATCAAAATTTTTAATCCGAGTCTTTGGTTTTTGTTTAGGCATTGGGACTCTGTTAAGGTTGATTTTTTCCATAATGACTCCAATCTAAAATAGCCGCAGCATTAAGAAAAATGCTGTTCAACGGCTATCTTCTCTTCGTTTTTATAGATGTTGTTACGTGCGGAAAATAATTTCCAATCGACCTGATGTCCATCAAAATCAGGCCCATCCACACATGCAAATTTGGTTTTACCTCCTACTGAAACTCTACATGATCCACACATGCCAATTCCATCGATCATTATCGAGTGAAGACTGACAATAGTTTTAATGCCATATGGGCTTGTAATGTCTGAACAAGCTTTCAGCATAGGACCTGGTCCCATGACATTAATCCGATCGATCGTGTCTCCATTTTCCAACATTTTTTTTAATATCATGGGAGCGGGCCCTTTTTGACCGTAGGACCCATCCTCTGTGGCTATGATGAGTCGATCGCTTGCCCCAGCCAGGCGATTCTCCCAAAACACCATCTTTTTATTTTTTTGCCATATAAGAGAAGTGACTTTATTTCCTTTCTGTTTCATGGCTTTTGCGATAGGTATAATGAAACCGGCAGCAACTCCTGCTGCAATACAGACGACGTGGCCGAATTTTTCAATCTGAGTGGGCAAGCCCAATGGGCCCGCAAGGCTAACAATAGAATCACCTTCGTTCAACAAAGCCAACTTGAGCGTGGTTGCTCCTTTCTCAAAAAAGACAACATCAATGCTTCCTTCATTTTCATCCCAATCAGCAATATTGAGTGGAATCCGTTCCCCCTCTTCATCTATTTTAAGGACAACAAACTGACCTGGTTGGGACTTTTTCGCCAAAATAGGTTCCTTGATTTTTAGTAGATGGATTTTAGGGGCTAATTTTTGTTTTAATATTATTTTATACATTGATCAATCCTATCTCTTCCCTTAAATTTTCAAATCATATTTGAATTGAATAAGATCTGCCCTCAATCTCTTTTTCTTTTTCATAAATAAGAATCTGGGAAAAATCGATTTCCGGAAATTCCGAGAAGAGTTTTTCGTATTCCTGTTTGCTGATTTCCTCATAAGGGGCTAACTGGTAAACCGTGTTGTCTTTGGGTAAAAATGTAAGGCCACCGATGATATCCCAATTTTCATACAGCCAGTTAGCTACTTTTATCCATTCATTATCATTCGTGAGGATAGTCTGCGAAGGATTGTGTTCCGTGTAGTTTTCTTTAACCATCTTCCAATATTCCAGTTGATCGATGGCATTGAGGTCTTTTTTAAAGGTTGATTTATTTGGGGCTTTGACTGGGAAATCAAAAACATAAGTGGTTGCCGAAGCCTCGGTTTGCCCCACTTCTGGATGATAGGGAACCTTTTGTTCTCTCAGCATCTTACAGAGAGGATCTCCGGCTGAGATACGGATTCTTCTAATATAATAAGGGCTGTGCCTGGGATGCATTCCCGGAGCTGCGTTGACTAATTGAGAGACAGTCCCTGATGGTTTAACTGAAGTGACGGATGTGGCAGGATTGATGTTAAATTTCCGGGCATATTTTTTGTTTGTTTCTAAGATTTTTTTGTAGATATTTTTTAACACATTGGGATGGCGCACAGCAGGGCAGTCCCATTGACCGGTGATAGAAACTCCGAGCAGCATTTCTTCTTCGCAATTTCTTTTCCATTCTTTCGATATATAAGGGAAGTTCGTTAGACTTGCCTGATAAGTTCCTAAAATAGCAGCGATTTCAGCTTTTTTTAATAATGATTGTTCCGTATCTTCCGGCCGGGCCACAATTTCAGTGAGATTGCAAAACTGCCTATCTCTGAGTGTGATCTCTCCACAAGGATTGGTCCCTGAGGTTTGCAGGTGTTTTTTAAATTTCTTCCATCTTCGCGGAGGCATTTGTTTTTTTAGGCCGGCTCTGTTGAAAATACCTCTTTCTCCGGTACCGCTTTTCGCTAGTGACAGCCATTCTTCCATAAATTTGGTGGCTGAAGGTTTTTTGTTGTATACAGCTGAATTGTTAGCCATGGATCGCTGAGGATTGGTGATGTAGTAATGGCCGCTTTTTGAATCTCTTATTTTGTCATCATCTAAATCAGAAAGTGAGATAAGAGCGCTTCTCCTCACTCCCCCCATTTCTACTAACTGCCCGATCTTGCAAATGATATCATGGACATCCAGGCTGCTGAGCCTCATCCCCTGTTTGCTTAAGATTTTCTTTCTGGTAAAATCCAAAAGTGACTTTAGGGGTTCGGGTCCGGAGCTGATACCTCCCATTGTTCTTAATCGTGCCCCATAAGGTCTTATTTTAGAGTAATCATATTTGATATTTTTGCCTTCATACCAGGTTTTCATTCCTAAGGTCAATGCATCACCCCATCCTTCTTTGCTGTCATCAATAACATGGACAGGGAGTATTTCTCCGGTTTGATGTTTTATGATAGGAAGCTGTTGGACGTTTTGGTTTTCCACTGAAAATCCTACTCCGGCTCCGCACATAAGAAGATACATGATTTCAGCAAAATCTTTGAATTTGTTAGGAGCTATATAAGAACAATTATAGGTTGCCACATGAGTGGCTCTGGCTGCCGTTCCTGCCGCCCAAATAAGGCGCATGGAGGGCATTGTTTTTTGATTGAGGATATAATCTCTAATTTCTTTGTATTTTTCTTTTGTTATTTTGTCTCCTAAATTTTCGCGCATGAAATCAATATACCTATCCACTGTTTCAATCCAGGTTTCTCTCCTCTGTTCATCAGGGATCCACCGGGAATAGGATCTATAATAGATAAATTCTCCTAAGGTATCTCGGAAATACGTTTTGCTTTTCTGAGCTAGATCCTTGACTTTTTTTGGGACAGCTTTTTGCTTTTCTCTGATCTTGGCTCTTTCTTGGCGATACAAAATGTATGACTTTGCTGTCTTTGGAAAATCCATCAAAATGAGTTTTTCTTCAACCACATCCTGGATGTCTTCAATACCAGGAATATAGTTAGGGAAGAATTTTTTTTCTAATTCTTTAACTCCTTTTTCTGCTACTCGGATAGGATCTTTTTCAAGATTTCCTTCCTTTACAGATTTCATGGCTTTTAAAATGGCATTGATAATCTTTTGACGGTCAAAAGGAACCACTCTGCCGTCTCTTTTTTTGACTTTTTTAATTTTTTCTTTACCGTCCATGGACACACATCCTTTAAATAGAAATCTAAGACTTAAATTTAGTCCTGCATAATCTATAGAAGAAGCTGTTTCCTCTTATATTCTATTCTTTAGAATACACTAAATTTCCCACGTCATTTTCCACTGGTTGATAGGGGGCATAATCGACATAAGGAGTATGAATGATACCTATGCTTTTAAATTTTATTTTTACGTCTCCCTCTCTTTTAGGTAACATAAATTCATAAAAAGTAACATTGCAGTCTATTATACATCTTTTGTGGTGATAAACAAACAGCTTTCTAGAAATTAAATAATGAGATAGATTTTATTATAAAGCAGGGCTGGATAGATACAGATGAGAACTTTAGGTTTCCTTATTATTCTGGAATTTCATCCAGTTCTATATATTTCACCAGAAGGTCTTCTTCATTTAGCAGAATATATTTTTCCCCTTCAAATTTCAGTTCAGTACCGCTGAATTCTTTAAAAACCACATGATCCCCTACAGCGACTTCTTCAGTGGAATCCTCTGCCAAAGCAACAACTTTTCCTTCATTCATCTTCTTTTTTGATGTATCCGGAATGTAAATACCTTTGGAAGTTTTTTCATTCGCTTTTATAGGTTTTACTAAAATCCGTCCTTTGATTGGTTCTATTTTCATATCATAGCCTCCTGATTAAAGTGAAAGAAGCCGGTCAATCTTCGCCTTATTAAATCCTACCACTAATTGTCCGTTGATGTCGATCTGAGGAACAGCCATTTGACCGGATCGTCGAACTATTCTTTCGGCTGCGTGTTGATCCCGAGATATATCCACTTCTCTAAACGGAACACCCTGACGTTTTAAATAATTCTTTGCTGTCCCACACGCCGGACAGCCCGGGCCTACATAAACGACCACTCTAAGAGGACTTGCTTTTTCCCCTTTTTTAGAGGGTGATGAAGGAATCCCGGATACAGCGTAAGAATAGTATTTGGCACTTTCAACACCTTCTATCTTTTTCGTCACTTTTCCATCCTGAATGACCAGAACTGTGGGAACACTTTTGACCCCAAATCGTTTGTGTATTCCTGATATTTTTTGAACGTCAATGATGTAGACAGGCAGTTGTTTATTTTCCTTGCCGAACTCCTTAATTTCAGAAAGAGCCCGTTTTGCAGCCGAAGAAAATTCGCCGTAAAAAAGCAGCATAAAAAAATGACTGTTTTTATTTTTTATATTTTCAAAATCTTTCTCTTTTTTGAGCCATTCAATCATTTTGATATTATTCTTAAAAATCTCCTCTTTAAATTTTCTGTTTATGAATATTAATGATAAAAAAAAAAGATAACTGCGTCAATCCTAAAAATTTGTCAAGAGTTTCAGATAATTTGGATAAGCCTTCTATGCAACCTATGAATTTTCTGTGGTCTTTTGTTATGAATGCTCAAAGTCCTTTACTCAAGGAGTATAATAAGAATGAGTCATTGTTATATGAGGAGGTGTTTTGAATGAATAAAATAAAACTTGGTGTGAAATGGCTGGATCACTTAATGCCAGAGGGGATTTTAGTGAATTCTTCGACTGTAATCTCTGGACCGGGAGGCTCAGGGAAACCCCTAATCGGAAATCATTTTGTGGCTGCCTGGCTGAGATCAGGCGGAAGTGTGGTGTTTATATCGCTCCAATATCCAAATAAAGATTTCATTGTCACCAGTTTAAAAAAAGTGACTAACGTAGAATTATCTGAATATAAAAGTCATTCCTATTTCATCCAGCTGGATGCGGCTATTAGTGGAATAAGTGAAATCGGTCCAAATGAAATCAAAGCCAATATGGTGAAACCAGATATATGGATTAAAGCCATCCAAAAAGCATCTTCATTTCTTCCTAAAGACGGCCCTGGTATTTTGATTTTTGGATCTGCCTTAAATCTCCTTCTTTTTTCTCCCACTTATGAGAAACAGATTTTAACTAAAATGATCGATACTGTAGCTAAGGATAAGACTCGGACTTACCTTTTTTCCATAAGCACCTCAGTAAAGAAAAAAGAAATCGAAAATTTGGAAAAGGCTGCGGATAATCTGATTATGACCCGAATTGAAAATGAAACGTTTAGATTATTTCTGAAGATTATAAGACTTAAAGGCCTTCCTTATAAAACAGGAGAAATCGAAGTGCCCATTCCTTCGGGAGTTCTTATGGATATTAAAAAGGTAGCTGATTATAGCAGGAAAAGAGTTATTCCAGTTATTTCTAAAATTTAAAACAAAGAGAAATATGAGATGTTTAAGAATAGCACCTTTATTTGGATAGCAGGATTCTCTTTTTTTGCAGCTTCTCTCCTCGTTTTTTATGAATCCGGCCATATAGTTTTATGATATGCCGCATCCCAGAATAGATATTCATATCGGCTCGCATTGGCAAACACTTCTTTTAGTTTATGGTAGGGAAAATTTTTCCCCGCTTCATTGACCAAATCTTTAATCTTTTCAACCAGATGGAGATAGGAATCAGAAAGATAAGCATTGGCCCAATCTTTGTACAATTGGTTTTTATTAGTTTTCAATTTATCTTTGTGAACCTCTGCGATTTCAGCATAGGACCAGAAGCAAGGAAGAACAGCGGTGATAGCTTCAGGATAAGATTGCAGCGTACTTGTGGAAACAAGAAAACTGCTGTAGGACAAGCTGACTGAGATGGGTTCTATCTCAGCCGCCTCTTGAATGGTGTGCCCGATTTGTTTCAGAAAGTCTTTATACCCGTCGAATTCACTTTGAGCCTCCAATTGAAGTATGTCAGCGACCTCTCTCATAGCTCTGACTGTAGGAGCTTTGGACACGATAACCCCAAAATTTTTGATGGCCGTGAAAAGATAATGGTAATCCTGGAGAATATAGAATTTGAATTTTTCAAGGGGCAGATTCCCTCTGTACAGTTCCAAAACAAAAGGATGCTGCAAGATCTTTTTCCAAATGTGATCCGAATCTTTTCTGAGTCTATTAACAGTATTCATGGTTTTCGTCCCCGAACAACCACAAAATCACCTCTTTTATATCCTTCTTGGGGTTTTTCTATTTCATCATCTGTGTATTTCGGGTGTTTGGTAAGAGTTTGTACGTATTTCAAGTCGATGAAACCGGCTTCCTGAAGTAGTCTGGAGACCTCTTCAGTCGAGCGCCAGTGAGTTCCTCGGATAAACTTCACAGGATAAGGATGCTCGGGAGAAATGGAAAAGTCGTGTTGGCCCCTTAGGTAAGCCAAATCATACATCATGGCATATGAACCTTCTCTGGTTAAAAAGGACACCACAATATGCCCCCCTGGCCTGAGAATACGGAAGGCTTCACGCACGGTCTTTTGAGCGTCCTTCACATAGCTTAAAATTGTGCTGAGAAGGACCGTGTCGAATTTTTTGTCAGGGAAGGGAACATCCTCGGCAGTCCCTATTTTCACTTCAATTCCTCTTTTTCTTGCCAGTTCAGCCATGCCTTTGGCAGGTTCGACACCGTATTTGATTCCTAGTTTGGAAGCAAAAAGACCGCTTCCCACTCCGATACTCACTGCGTTTTCTGGATTTGTTAAGAACTGTTTTTCTGCGAGAAGTTCTGACTCAAATATCTGTCTGTTTTTGTCAAACCACGCATCAAAGTCTTCAGCCTCTTCTTCAAACGCAGATGGGGAAAGGGGTGTGATGTTGTGATAAAGAGGTCCGCTTCCCTTTCCAATATCACGGGGTGCGTTTTGAATGGCTCTTGTGATATAATCTTTGGCCGCTTCCACAGCAGTGTGCACGTCCATTCCTTTGGATAAACAGGCGGTTATGGCCGCTGAGAACGTACAGCCGGTTCCGTGCGTATTGGATGTATCGATCCTTTGTGCTTTGAAATAATCGAACTTTTTTCCGTCAAATAAAATGTCAACGGCTTCCTCATTGTCGTTAAGGTGTCCCCCTTTAAGAAGCACAAATTCAGGTCCTTTTTCATGGATGAGTTCTGCAGCTTTTTTCGCATCCTCTATATTTTTTATTTTGAGGCCGCTGATCAGTTCTGCCTCATATACATTGGGAGTGAGAATGAAAGTCAAAGGAAAAAGTTCCTTTGCCAGTGAAAGTTCTGCATCTTTTTGCAGGAGACGGTCCCCGCTTTGAGCGATCATAACAGGGTCCACCACTAATTTTTTCATCCTATATTTCTTGACCCGGTTTGCTATGGTTTCTATTATTCTTTTACTTGAGACCATTCCTGTTTTTACACTGTCAGCCCCTATATCTTCCATAACCGCATCGATCTGCTTTTCTATGATATCAGGAGGGATATCATGGACAGCGCGGACACCGAGAGTGTTCTGTGCGGTTATGGAAGTCAAAACCGACATGCCAAAAACATTAAAAGAATAAAATGTTTTTAAATCAGCCTGGATTCCTGCGCCTCCTCCTGAGTCAGACCCTGCAATGGTAAGAGCTTTTCCTTCATAATTCATTTTCAGTTCCTTTTTTTTGTTTTCTTACGGCACTGTCTATGAAAATATTATAATTCAATTCGGCTTACTATCAAAGATAAATCATCTTTTGAATCAAGCTTTGTGTTGATTGTCTTGATTCGTTTCAATATAATTCATCTCTGGCTTTACCAAGTAAGACAGTGATGTAAAGAGCCTGAACTGTTCACGGTGTTTCCGGATTGCTTTGGCCTGAGCAGGGCAGGTAAATGGAGGAGGAGGGCCATAAAAGCAGGAGCCAGTGCCAAGGAAATTACCGAGATGGCCGGGGTGGTGGTGATGCTGTGCGGTGGAACCGCAGAAATATGGGCAAGAAGGATCATTGAAAAAGAGTTAAGTTTTTTAAGAAAAGATTAAAGATTAATAGAAGATCAAGATTTTTTTGTGAATAGGTCAGGCTAGATGGCGTTGACTTAGAATTTACTGAGGAGTAAAATAGTTCGTCATAAAAAAAATGAGTAAAGTCAGAGAAGTTACTGATAAAAATTTTGTAGAAGAGGTATTAAATTCTGACATTCCAGTAGAGGTGGATTTTTGGGCTCCCTGGTGTGCTCCCTGCAATGTAATTTCCCCCATATATGAGAATCTTGCCGAAGAATACAAAGATTTTAAATTCTGCAAGGTGAATGTGGATGAAAACAAGCAGACCGCTATGAAATATAGGATTATGAGTATACCTATGCAGATTTTTTTCGTAAATGGTGAAAAGGTGGGTGAAATTTTAGGTGCGGTTCCAGAGCAAACCATTCGATCCAAAGTCGATGAAGTTCTTAATAACTATCCAGTTGATGAATTAGGAAGATTCAATAAAATTTTAACTTTATGGATTGAACATAACAAAAAATATGCCAGAAAATTAAAGGAATGGGATGAGAAATACGAAAATATGGGAGACAGAGCTGTTTACAACAGCATATTGCAGACAGCACAAGAAATAGAAAATTCGAACAAGAAGTTGTCTCGGCTACTCAATGAATTTTTAAAAAAGGTGTAAAGAAGAATTTGTTATTTTTTATTCATACCTTTTATTTCATTTTTCTATAGATGAATGTGTATTTTTTTAATTTGGATTGTGTGTGATTGAAGGAGAAGAAAAAATGAAACAAGATGACATCATGGTGATTGGGGCAGGCCCGGCTGGTCTCAGCGCGTGCTTTTATGCTGATTATTATGGATTAAATACAATAATTTTTGAAGAAAAAAATTTAGGGGGAGAGGCAGCTGAGATTCCTTTTGTTGAAAATTACCCAGGTTGTGACGAGAAAATGACGGGAAAAGAACTGACCGATAGGATGGTCCGGCAGTGCGAAGAGAAAAGAGGAGAAATACACCAGTTTGAAAAAGTGATGGAAATGGATCTCCAAGGAAATCAAAAAATTGTCAAAACAGATAAAGGTGAATATTCGACCAAATATTTAATCATTGCCTCCGGAACACATCCTCGAGTCCTTGAGGTACCTGGGGAAAATCAATTTAGGGGGAGAGGAGTGAGTTATTGTGCTGTATGTGATGGGGCCTTTTTTAAAAACAAACGTGTGGTTGTGATGGGAGGAGATAATAGAGCCGCAGAAGTCGCCGTTTTCCTTTCTGGCATAGCATCCGATACAAAACTAATTTGCCATGAAAATAAATTGTGTTCAGAGAACATCTTGGTCAAAAGTCTTGGAAAACACAATGTCGAGGTTATAGAAGGGATGGAACTGGAAGGAATCAAGGGCGAAGTTAATGTTAAGAGTATTGTACTGTCTGATAAAAAAACTCAAAACACCAAAGAAATAGAGACGGATGGAGTGTTTTTTCAGTTGGAGGGGATTCCAAACTGTCAGATAGCCAAGGAATCAGGTGTTAAGGTGAATGATGAAGGATATATCATAGTTGACGAAAAGAACAGGACAAATATCAAAAATGTGTATGCAGCAGGAGATGTGACTGACTGTGCGGTTAAGCTTGTGTCTACAGCTGTAGCCCATGGGGCGGCGGCTGTTTTGGATATTATAGAGCAGAATAATCAAACTTCATGAAAAATGCCTGCTGAGAAAGAAAAACGAATCGGCGTTTTTATCTGCCACTGCGGGAAAAACATCGCCGGGGGTTTGAATATAAGAGATTTGGTTGAAAGCTCAAAGCAGGTAAAGGGGGTATCTTTTGTTGCCGAGAATAAGTTCTCTTGTTCTGAAGATGGGCAGCAGGATATCCAAAAAGCTATTCATGAACAGAAATTGGATAGGGTTGTTGTCGCCGCATGCTCTCCTTCTCTGCATCTTATGACTTTTCAAAGATGTGGAGAAAAAGCGGGAATAGAGCCTCAATTTGTGGATTTGGTCGATATTAGAAAGTGGACTATGCACGGAAGTCCCCAGAAAACAAATCCTGAGGAAGCCTTTGAACAATCGAAAAGTCTTATAGAGCTTGCTGTAAAAAGGATGAGATTGAAGCGGCTCATTCCTATGGCTGAGATAAAAGCCGAACATTCGATTTTGGTGATAGGAGGAGGAGTCGCTGGTCTGGAAGCTGGATTGGATTTAGCGGACAAAGGATATAATGTTTATATTGTGGAGAGACTCCCCACTATTGGGGGAAAGATGGCTTTGCTTTATAAAGTCTTTCCTACCAATGACTGCGCTCCTTGTATCCTAGCGCCTAAAACAGCCTACGCAAACATACACCCTCATATTACTTTACTCACAAATTCAGAAGTAAAAAGCGTATCCGGTCATGTGGGGAATTTCAATGTCAATATCCTTCAGAATCCCAGGTATGTAGACTTGGATAAATGCACTGGATGCGGTGAATGTGTTGAAAAATGTCCTATCAAGGTAAAAGATGAGGTGTTTTCAGCCGGATTAGGAGAAAGGAAAGCTATTTACATCCCTTATGACCAGTCCATTCCTAAAAAAGCGGTTATTGATGCAGAGAACTGCCTTTATTTCCAAAAAGGAGTCTGCCGTTTGTGTGAAAAGCAATGCCCCACGGATGCCATCAATTTTGATCAGAAAGCAAATTCAGTGGAGATCAAAGTGGGAGCGATCATTGCCGCGACTGGTTTTGATGAATATGATCCGTCCCCTAAAAGCGAATATGGATACGGCCGCTACAGCAATGTCATTACCCAATTTCAGTTGGCGAGGCTTTTAGATATAGATGGTCCAACCAATGGCCAGCTTTTAAGACCGAGTGATGGGAAAGAGCCGAAAAGAATTGTAATGATTCAATGTGTGGGTTCCCGAGACGAGAAAGCCAATCCTTATTGTTCCAATATTTGTTGTATGTATGCTTTAAAACATGCTCAGATCATCAAGGAGATGGTTTTACCCAAAGCTGAGATCTTCATTTGTTTTATAGACATGAGGACTGTAGGAAAGGGCTTTGAGGAATATTATAGAAGAACCAGGGAGTTGGGAGTCCTTTTTATCCGGGCAAGGCCGAGTGAGATTGTTCAGAACACGGAAACAAAAAATCTTTCTATGAAAGTGGACGATCCTGAGATTGGGAGACTTCTAAAATTGGATGCTGATTTAGTTGTTTTGTCCTGTGCTACGGTTCCATCCTCAGGCACCCAAGAACTTTCTCAGATCTTAGGTGTCAAGCTGGATGGATATGGATTTTTTAAAGAAATGCATCCTAAACTACGTCCGGTCGAAACAAATGTTCGTGGGATTTATATATGCGGTTCTGCTCAAGGTCCCAAAGATATTCCTGACTCTATTGTTCAAGCCAAGGCAGCGGCTTCCTGTGCTGATAGCGAATTAAGGAAAAGCAAGATAAAAATTCCTCAATCGTTAGTGAGGACAAGTCAATTAAAGAAAGGAGATAAATAGGAAATGGAAGAAGTCTATGTGGAGGAATTTATGTCCCCTGGATGTGTGGGGTGCCCTGCGGTTAAAAAGATGTTGGAGGAATTAAAAGGGGAATTCGGGGATCAATTAACCGTTGAAGAAGTGGATATTACGGTAGATACCACCAGAGCCAGCCAATACGGCGTTATGTCTGTTCCAGCCATAGCCATTAACGGGATTCTTAAATTTATCGATGTTCCCAAAAAGGAAGACTTAAGGGATGCACTTTTAGAGGAGATTAATAGAGAGGAATAAAACATGAAATTGTCTGAGCTTGGCCCAGAATTCAAAACAGAGGTAATGAGCCATAAAGAAGCTGAAGGATTGAATCTCTGTTTTGCTTGTGGGACTTGTACGGCTGGATGCCCCATCCATGAGATATTTTATGAATATGATCCGAGAAAACTGGCAAAAATGGTCAAACTTGGGATGAGAGAGGAAGTGTTGGCTAGTCCTTATATTTGGTACTGCACAACATGCCGTAATTGCGAGCAGCGCTGTCCCCAGAATGTCAAATTTTTTGATATTTTAAATGTTTTAAAAAACATGGCAGCGAAGGAAGGATATGCGCCTCATTCATGGATTGAACAGACAAAACAAATTATGAAAAATGGAATCATATTTTCCATAACCGAGGAATTAAAAGAAAAGAGGAGGGCTTTGTCTCTCCCGGCCTTAAAATATAATGGGGAGAGAGCTAAAAAAATCCTTAAATTAACAGGTATTGATAAGGTGAAGGACCAAGGAAAAGCATAAAATGAGAAGATATGCTTTGTTTTTAGGCTGCACCACACCCACCCAGGTTCTTCAATATGAGCTTTCTTCCCGTTGGATCTGTAAACAGTTGGGGATTGAACTGGTTGATATCGAGGATTTTGTTTGCTGCGGAATAAACCAGAGTAATATAAGTATAGAAGCAGGATTATTGTTAGCATCCATGAATCTAGCCCTGGCTGAGAAAAGAGGATTGGATATATTGACTCTGTGTGCCGCGTGTACAGGGCAGTTAGCCGAAGCCGTCGAAAAATTAGAAGATCCAAAGATTAGGGATCGAGTAAACAGCAAACTAAAGACAGTTGATTTAAGGTATGAAGGCAAAGTCAGAGTCAGACATATTTCAAGGATTTTGTATGAAGATATAGGTGTTGACCGGCTCAAAGAAAAAGTAAAAATCGATTTATCCAGGCTGCGGATTGCTCCTCATTATGGTTGTCATTATCTAAAGCCGGCATCAGCCTTCAAAGGATTTGACGATCCGGATAATCCAAAGACTCTTCATCATCTTATATCTGCCACTGGAGCTTATCCTATTGATTATGAGACCATCAATTTATGCTGTGGAGGGAAGAGCTTTCCTGTGTCTGAGGATATCGCCCGGTCTTTAGTGAAAAGCAAAATTGATAATTTGATGTTAAAAAAAATAGATTTTTTAGTTGTTCAATGTCAAACCTGTTATCTTATGTATAGAGGTCAACAGAGAGCACTCAACCAAAAATTCAATAGAAATTACAATATCCCGGTTCTTCTGTATCCCCAGCTTCTGGGTGCGGCCATGGGAGGGGATTTAAGGGATGACCTGGGTATTCACTTAAACGGAATTTCTCTGGATGATTTTACGAAAAAATTAGGAGTTGACCTGCCATATATAAAGAGGTAAGAATTAAAGACTGTGTATAAAATTTTATCTGTAAGATAAATTATTAAAAGTAAGGTTTGATGTCATGAAAGGAAAAGAATGCCTATACTGCTTGGGGTTGTTGGCTTTCATTCTTGTGCTGGCTGTCTGTTCGGCAGATCAGCATTCAGCCTCCATACGGTTTCCTTATCAATGGCTGGATGAGCCCGGGTATGGGGGAAACATTGACCAGCTGGGTATTCCTGAGCCATCAGGTATTTGTTATCATCCCTTAAGAAAAACCCTGTTTGTAGTCAGTGACGAGGGAGAAGTTGCAGAGATCCAGACAGATGGAAGCCCTGTTTTCAGGCAAAAAATACCCGGTGATCTCGAAGGAATATCCGTCAATCCGGAAAGCGGTTTTCTCTATATAATCAAAGAAGGCGATGATGTGATTCTTGAATTCGATCCGGATCAAAAGGAAGTCACCCGGACTTTTCCTTTAAACAGAATGTACGGGGGCGATCCTGAATACATCCGGAAAACAGAGGGTTATGATAACGGTCTAGAATCCATAGAATTTATCCCGGACAGCACCCATCCGGAAGGAGGCACTTTTTATTTGGGGAATCAGTGGGATCCTCCGTGTATCATGGAAGTGCTCATACCGTTGAAAACGTGTAAGGAAAAAACCTGTGAAGCCAGGATTTTAAGGGTTCTGCCGTTACAACTGGATGACCCGGCAGCCATGCATTTTGATTCCAGGTCAGGACTCTTGAACATTGTGAGTGATGCGGATAATATTCTGGTTGAGATTGATCTCAAAGGAAAGATTATTAAGGAATATGCTTTTCTGGGGGACGGACAAGAAGGGATAACCATAGATAAGGAGGGATATCTATATATTGCCCAGGATTACGGAGAAAGGACAGCCGGAGAAATCATAAAAGTCAAAGACTTAAGGTAAGGTTAGGCAATCAGGAAAGTAGCCGGATCAAGACAGAGGGTCGGTTCTCCAGAAGTCGGATATTCCCGGTTTTTCACTACATTAAGGCGGACAAAACGGTCCTTGTATTTTAAGGTGAGAAGCACGTCTATCTTTTCCATAAGATTTACCAGCACTGCAGGATATCCCTTTTCGTCAAAAAGAGGTTTTCTCTCTTTTAATGAAGCACTGAACCAGATCTCGACACCGGCTTTTTGCGCAAAATCTTTAAATCTCCCAAAATCTTCGAGTGATGATTTAGAAAAATCAAATCCGTCCACAATCACGATATGGGCCGCAAAATCACCGTGCTTGATCATTGCCTCTATGCTTTTTAAGACCTGTTCCGTGCGCGTCGCCTGTTGATTAAAGTTCATTATGACGCGGTTTTTTATGATTTCGTTATGAACTTCGAGTGACGGCTCGATTTTTTGTTTTTTTGCGATCCCCTTGAATATATCCTCGTACCAGTTGATTATATAGTCGACTCTGCTGGCATAGGAGACGTGGATCACAGATTTTCCCTGGAAAAGCTTGTCTAAGGCAATATGGACCAGGCAGGCGGTCTTCCCGACACCTTTTTTTGAAGCCAGCACACCGATCTCCCCTGGTTTAAGCCCCCCGTGAAGTGATTTTTCCAGTGTTCTCAAAGGGCTCTTTTTTATAATCTCGGATTTAACCATTCTTTTTCACTCCGTTTCTTTAACCTGACCTATTCATAACAAAATGGCGATGAGCATTTTTTTGTTTTGCTTTCAAGGATATGCATACTTTTTAAAAAAATGATAGCTGAAATATTTTTGT
>Ga0190344_1000469_pt1 | contig 20204 bp, 12 predicted proteins | sample 48721323_MG_FD_161662 | JGI IMG/M metagenome (GOLD analysis project Ga0190344, IMG submission 161662) | Hydrothermal vent microbial mat bacterial communities from Southern Trench, Guaymas Basin, Mexico - 4872-13-2-3_MG | ecosystem: Environmental > Aquatic > Marine > Hydrothermal vents >... | reverse complement strand
CTGCTTAATCTGCTTCGGTGAGGGATCAAACATCATGTCCCACATCAGACGGTTCACTCCGGCATCCGCTTCTTTCAAAGTATATGTTGTCTTTAAATTTCCTGTTGCATCTGTTATTTCGATCTCCACTGGGTCGGATGGTTTTTGCTTAAGATAAAAATTGACAGCTGCGCCAAAATCAGGATTTTCTCCAGAAAAATAAAGGTTGCCTCGGCCGTAACCGCCTCTTGAAAGGTCCAGCCAATGGGTTCCCGGTCGCTTGTTTTCAAACAGATAAGCCTCAGATGAAAGAATATCTTCTGTAAGTTGCTGGAGAGGAGAGATATCGTCAAGAATCCATATGCCTCTGCCGTGAGTCCCGGCAATCAGGTCATTGTCCCTGGGATGGATTATCAAGTCATGAAAAGCCACTGTGGGCATATTAAGGCTTAAGCTGGTCCATTTTTTGCCTCCGTCAATGGAGAAAAACACAGCGAATTCTGTCCCTACAAAAAGAAGATTTTTGTTTTTCAGGTCTTCACGGATGACATAGACCGGACCTCCATCCGGAAGATTTCCTGTTATGTTGGCCCAGGTCTTTCCGTAGTCTGTGGTTTTGAACACATAGGGTTTGAATATATCACTGCGGTGCCCGTCAAAAGTCAGATAACAGACTCCTTCATCAAAGCGGGAAGCTTCGACACGGCTGACCCAGATTGCTTCAGGAACGTCAGGAACATTCTTTCTTACATTTGTCCATGTTTGTCCTCCGTCCCGGGTCAGTTGGACATTTCCGTCATCTGTTCCCACCCATATAAGGCCGGGAGTGATGGGTGATTCGGATATGGTAATGATGGTGCAGTGAGTCTCGGCTCCTGTCTGGTCAAGCGGGATGCCGCCGGTGGGCTTTTCGTATTTGTCCGGGTCATCAGTCGTCAGGTCAGGACTTATGATGGTCCAGTGGTCGCCCCGGTCTATGGATTTGAACAGATGGTTCCCGCCAAAGTAAAGGGTATGAGGATTGTGCGGTGAGAGAAGAATGGGTGAGCTCCAGTTGAAGCGGAATGGAGAACTCTGACGGCCGAACAGGCTTGGCGGTTCCGGTTTTTCACCGGGTTTTCTTTTTGGGGGAGGAGGGGCGTATTCTGCCCAGTTGTAGGTATTCTCCCGGGACGGTCTGATCCGGTTTGTTTCCCTTGTTTCCGCATTAATGCGGCTGATATTTCCTCCCTGGCTTTCGCAGTAGACTGTCCGCCAGTCAGTCGGATCGTTTTGCGTATAAAATCCGTCGCCGCCTCCGATATTAAACCAGAAATCAGTGAGTATCGAGTCATCACGGCTCATACTGGGGCCTCCCCAGGTCCCGTTATCCTGAAGCCCCCCGTAAACATAATAGGGATCACGCATATCAGCGCTTACAGCGTAAAATTGGGTCACACAAAGGTTATCATAAAATATCCATGTGTTTCCGTGGTCATGGGTGAGGGCTGCTCCGCCGTCCTGTCCTACATAGAACCGGTTCTTATTAGTGGGGTCGAGCCACATTGTGTGGAAATCAGGGTGAAGTCCCCTAATGGCCTCAAAGGTTTTTCCTCCGTCCTTAGAGTACTGCAGGTTTGTTGAAAGATAATAAATGAGTTTGTCATCAAAGGGATTTATATAGATATGGCTGTAGTAAAACGGACGGACATTCATTCGATTCATATACATCCAGGATTCTCCGCTGTCTTCTGACCTGTATATACCTGTGCCGAGTTTGGTCATGTCTTTGTAGTCGGGATTTGGTTTCTGCTCCTTTCCTTCCCGAATCGTTCGACTCGGTTGATAGCTGTGTTCGACCACAGCCACAAGGACCTTTGGATTGCTTTTGGAGATGGCCAATCCGATCCGTCCCAGGTCTCCTTCCGGCAGCCCGTTTGTCAATTTCTGCCAGGTTTTTCCACTATCAGTGGTTTTGAAAATCCCGCCGTTAGGGCCTCCGGAATCAAACCGCCAGGGTTGACGCAGCCTCTGCCAGAATGAGACGTAGAGGATATCCGGATTTTCAGGGTGCATCACCAGGTCTATGGCACCGGTTTTTCCGTCATCCGGCAGTCCGTTTGTCAGTTTCTGCCAGGTTTTTCCGCCGTCCTCTGTTTTGAACAAACCCCTGTCTCCGGAGTAGCCCCAGGTATGTCCTGTGGCTGCGGCATAGACGATATCAGGATCGTCCGGGTGAGTGATAATGCGGCCGATAGTATGAGTGGTTTCCAGTCCCATGCGAGTGAATGTTTTACCGCCATCCACAGATTTATAAATGCCGTCTCCCCAGGCGATGCTGTTCCGGCAGCATTCTTCTCCAGTACCGACCCAGATGATATCCGGATTTTTCTGGAAAAAAGCCACATCTCCGATAGATGCAGAGCCGTAGTTGTCGAAAATCGGCTCCCAGGTGGTTCCTGCATTTACAGATTTCCAGACCCCTCCGGATGCACTTGCTACCAGAACATGAGTGAAATCGTTTTCAAGAGCTTCAAAATCTGAAATGCGCCCGATCATATTAGCCGGCCCGATATTGCGCCATTTGAGATTTTTGATGAGGTTCTGCTCAGGAGTCTGGGAGAAGAAAAAGCCTGTCATGCTCATTGCAAGAATGGTTAACAGGAGAGCCTTGCTTGCCTTTTTTAAAAACTGATCCATTACTGACCTCCTTTGTTTGGCCTGATTTATTCTTACAAAAAACAGGTCACAACAGCACCGGCTCGCGAATAATCCAGGTCAATTAAGCTTTGTTTGATAGTTTGAGAATGCATTTGTTTTTGCACATAAAAAAAAATGAAGATGTCATTATATATAAAAAAAATTTAATTTGTAAATGAAAAAGCCGGCTAGACCTTATTTTTTACTTTTCCAAAGCCGATGGTTTAAAAAGATTATCAGATATGTTATTCTCTTGAAATAATCTTGCATATTGCTGGAACAAAATGAATTATAAATACATCGCCGTTTTTTTATGAATAGGTCAGGTTGATTGGCAAAAAGAGGACTAATGCACAGAAGAATACCTTATGGCTTAATATGGCTGTTAATGGTTTTTATATCAACATCCCAGATGGGTTTAGGAACAGAGGCAAACCAGGATAAAAAGAGGAAAGAGAAAAGAACAGGTGTAGTGGTTCTTCCGATTGTTTTTTACCAGCCCGAGACACGGATCGGTGCAGGAGCGGGAGGGCTTATCACCCACAGAGCCAAAGGCAGCTCTGAAAGCGCGAGGCCCTCAACACTTTTTTTTCAGGCCTACTACACACAGAACAAACAGTATGGAATAGAATTAAAGCCAGAGATTTACTTAAAAAACGAGATTTATCTAATAAACGCCTACTTAAAGACCAGTAAATTCCCCAGCAAATTTTGGGGGATCGGGAACCAGACACTGGATAAAGATGAAGAGAATTACACGCCCCGCATGTTCAACTTTGACTTTTCCGTTCAGAGACGAATCCTGCCCAGAGAACGATTTTATTTGGGGATTCAGTACAAGTTTGAAAACTACAAAATACTTGAGCTTGAGTCTGATGGGGAACTTGCCAAAGGCACTATTACTGGATGTGAAGGAGGCCGGTTGTCTTCATTGGGATTCATCCTCAATTGGGACAGGCGGGACAATATTTTTTTCCCCCATACAGGCAATTATTTCCAGATGACCACGAATTTAAACTCTCCAGCCTTTGGGAGCGACTTTGAATTCACATCTCTTCAATTCGATCTCAGAAAATATTTTCCTGTCTTCAAATCTCATGTGTTTGCTGTCCAGGCACTTATCAAATCAGTTTCCGGTTCCCCCTCATTCAGGCACATGTCTGAGATCGGGGGAGAGACGGTCATGAGGGGGTATTATTCCGGAAGATATAGGGATAAGGCCATGTTGGCCATCCAGACCGAGTTGAGGTTTAAGGTCTGGAAAAGATTAGGGATGGTGGTGTTTGCCGGAGCCGCAGATCTGGGTGAAAACATTGGAGACTTGAGTCCAGCGAATTTTAAATATTCAGTTGGGTTGGGTCTCCGCTTTCTGGTTGTCCCGAAAGAGGGAGCCAATATCAGGATCGACCAAGGTTGGGGCAAAGGAACCTCTGGATTTTATGTCATGGCCAATGAGGCTTTCTGATGGAAATAGAACAAATAGAACTTCTTCTTCTCGAAATGCCGTACGTGCACTTTTTTGAGACCAGCTTTGGACGGGAAGAGAAAAAGACATTCATTCTTGTTAAGGTTTTTTCCGGGGGACTCTGCGGCTTTGGTGAAGTCACGGCAGACCTTCTTCCTCTTTATAACTATGAGACCACATCCACTTCATGGGTCATTATCAAGGAAATCCTAGTGCCTCTTCTCTTTTCAAAATCCCTGAGTGATCCCATTGAGTTTCACGCGGAAGCCCAAAAATTCAAGGGACACCATATGGCCAAGGCAGGGCTTGAACTGGCCTTATGGGATTTGAAAGCCAAAAAAGAGCGCAGGCCTTTGAGGGAACTTTACGGGGGAGATAAGAGGGAAATCCTATCCGGAGTGAGCGTAGGGATTCAGGATGAGATTTCTGACCTTATAAGAAGAATCGAAGATTTTCTAAAAAAAGGATATCCCAGAGTCAAATTGAAGATAAAGCCTGGATGGGATATGGAAGTCCTCAGAGAAGTGAGAAAAGAGTTCCCTCAAATTACACTTCAGGTGGATGCCAACTGCGCCTACACATCTGGTGATATTGACATGCTTGAAAAGCTGGATGAATTCGATCTTTCTATGGTTGAGCAGCCTTTCCCTGCCCTGGATCTGCTTTCCCATTCAAAGCTGAAAAAAAGGATAAAAACGCCTGTTTGTCTGGATGAGAGCGCAGAATCCCTGGATGCCGTCCGTCAGGCCTATGAGATGGGGTGCTTTGATATCATCAATATCAAAGTAGGGAGAGTGGGCGGTGTTGTGGAGGCGAGGAAGATCCACGATTTTTGTGCGTTAAAAGCCGTACCAGTGTGGTGCGGAGGCATGCTGGAATCCGGAATCGGGAGGATGCACAATATTCATTTAGCAACCCTCCCCAATTTTAAGCTGACCAATGATATTTCTGCCAGCCGGAGGTATTTTGCGGAAGATTTGATCGAACCTCCCGTGGAAATCACAAACAGGGGAACAATCAAGGTTCCTGAAGGGCCTGGGATCGGAGTGACTCCTATTGAGGAGCGCATCAAAAAAGCCGCTCGAAAAAAAGAAGCGTTCACTCCTTAATGACTTGGATAATTCGTTTTTATCTAGTATATTATAGCTAGAAACAACTCTATGATTGAAGGAAAGGGACATGTCTTCTCTATCGTATAAAAAAGCAGGCGTTGATATAGATAAAGCGAATCGATTCATCAAAAGGATCAAGCCTCTCTTAAAAGACACTTTCCGTCCTGGAGTTATAGGGGAAGCGGGGGGCTTCAGCGGATTGTTCAGGCCCTCATTAAAAGGTCTCAAGGACCCTGTTCTGGTGGCATCCACAGATGGTGTGGGCACAAAGCTTCTGCTTGCGGATTTGTTGGGAAGATATGAAGAAGTGGGCATTGACCTTGTAGCCATGTGTGTGAATGACATTATAGCCTCAGGAGCAGAGCCTCTTTTTTTCCTCGACTATATTGCCTGCGGAAAATTGAATGACAAGAAATTGGTTTCTCTCATGAAAGGCATAACCAGAGGCTGCAAGCAGGCAGGATGCGCCCTTATAGGCGGGGAGACAGCCGAGCTTCCGGGGATGTATTCGGGAGATAAGACAGATATCGCCGGATTCTGTGTGGGAATGGTTTCCAGAGAAAACATTTTAGACGGAGCTTCGTGCAGGGAGGGGGACACGCTTATCGGATTGAGCTCCAGCGGCGTCCACAGCAATGGTTTCTCATTGATCCGAGAAATCTTCAATGAACAGGAGCTAAAGGGGGAGCTCAAGAAGGAATTAATAAAACCCACAAGGATATATGTGAAAGCAGTACTTGAGCTATTAAAGAGCCAATGGATAAAAGCGGCCGCCCATATCACAGGCGGTGGATTTTATGAGAACATCCCCCGGACTCTGCCAGAAGGGATGGGAGCGGTGATTAAAAAAGACTCCTGGCCTGAAAATGATATTTTTATGAGGATACGGAAAAAAGGCCGGATCCATGAGAAAGAGATGTACCGGACCTTTAACATGGGGATCGGATTTACGGTTGTATCCGGTCCTGATAAGACCCAGGCCGTTCTGGATACTCTCAAAGCCGCAGGGCAGGAAGCCTGGGTCATAGGAGAGATCGTCTCCGGAGAACATAAGGTCACTCTCATCACTTAAGCCCTTAGGTCCATCCGTAAGTGTAGCCGGTCTCATACATGGTCAGAATATTTTCAAGCGGCGTGTTTGACTGGATATTGTGGCAGGGAGCCAGGATATAGCCTCCTGCTCTGCCAAGAGTATTGAGATTCTCCAATACCTCTTTTTTAACATCCTCCTTGCTTCCGAATGGAAGGGTCTGCTGGTTATCCATGGCTCCGTGGAAGATAAGCTGCTCTCCGAAATCAGCTTTGAGCCGGCGGCGCTCCATATTTTCACACCGCCATTGAATGGGATTCAGAATATCGATCCCGATTTCGATAAGGTCAGGGATGATCCGCCGTATGCTTCCGTCATTGTGATGGAACACAAAAGCTCCCTGCTCGTGAACAAAGTCAATGATTTTTTTCATTCTCGGGAGAAGGAATTCCCGGATGTGTGAAGGGGAGATCATAAGGTCTTCCTGAGAACCCATATCTTCAGCCACATAGGTCAGAAGCACTTTTCCCGGGATCTGCTCGTAGATCCGCTTGGTTTTTGTAAAGCTCAGGTCAAAAAGCCTGTCCAGGCAGAAGTGCACGATTTCCGGATTTTCCACTAAATCCATAAAGGCTCTCTCCGGCCCTCTGAGGTCTTTATAGGTAAGGAAAGGTTCATAATACCCGCCTTCTATGGGATACGCCTCTTTTCCTTTGATCTGTTTTTTGACTGAGCCGTAGTCCCACCAATCAGGATCAGGCCAGGTATAGTTTTCCTTTATCTTCTCCGCTGAATCATAATCGGAAAGAGGGTGTGAGATACACTCATCATAGATTCCTGTTCCGTAGCTCATGTTTTTATGTTGGCAGCCAAACTCATCATATCCTGGTGAAAGGGCGGGGCCGGCATATTTTGGCTCCACTTTGATGACTTTATCGATATGAAGCTTTTTAAATATCTCGAATTCGCTCTCACATCCCAGGTGTTTCCTGAGTCGGTCCGTTGTCTCCTCGGTCGCCCAGTAATCCATGGGAAGGCGGTCCGGCTTTTCTCTATTCAGGACCGCCAGCCATCGTTCTCTGGGCGACAGGGTTTCTTTAGGCATGGGTTTTTATCTATATAGCATATTTGAGAGGGGCTCTCAATGGTTGTGTTTCTGGAAGCCCACAGGTAGAATTTCACCAGTCGCCGGCCGGGCTGGTTTTGATTTAAAAGTTTTGCTAGAATGAGATCAATGAGCCTGGAGGTACTTTGACCTGAAATGTTTAAACAATTGGAGAAGATAAACGAACGGCCGGAACCGTTCCAATTCTACACTGCAAGTGATCTATGGACCGATGAACACACGTCAAAGCAGATGCTCTCGTTCCACCTCAATGAGTCCATCGACGTTTCTTCGCGAAATGCGGAATTCATGGATCGGTCGGTGAAATGGATCGCATCTGAATTTAAAATCGGCAGGGGCAGCAGGATAGCTGATTTCGGATGCGGTCCCGGATTGTATGCAGCGCGTTTGGCAAAACGGGGAGCCAGTGTGACAGGTATTGATTTCTCTAAGAGATCGATTGAGTATGCAAAGGAAGCGGCCGCCCGCGAGCAGTTAAACATCAGCTATGTGAATCAGAACTACTTGGAGTTTGAAACAAAAGAAAGGTTCGACCTTGTGCTGATGATTTTTTGCGATCTCTGCGCCCTCAGCCCAACACAAAGAAAAGGGATCCTGAGCAGATTCCACAAGATATTGAAACCGGGCGGTGCGGTTCTTCTCGATGTGTATTCCATGTCGGCATTTGAACAAAAGGAAGAGGCCGTGACATATGAGGTGAACCAGCTCGACGGTTTTTGGTCACCGAACAAGTATTATGGCTTTTTAAATACCTTCAAATACGATAAAGAGAAAATAGTGCTGGATAAGTACACCATTATTGAGCCTGAGCGCATCAGGCAGGTGTACAACTGGTTCCAGTATTTTGCGCCTGAGGACCTTGAGAGGGAGTTTGTCGAGGCCGGTTTTTTCGTTAAGGAGCTCTATTCCGATGTCGCGGGAACTCCCTATAATCGAAGGTCGAATGAATTTGCCGTCATTGCTAATAAAACGTAGAGAAAATCTTCAGCTGAAGAAAATTTAATGAGGACGTCCGGTGTCCTATTTCATATGGGGGCCCAATCCTTCTTCGGACACGATATAAGCAAGGAGAGACAGGGCAATGGTTCCCAATTCCAGTTCGCGGGGATGAACGGCATCCAGGGTATCGCGCCCTGAATGGTGAACATCGAAATAGCGCTGTGAATCAGGGATTAGCCCGCCCAGAACAGTTCCCTGCTCAGCAAGAGGAGCGATATCCACACCGCCGCCTCCTTTTCTTATCCAGTGGATCTGTATGGACTGGAAGATCGGCATCCATTTCTGCATCCAGTTTAGTGTCGGATCATCGGCATTGATGCCTATTCCCAGGGGAAGAAATCCTCCCCGGTCGGATTCCACAGCCAAAATGTGTTTTTCATCAGCTCTTTTTTCAGATACCGCATAATCGCAGCCTCCAGAGCCGCCGAATTCTTCGTTCATGAACATGACAGCACGGATGGTCCGCTTCGGTCTTAGATCCAGTGCTTTTATAAGGTATAGGGCAGACAGAGCATGAGCGCATCCAGCGCCATCATCATGTGCCCCGGGGCTCAGATCCCATGAGTCCAGATGTCCGCCCAGCAGGATGATCTCTTCAGGCTTTTCGTATCCCGGAAGATCACCAATAACATTATAGGACCGGACTGGAGGAAGATTCTGACAATGAAAACGGATAAAAAGCCTTAAATCAGGGTCGAGTTTAAGAGACCGGCTTAAAAGGTCGGCTCCCTGAGTGCTTATGCAGGCAGCCGGGATTTTAGGGATGCCGGGTTCGTAGCTCATCATTCCTGTATGGGGAAAGTCATCGTTTGCTGTAGTGGGGGACCTGACCAAAGCGAAGGCCGCTCCTCTTTTGGCAGCCTCAACCGCCCCTCTGACCCTGTAGGCGGCGGCTTTTCCGTAAGCCGAGAAAGTATTGAGAGTTCCCGGTTCCATTTTCACGTTAAAAAAGATGATTTTTCCCGCGGCCGATTCTTTAAGGCGTTCAAGCTCAGAAAAGTCCTTGACCTCAATGACCTGAGCGGACAGACCGTCCTCGTGTGTGGCCGCACTTCCTCCGATGGCTGCTGTGCTGAGAGCATGATCTCCTAGAACAGAGGATATCATAAGGGCCTCTTCCTCAGGCCCGCGGACCCAGTGCGGAACCGTGGTCGGTTCCAGGTGAACATTTTTAAGACCCATTTCCATCATGATCTGCCTGGTTAATTCCACGGCAGCGGCCGCTCCCGGAGAACCGGGTAACCGGTGACCGACCGAAGTGATCTTTTCCAGAATGGAATAGGAAGGAAGCTCCCTGAGTCCTTGCTCCAGCAGCCTTTGGGCGATATTCTGGTATTTTTCAATCTGGTCTGAGAGGCTGTTTTTTTGCTGGGAAGAAGCGACTGAAACGATGATGAAAAGTGCCAGTCCAAGGCACCTTATTTTTAAAGCGTGTTTTCTTATAGACATATTGAGATCCTTTCATCATCCTGCATTTATATGAGTTTGCAGGGATTTCATATTCAAAAATGAATATCCGCAAACATTCATGATGACCAAGAATAGAGATTAAGATTTCTGATAGGAATTGTCAAAAAGAAATCTGAAAGGCAGCCCCCCCTCACTCACACCGGATCGAGTCAATAGGATTGGCAGATGCGGCCTGTTTATGCTTCGCTATCGAAGATACTTTTGTAATCAATGTACGCATGTTTTATGGCAAGTAAAGGCTTTAGGGTAAGCCGGACAAGAGGACCCTTACAGACAGGATAATTTGTTCGCTTCTGGAACAGCGGTTGTCCGATTCCGAACAGGAGTTGGATAAGTAAGCAAATAAATAAAAAAGCCAAGGAGATGATATTTGAAGTTCTTTGAAAAAAACCAAATAAAAGAGTATTATCAAAAATCATGAAGAGAAAGGATTCATTAGGAGGAATCATGAAAAAAATAAGCTTCATCCTTGCAGTGTGTTTGTTTTTATCTCTTTTTATATGGGCCGGAGATGATGCCCGGATTTTAAGGTTTCCAGATGTGAATAAGGACCTTTTGGTCTTTGTTTATGCCGGTGATATCTGGTCGGTTCCCGTAAAAGGAGGCGAAGCAAAGAGGCTCACTTCGCATAAAGGATTTGAGCTGTTCCCAAAGATCTCGCCTGACGGGAAGTGGATCGCTTTTTCAGCCGAGTATTCGGGAAGCCGGCAGGTCTATGTCATGCCTTCAACCGGCGGTATTCCAAAGCAGTTGACCTTTTACAATGACGTGGGAGTGATGCCTCCACGTGGAGGATTTGACTACCAGATCATGGACTGGACCCCGGATTCACAAAAGATACTTTTTAGGGGAAACAGGACTCCATGGGGCCAGAGAATGGGGAAATATTTTTTGGTGGATAGAGAGGGAGGTATGGAGACGCCCCTTCAGATACCTGAAGCCGGAGGAGGAACTTTTTCTCCTGACGGAAAAAAGATCGTGTATACTCCCATTTCCAGGGAATGGAGAACCTGGAAGCGCTACAAGGGAGGCAGAGCCCAGGATGTCTGGATCTATGATCTGGAAAAAGACGAATCCAGACGCTTGACCGCTTTTTCCGGAACCGACTATCATCCCATATGGTATAAGGATAAGATCTATTTTGTTTCAGACCGGGATCTGACCCTCAATCTATATGCCTATGACTTGAACACGGACCAGATTGAAAAAGTGACAGGTCATACTGATTATGACGTTCTTTGGCCTTCCGGTGAGGGAGGTTTTATTGCCTATGAGAACGGAGGGCAGGTATATGTCCTGGATGCGGAGAAAGGAGAAGCCGAAAAGATCACGGTGGATGTCCACTTTGATAATCCCAATCTTCTTCCTTATTTCAAAAATGTCAAAGATGACATCAGCAGCTTTGATATTTCTCCATCAGGGAAAAGAGCTGTGTTTCAAGCCCGGGGAGAGATCTTCACGCTTCCTGCCGAAGAGGGGATCACTTATAATCTTTCAGAAACTCCGGGACAAAGAGAGATATTCCCTGTCTGGTCTCCAGACGGACGTTATCTTGCTTTTTATTCGGATAAAACAGGGGAGTATGAGATCTATCTGATGGATAAAGCCGATGGTAATAAGGTCATGCAGCTCACTGAGGGAAGCCGTATCTGGCGGTTTCCTCCTGTGTGGTCTCCTGACAGCACCAAGCTTCTTTTTTCTGACAAGAACCAAAAACTCCAGATTCTGGATGTTAAAACAAAAGACATCACTGTAGCGGATAAAGCCCGAAGGTTTGACATAACCGATTACAGCTGGTCTCCTGATTCTCAGTGGGTGACCTACACCAAAGACGGGGATAACGGGCAGGAAGCCGTCTGGGTCTATTCTCTCAAGAAGGCTGAATCCTATCAGCTGACAGACGACATGTATTCCGACTTCTCCCCGGTCTTTTCAAGCTGCGGGAAATATCTTTACTTTCTTTCCAACAGGACGTTTAACCTCAGTTTTTCCAGCTTTGAACAGGATTATCTATACAACAATGCCACCAAAATCTATGCGGCTGCCCTGAGCGAAGATACCGAACCTCTCTTCAAAGAGAAAAATGATATGGAAGAGGTTAAGAAAGGCAAGGAAAACGAGAAGGGAAAAGAAGCAGTTGAGAAAAAAGAAGAAGCCTCGCAGGTAGCCGTCGACCTTAAAGGAATAAACAGCAGGATTGTTTCCTTTCCTCTTCCTGCCGGAAACTACAGAGGGCTTTATGCTGTGGAAGGCGGAGTCCTTTTCCTTAAAGACGGGAGCCTCCACTCTTTCACGGTTTCTGACAAAAAAGACCAGGTGGTCATAAGCGGAGTAAGGGGCTATGCCTGGGCTCCCAATGCAAAGAAGATCCTTTACGCCGCGCGGGATACTTTTGGCATCATCGGTCTCAAACCCAACCAGAAACCCGGTGCCGGCAAGCTCGATTTCAAAGACATGGAAGTCAAAATCAATCCTATGATGGAATGGAAACAGATGTTTACAGACGCCTGGCGGATTTACCGTGACTGGTTCTATGTGCAAAATCTGCATGGTGTGGACTGGCAAAAGATGAAAGAAAAATACGGACAGCTTGTGCCTTATTTGGGGCACCGGGCTGATTTGGATTATCTCTTCGGCGAACTGGTAGGAGAGCTCAATGTTGGGCATGCTTATATAAATTGGGGCGAGTTTGACCGTCCTGAGAGAGTGGAAGGCGGCCTCCTGGGAGCTGGATTTAAGGCTGATGAAGAAGCCGGAAGGTATATCATTTCCAAAATCTATCAGGGGGAAAATTGGAATGAGGACACCCGTTCTCCGCTGACAGAGCAGGGAATTGATGTCAAAGAAGGAGATTACCTCATTGCGCTCAACGGAAACGAGGTGACCCTTAAGCATAATCCGTATCAGTTTCTGGAAAACACGGCAGGCAAGAAAATCTCCCTGGTCGTTAATTCCGAGCCTACAAAAGAAGGAGCCAGGGAATACTGGGTCAAACCCGTCAGAAGCGAGCTCGATCTTTACTATCTTGACTGGGTCCGGAGCCGAAGAGAGCTGGTGGAAAAGCTTTCAGGAGGGAAAATAGGCTACTTCCATGTCCCTAATACATCCATGGAGGGAAACCGGGAGCTGTTCAAGGGGATGTATGCCTTTTCCGGTAAGGACGCCTTGATCATCGATGAGCGCTACAACGGCGGAGGATTCATTCCGGATGTGATGATCGACCTTTTGGACAGAGATGTACTCAATTATTGGGCCAGACGGGGATTGAAGTTGGCTCAGACTCCTGCGATAGCCCATGACGGCCCCAAAGTCATGCTGATCAATCATTATTCCTCATCCGGCGGAGATGCTTTTCCCTATTACTTTAAGAAGCTGAACCTCGGCACCCTGGTGGGTACCCGCACTTGGGGCGGACTGGTGGGCGTTTCCGGGAATCCCGGATTGATGGACGGGAGTTCCTTTTCCGTTCCCACTTTTGGATTTGTGAACACTGAGGGAGAATGGGCTGTAGAAGGAATCGGCATTGAACCGGATATTGAGGTCTATGATAGGCCTGAGCTTATTGTCAAAGGGAAAGACCCAAGCCTGGAAAAGGCTGTGGAAGTTCTGCTGGAGGAACTCAAGAAGAATCCGCCCAAGAAACCGGAAAAACCGGATGATCCGGACCGTTCAAAGTGGAACAAGAAAATCAAAAAAGAAAAGTGAGCATCAAAAGATAATCTCCGTTTCCGGTCTATGACTTTATGATCTTCAATAGATGAGACAATGCGCATGATATTAACCTGACCTATTCATAAAAATGGCGATGTATTTATTATTCCTAGCCTCTGCAGCAACCTCGACTCGTGAATAATCCAGATTAATTTTTATTTCTTCTTGTCTAAATTAAATAATATCCTTATACTGTGATTTTTTGGAAAAGAATGAATAAAAAATATGCCGTAAGATTTCTTTTTGCGTTCTCTTTTGTTATCCTGTTTTTATGCCTGCCTGGGCCGGTTCAATCAAAAGAAGAAATACAATCAGCAGAGGCGCAGGCATATCTTATCTCCCAGAAGGAACACATTAAAATTGATGGGCACTTAACAGAGGAGCTGTGGCAAAAGGCAATACCTATCGGACCCTTGACTATGGTAGAACCGGATGAGGGGCTTCCTTCTACCATGAAGACAGAAGTTCGGGTTGCTGTAGATTCACATGCGATCTACTTCGGTATCATGTGCTTTGACAGCGAGCCGGATAGGATAGTAAGTTATACCATGCAGAGGGATGCCCAGTTACGTGGTGAAGACCATATAAAGATCGTGCTGGATACCTTTTTAAGCGCAAGGACCGGATATATCTTCGCCATCAATCCGAACGGAGCCAGGTATGATGGCTTGATTGAGAATGAGGGAGAAGGAGAAAATTCACAATGGGACGGTATCTGGGAGGCGGCGGCAAGACGGTTTGAACAGGGCTGGAGCGCAGAAATTTTCATACCGATTAAAACTATCCGATTTGCTTCAGGATTGACACAATGGGGATTTAATGTGGAACGCCGGATTCAGCGTTTGCAGGAGACCGATCGCTGGGTGGCTCCAAATCGCAATTTTAAAGTCACAAACGTAAGCACAGCTGGTAAATTAACCTCTATCCCCGCGTTCCAGCAAGGAAAGGGATTGACTATTCGTCCCTATGTTTTGGGAAACCGTATACAGGACGCAACTGAAGGAAGTGCCTCCACCAATATCGAACCCGGCCTGGATATAATGAAAAATTTCGGTGGAAATGTCACAGGGCTCCTGAGCATCAACACGGATTTCGCAGAAACCGAAGTCGATACCAGACGGATCAACCTGACCCGTTTCCCTCTTTTTTTCCCTGAAAAAAGAACTTTTTTCCTTGAAGGATCTGATATATTTGAATTTGGACTGGGAATGGGCTTCCACCACAGCAAAGACTTGGTTCCCTTTTTCAGCCGGCGAATCGGGCTGATAGAAGGTGAAACAGTTCCCCTAGACGTAGCCCTGAAAGCAACTGGCAGAATCGGCAGGTTTAGCTTCGGTGTTCTCGATTCATTAATGCAGCCGGTGGATGGGCTTTCTCCAAGGGTCAATCTTTTTGCCGCAAGAGGCTTTCAAAGCATTGGGGAAGAATCTAAACTTGGTTTTCTTGTAACCGCAGGAGACCCGCTGGGAAGCAATAACAGCTGGCAGACCGGGGTGGATTTTGTTTATAAAACTTCACGGTTTAAGGGAAACAAGAGCTTTCTGGTCGGGATTTGGGGATTGTTCAACAACCTGGAGGATGCGGGAAATGACCGTACAGCACTAGGATTTATTATTGATTATCCGAATGATCTCTGGGATATCTCCCTAAATTTTAAACGAATCGGCGAGGATTATAATCCTTCAATGGGATTTGTTCCCTGGAGAGGTATTTACAAGGCGAACTTTAACCTCGTCTATAAGCCAAGACCGGAATGGTCCTTGGTGAGGCAAATGATGCATGAATTTTTTACACAAGCTGTCTGGGACCTGGACGGCCATGTTTATCAATGGAGGATTTTTACCGCTCCGATCAATTGGCGGTTGGAAAGCGGAGACCGGATTGAATTCAATATCGTTCCTAATTATGAACGAATCCCTGAAGACTTTGAGATCGCAGAAAATGTTTTTGTAAAAGCGGGCAATTACACTTGGTGGCGCTACCGCCTGGAATTTCAATCTGCTAGCAAACGAAAAGTGATGACTCAAGTCAGCTGGTGGTTCGGCACACTCTATGATGGCAATATGGACCAGTTCCAGGTACAACTGGGATGGAGGCCATCCCATCATTTGAACCTGGCTTTTGAGGGAGAAAGGAACTCGGGCAGTTTAAAGGGAGGCGATGTGGATATTAAGTTAGCAAGAGCCAGGATTGATCTTTTCTTCACACCTGACCTCCAGATTCTCAGTTTCTTCCAGTATGATAACATCACAAACTCTTTAGGCATGAACTCCCGCCTGCGTTTCACACTTCGAAGCTTACTGGACATTTTTATTGTGTATAACCGCAACTGGCTGGACACCCAGGGAAGGTTTTTATCTGAATTGAATCTGTTTTTTATTAAAATCCAGTACTCCTGGCGCTGATGATTATAGGAAATAGAGGGAAGACCTTATCATATATTTACCCACCTGTTCTGCGTCTTCTTTCGTCTCGGTTCTGACCTTACTGTGAACATTGAAGCCTGTATGGCGCCAGCTCTTCTTCTCCGTACCATAGACTTTACAGCCCATCCTTTGGAAGGTGTAAAGGGATCTTCATCTTCACAGCCCGTCCCCTATTTCCCAAAAGTAGTGATTTTCCCCCCAAAAAACAGAGCTCTTCTGAGTAAGGAACTGTGGAAAAGTAGGGTTAAGTTATTGATATGATTGAAGATATCCGTGCCCGTCCCCTTCTGGTGAGAGGCGGAGACCGTTCAGCCTTACCATTTTTGTTTATAGACAAAAGCTAACAAAAGTTATATAGTATTTCGGTTTACAAATCGATTTTTAAAATTTTTAGGAGCAAACAAAATGAATATCTTGATTGGTTTGCTTCCTGCAATCGGGTTTATTTTTATTGGGCTGGTTTTTATCTCATCAGTTATTGAAAAGCAATGGAGAGCTGTTTGTGTCTCATTGACTTTAGAAATTGTTTACACTTTATTCTGGTTTTTTCTCTATGTAAACAAGTATCAGGTCTTCGCTCAAATTATCATCTATATCATTACTGCTCTGGTTGTTTTGTTCACAATGGCGTCCCTTATTAAATATTTTCCAGAGGAAGATGAAAAACAATACGACATTGAACAATTTGACGAAAGAGAACATATGTTTTCCAGAAACCAATTGCAATATCACCCGGATCTTGCATCCAAATTTTATGCTGCACATCCTGAATTCAAGGAAATTGACCATAAAATTAATAATCAACCTGAATTGGGAGAAGAAGGGGGAAGATTTTATGATAAATACTTTGCAGCTATTCCCGAAGCTTCTTTCAGACTTCTTGACAGGTCACGATTCCTTGCTACAGGCACAGCAGAAAATGATATTACAAATTTGTCATTAGAAAAATTAACACAAACAATTAAATTCATAGCAAAATTTTATGGTGCGGCCGATGTCGGAATAACAAAAATTAAACAATATCACTTATACTCTCACAGGGGCAGGCACAGTGAATACTGGGGCCAAAAAGTAAAAACAACACACAAAACGGCTGTTGTTATTGTTACCGCTATGGATCAGGAATTATACAGATATTCATCCTCTCTTCCGGTTCTTATGGAATCAGCTCGCAAATATGTGGAATCGGCAAAAATTGCCCATATTATTGCTGAATATCTTCGGATGTTTGGTTTTGAAAGCAGGTCTCATGTGGACGGTGAATATGAAGTTCTTTGTGTCCCCCTTTCAAGAGATGCCGGACTGGGTAATGTTGGCAGGCTTGGACTTTTTATCCATAAAAACCTGGGGCCGTGCGTAAGGTTATCTGTAGTTACGACTGAAGCAGAACTGCCGGTCTCGGTTAATAAGCCAGATGAAAGTATAGAACATTTCTGCAGGATTTGTAAAAAATGCTCAGACAACTGCCCTACTAAGTCAATCCCATCTGATGAAAAACCGGTATCCAGAGGATTTCCCCATTGGTCAGTTCATCAGGAAACCTGTTATTCATACTGGAAAACTATTGGAACCGACTGCGGCTTTTGTATTAAAGTATGCCCTTACAATAAACCGAATACACTGCTCCATAAGTTGGCACGTTTTTACATTTCCAGAAATCCTTTGAACCAGAGAATAGCACTGTTTATAGATGACTTTTTATATGGAAGAAAAATCAAGCTTCCTGATAAAAACCCGGACCTGTTTTCTATTGCAAAGCAAAAATATTCGTAATGTGAAATTAACCCCTTACACAGCAGGAAGAGCAATTTATTTTTTGAATCTCTTGATTCCCAACAGCCACAAGGCAAGACCTGTCAAGAGACTTGCAAGAAAAATAATCAATGAAATAACAAGCGCTCTTGGTTCAAGTTCTGCTTTGGAACCCAGAGCTGGTATTTTTGCGCTGGCTGCTTTCACAATCTCATGAATTACTGTTTTATCCTTTTTGGTCCATAGACATACTGCGATGCAGTTAATGCATCCCGATGTTGATTCCTACCAATAGGCAAGACATTTAGGGGAGTCTTCAAACCAAGCCTTGTGTCCGGGGTTATTCCACTCGCCCTTGATTTCAAAGCTGGGCTCATCTTCATAAGAAATACATCCCGAAGGGCACGCTTCGGCACATCTTTTGCACACTTTGCAAAATTCCATCAACCCAAAATCAATGGGTTTATCTACAGTCATAGGAAGGTCTGTCAAAACTTTGCACAATCTGACCATAGGTCCGTATTCAGGAGAGATCAGCCTGTTGGTCCTTCCCAATTCTCCCAGTCCTGCATCCGAAGGCTAAATCTTCAATGTCGCTACGTCCACACCTGAATTTCAGTATGCCTTCTTCAGCCTCGACTTGTGAATAATCCAGGTCAATAAATTTATAGGTCATAAATTACCATAAAGGTTCCTGACTTCAAATAATTTTCTATTAAGAAGTAAAGCTCCTATTCCGTAATGAGCTCGAAATGATACCAGCCGGAGCCGATCTCTATGTGCATGAAGTCATCAAGCTCTTCCACTTTATTGATCCCCGGGACGCCGGTCAAGAATTTTCCTTGTGCATAAATCCGGTTTCCGCTCTCTTTGAGGATTGTGTTTTCAAGTTTGAGCTTTGGGATGAAGACCTCTGCGTCAGAGTTTACTGGGATATGGATCTTTAGTTCAATGTGGCGGTCGGATCTGGTCCAGGAGCTGGTGATTGGTCCCATGGGAGTGTAAATGGTTCCTGAGGCGAATCTCAAGTCTCTCACTATTTCAGGCCGGATAAGGATGTGTTTGAATCCGGCTGAATCTTGCTTTTGTCTGATACCTGCGAGAACTTTGTAAAGCCAGGCGCCCACACTTCCGAACATAGGATGGTTGTGTGAGTTCATTCCCGGACCGGTTTTGTTCTGCCACAGTTCCCACAGAGTGGTCGCTCCGTTTTCAATCATATACCCCCAGCTGGGATAGGTGGTTTGAACTGAGAGGTCATAAGCCAAAGATGAAGAGCCGGTGTTCGACAGCACTTCCATAAGGTATTTGGTGCCCATGATCCCTGTGGTCAGGTGTGTGTTGTTCTTGTACAGGATGCTTTTTCTCAGGTTGTGCAGGACTCCTCCCCTGTTTTTTTCAGGAACCATATCTAAGAATAAGGGGAGAACGTTCGAGGTCTGGCTTCCGGTGCCGTAATTTCGGGTTTCAGGGTCGTAGTAGTTTTCATTAAATGCCTTTTTTATTCTTCCTGCAAGGTCCTGATAGGATCGAGCGTCTTTTTTCTTTTCCAGAACATCTGCTATGTTTTTCAGCAAAAGGACATCATAATAATAGAAGAAAGAAGAGACCAGACTTCCAGGCGTATCTTCCAGTGCTACCCAGTCCCCGTAATGGCTGTGTTCAAGGATATTGTTTTTAGCTTCAGACCGGAGGAAACCCACATATTTTTTTAAACCTTCATAGTGCTGTTCAAGGATGCGTTTGTCTCCATAATACCTATATATATACCAGCAGAGAAGGGGATAAGCTGTGCCCCAGGCAGGGTCAGCCGGCCGCTGCCCCCAAATAAAAGGAACCGTATCAGTGATGGTTCCTTTTTTATCCTGTGCGTCTTGGATGTCTGTAATGAATTTTGTATAGAATGCGCCCATATCAAAATTCATCAGGGCAGATTCTGCGGTAAGGTGGGCATCACCCATCCATCCCATTCTCTCGTCTCTCTGGCAGCAGTCAGTGGGGAGGGAGTGAAGATTGGTTTTTTGTCCCCATATTATCAAATCCTGGAGTTTGTTCAGAACGGATTTGGAGCAGGAGAAATTTCCCATCTGATGGACTGAAGAATGCACCAGTTTCCCCTTGATGGTATTTGGATTCGGGACACCCGGAAATCCAGTGAGTTCCACATATCGGAACCCATGGTAAGTGAAGCGGGGTTCATATTTTTCCGTTTCATCTCCTTTTAATATATACACATCCTGAGCTTTAGCGCTCCTTAGGTTTTCTTGATTGATCATTCCGTTTTCGTACAAAATTTCCGCAAAACGCATCCGGACCTCAGCTCCTCTAGGGCCTGAGACCGTAAGCTCAGCCCACCCGCTGAAATTCTGTCCGAAATCAAACACATAAACTCCATTTTCAGGCTGGATTATTTCCCTGGGTAGAAGGGTATCCATGATTTTTATAGGAGGAAGCA
>Ga0190344_1000468_pt1 | contig 20210 bp, 10 predicted proteins | sample 48721323_MG_FD_161662 | JGI IMG/M metagenome (GOLD analysis project Ga0190344, IMG submission 161662) | Hydrothermal vent microbial mat bacterial communities from Southern Trench, Guaymas Basin, Mexico - 4872-13-2-3_MG | ecosystem: Environmental > Aquatic > Marine > Hydrothermal vents >... | reverse complement strand
ATACAATCCTTGTAGTTATATTTATCCTACGCGCCCACAAACGAATTGATAGTGGCAAAACCATTTATCAATTCCTTCTAAAAATCCTTTATTATATACAATCCTTGTAGTTATATTTATCCTACGCGCCCACAAACGAATTGGTAGGAGCAAAACCATTTATCAATTCCTTATAGTTATTAGTTTCTAAAAATCCTTTATTATATACAATCCTTGTAGTTATATTTATCCTACGCGCCCACAAACGAATTGATAGTGGCAAAACCATTTATCAATTCCTTCTAAAAATCCTTTATTATATACAATCCTTGTAGTTATATTTATCCTACGCGCCCACAAACGAATTGGTAGTGGCAAAAAAACAGGATGAAAAATTAGACGAATGGCAAACTGAAAAGGATTGTCATCGTTTTGAGCCCCCAACCGACTTATCGAAAATTTCTAAGCGCGGTTTTCAAGCCGTGTCTGATGAAGTTTGTCAACAATTAAAAATGCAAATTGATTCTATAAATAATAAGTCGATAATTTGACTAGAAATTACTCAGATAGGGGAATCTCTGTGAAACGTAGTAAAGCGCCGTGTCTGAAGTGTTGATGTTAAAAACTGATAGGCGGTAAGCATGAAGCTTATTTCCATTGGCAAAAAACCATCACATAGGCTATCATACCTCGCCGCCTCTCTGGATATGCACGGCGCGTTTTTGATCCATGATGGACGTAGTTTATGGTTTATCAAAGGTGCATATGTTGAGGCGATTGTCAATACTATTAATGGTTTTTCTGCCGAAAGACAAGCTGACTTATGGAATGGTATTGGGCTTGGTGCGACTTATGCAAGGGGCGCAGATGAAATAGCACTAACACATTTAGTCAAACTCAGCAACGATTTTCGCCCTCAATTAGCCCAAGGCGCTGCATTTTTTGCCGCCAAGGCGCGTGAACGTGCTGGCAACCCAACCCATCACACAACGCAAGCCGGTAAAATACTTAGTGCCACCGATGCCGTAGCGGCGGCGCGTATCACCGATGACGCACTCATTGATTTACCTTATGACGGCCCAGAACCCGCTTATGAAATATGGCGACAACGCACTCAAAACTATCATAATGAGTAACGGGTAATACTCGATGATCACGTTTTTAGTCTGACAAGAATAACTACAAGGATTGTATGTTTATGAAGGGATTTAAATCGAATCGATATGAGATATCTCAATTATCTCACCTAAATCTAAATTTAGACTCGAAAGAATAACTGGCGATCCGCTTATTAATCCTTTTTTATATACAATCCTTGTAATTCTATTTTCCAAGGAAAGCAAAAATGTTATAGAACTTGTTCATTATCTGTCATTAGCGAAGAAATCCGTTTTTATATACAATCCTTGTAGTTATTGCTTGGGTTTAGAAAAACGTGATCATCGAATGTCATAAAGTGAAACTATGATAGGAACTACCCGGATCATTCAAATGAAACAACCTGTTACAAGCAAGAAATTTTCTCTTATTATGGGCCTAACAACCGTTCTCATTTTGGGCCTACCTAGCTGTGATGATGATGACGAAGAAGTGAGTAGCGAGGTAACCACACCTAAAACCGAACTACTACAAATTGGGGGCATTTTTCCATTAACTGGAGTACTTGCTGAATTTGGAGAACCCTCGCAGAAAGGCGCTGAACTGGCTATCAAAGATTTGACAGAAGCCGGCTTTCAGGTTGAGATGACCTCAAGAGACAGTGGCTCTGATCCCACCGAGAGTGTAACCGCAGCCAGTCAGTTGGTTTCCGAAAAAAACGCACAAGTCATTCTCACGGCCTCAGGCAGTGAAACTATCCCGGTGGCTGAACAAGTCACGATTCCCAATCAAGTGCTGCAAATTTCCTACGCAGCCGTTTCACCCACTGTCAGTGTGCTACCCGCCGATGACGGGCATGATTTGTTGTTCCGTACTAATGTGCCGGGTACAGCACAAGGGATTGTTTTAGCGAAAACCGCCATTGACAAAGGCTACAAGAAATTAGCGATACTTTACGTTGATGATGCCTTAGGCCAAGGCACTTCCCAAATCTTTACCGACAACTTTGAAAATTGGGGCGGCCAAGTGGTTGCCGCAGTAAAGCACAGCACTCAGGTTCAAACCACTTACGTGGATGAGTTAACCCAAGCGGCTGTAGACGGTGCCGAAGCCTTAATTGTTATCAGTTTTCCACAACACATTATCGTCTTTCTCCAAGAAGCCATGGCCGGTCAGTTTTTCGAGAATTTTCTCTTTATCATGGCACAGCAGACCGAAACGGTTACTAACGCTATGGGAAGCATGCTTGAAGGAGTCTGTGGTACGGCACCTGCTGTGGTTTTCACCGATTCACTGGAAAAATTCAATGTCCGTTACCAAGCAGAATACGGGACACTCTCAAGTCCGATTGCCGGTAACGCTTATGATGCAGTTGTGGTTTCAACACTAGCGGCTTATGTAGTCCAAGCCAAAAGTGAAACCCTGACACCAATCACTATTCGTGATCAGTTACGTGAGGTAGCCGGCGCACCGGGTGAGCGGGTGGAGTCTCAGATTGACGAATTAAAACGTGCACGGGAACTGTTGCAAGCGGGTAAACCGATTAACTACAACGGTGCGTATACTGACGTTGACTTAGATGAAAAAGGCGATGTTTCAGCACCCATTGACGTTTGGTGCATTAAAAACGGTCAAATGGTCACTGAAAATACCTTTATGCCTAACAACTTTGAAGTAGTCGGTCAAGCCGGGATGTTTTTTGATGGCAGCAAAGACTTTGTGCGCTCCCAAGAAAGCCCATTAGGTAATCTCGTCGCTGACGTGATGTTAGCTGGTGCCAAAGCCAGCGATAATACGGTGGCGGCCTCTTTTATCAATGCCGGTTCACTGCGTAATAGCATTGGTGAAGGCGAGGTCACTCATAGTGAATTGTTGATGGTATTACCGCTCCTAGAAATCTGATACTATCTACTACTATATAGTAAAATGTAACAAGATCACGCTGGCCGAGCAGTATTGCCTAGCGGTTCGTGTGCCGGAATCGCGCCGGTCAAAGTTCGAGAAAGAGGTGGCCCCTTCGTCCCAACCAAAGGCCCTTGCGTTTGGTTGGATCGGTCAGTTATTTCCGCCGCCCGAACCCGTGCTACATGCACCACTGATTTGAGTTTTCTGGACACACGCCGCCAGAATGACCACACATGCTTCTTCCGATTCCTCACGGGTAGGGAGAAGGTGACGTGACCACCTTTGTTGTTTGGGATGAAAATTTCATCTTTACAACTAGACGGGGCGCGTTCAGAAAATCGGCATAACCGTCGCGCTATAACTAACGCGGCGGCATGATGTACTGTTAACCCATATCGAGTTGCATACTTGACTCGACCTATTACTGAGGTAAACGCTGGATTGACTTTATAAACTCTCACACCAGACTTTAAAGCCCTAGCTTCTATAAATTGTCTGAATTTTGTATAAGCAAAAGAATTGAGCATCCGAGCATTCTTTTTTGAACTATTTTCTTTTAAAACACTCTTTTTCTGTGAAAAGTCTAAGTCTTCAATAACAACTGGTTTTAATGTCTTTTCTGAACGTTCGACAATGACCTTAACAGCTTCGCCAATGAGCGCTTCTGTTTGACTTTTCGACAAGCCAACCGTATTAAGTGGTATGGTTTCTGTCTCAATAGGATTACCAAATCGGTCGGTTTCAACCAAAGCAATATGATTGGCGTTTAAATCTATACCTATTGTACCTATATGTTTCAAGGATTTAATGGGAACGAGAGGTCTCGCAGTACTAACAAAAACTCGCCAGCCTTTTTTGTCACGCAAGAACCTGTAGGTAATAGCTCTACCATAATGTTTGCTCTGAGCATTTTTTATTTTTTTCAGAAAACGACGTGCTTCATTCTCGTCCAAGGCCGCTTCAATAATATCCAGCCCATATTCAAATTTTACACCCGCAATGGAAACATATTTTCCATGTTTCGGGACTAAAGCGTCTGGCATCCGTATTTGTAAAGTCAATGTTCCATCTTCTTGGGGTATTGCTACACAAAGTTGGTTTCCAGCCGTTTCATCTTTTGAACCAATCAAAATAAACTGATTGCTACGCGCTTTTTGCCAAGCTTTTTTCCATTGTTCAAAGCTTTTATAGCCATTCGCTTTTAAATTAAATTGTGCATTAAACAATTTTTTTGAACCAAAACAAATACGAACACGCCCAGTAGCCTTATCTGATTTCAATTGTTCTAGACGCTTCTCTAACCGTGCGAGACGACGCTTTTTTTGATGAAGTTTATAATCATGTTTTTGACGCTGACTAGCTTCTACTTCTTTTTTTGAAAGTTTTTCAATCGTTTTTTTGGTTTGTTCGACTCGTTCTTGATTTTCACTAATGTAGCGTTCAAGATTTGAACGATAAGAATTAATCTTACCTTGCAAGGTAAAATTAATAGAATTAAAGTGCCTAGACAAAATTCCAAAAAAAGACAAGAAAAAGGATTTGATCTGATTAAATACTTTTCCTTTAAATGTGTCCACCTTTTGGCTCTGGGCAAAAAGGTGACGTTCTACCTGCGATAACAACGTAGCGCAATCATCTAAAGCGGCTGTCTTCGCCTCTGGCAAGTTCTTTAAACGAGTTTGATAAGTGCTAATAGGATCGTCTATAGTACCTGAGTTATTTTTTCTGGTTTTTTGAGTCATAATTCGGTTATTTATTTGTCAAGTATGAACATATTTTCTCAAACAGCAATAAAAAATACAACCCCCTTAAGTCAGCATATCTGGTATCAGATAATGTTACATAGTAATAGATAGTAATAGATTTCTCAACACTGCTACTAGCCCTTTGGTAATACACTGGTTGTTTTAGATATCAGCGGACGTGAATTAGTCGCGGCGTTAGACACTGGCTTTAGTCAAGCCGGTGGCGAAGCAACTGGCGCGTTTCTCAGCGTGGCGGGTATGCAAGTCACCTATTGCGATACGACACCGTGTGCAGATGCACTACTTGACAATGGAATCGTCACCAGTGTGACGATAAACGCAGAAGCCATTGATCTGAATAAGACATATCGTGTCGCTACCCATGATTACTTAGCCGGTGGTGGTGACAACTTTACCATGCTAGAAGAAGCTTGCAATAACGGTGGTTACTGCGAAAATACCGGCAAACTGTTAGTCGATTTATTAGCCGGAGAATTTCAAAATAATTCCCCAGTAACGCGAAATGTTGAAGGGCGGATAACTAAAATTTCCAGCCAATAATAGAGTTTATACCGAGTTAACATAACTCATTGATTTACAGTGTAAAGGAGTCCAAACTTTAGTTTGGCAGGCGTGTTTGGCAAGGCACATTCCCATTTTAAGGGAAAGTCTTTTTTAAAATCCTTTATTATATACAATCCTTGTAGTTATATTTATCCTACGCGCCCACAAACGAATTGATAGGGGCAAAACATAATGAACTACAAGGATTGTATATAAAAACGGATTTCTTCGCTAATTTAGCTAGCGCAATAGACATTATCGGCTAATAAATCAATTCCTTATAGTTATTATTTTCTAAAAATCCGTTATTATATACAATCCTTGTAGTTATATTTATCCTACGCGCCCACAAACGAATTGATAAGGGCAAAACGGATTGGAGTCCAAATATTGATAAAAGCCGATGTTGAGTACTAAATTCGTTTATCCGCGTAATTCGTTGTACTAAATTCATTTATCCGCGTAATTCGTTGTACTAAATTGTTGTACTCAATTAATTCGTTTATCCGCGTAATTCGTTGTACTAACTAAATTGTTGTACTCAATTCGTTTATCCGCGTAATTCGTTGTACTAAATCCTTATAGCTATTAGTTTCTAAAAATCCTTTATTATATACAATCCCTGTAGTTATATTTTCATGAGAGTTTGAACCATGCCGGAGACTGAAATAAATGTCAAAAAAAACCACCACCATTATTTTGATTATCGCGTTTTTGCTTGCCGCGCTATTTGTTTTGGAACGATGGCGTGACAATCCAGACGCTTCGGGAGAAGCCCCAATTGCAGAAGTAAAACCGCCTCAAAAGGAGATACCCTCTGAACTCATCGATCAGATTATCGGCCCCTTCAACAAAGGGGTTGCCCTGATGGAACAATATCAATCAGTAGATGCCGTCAAGCAATTTGAAGAAGTTGTTCGGCTAGCACCCGACTGGATTACTGGGCGGCTGAATCTGGGTATTGCCCTTCTGAACACACAGAAGAATGAAGACATTCTCCGTGCTGAAGAAGAACTCAAATGGGTCATCGAACGGACGCCAGATAACCCTTATGCCCACTACGCCCTCGGCATGTTGTTCCGGCACCTTGGTTTATTCGAGGACGCAATAGCCGAGTTCCAAACGGTACTGAAAATCGATCCAGAAGATGCCGACGCACATTATCAAGTCGGTTTTCTTATCATGAAAAATGATCCGGTAGCTGCTAGGCACCACTTTGAAAAAACATTGGCTAAAAAATCTCATCATGAAAAAGCCGCATTAAACCTACAAAGATTATTGATGAGGGCTGGGGAAAAACAACGGGCGCAAGAAATGTTAAAGCGTTATCAAATGTTAAAGTCTCATCTGACGCTCAAATCACCTTCTGGTTCTGGCATATCTTATGGCATGAAGTACGGTGAAATGGGACGCTACGCGGAAGTTGTTCGCGCTTTCGGGGAACCAGAAGGCAGCCTTGAAACACATACCGTACCTGCCTATACCAATATAGCCCAAAATTCTGGCCTGACACAGATCGCGCCCGGCACCCCAGGCTGGCCCGGCATGTCTTCTCAGAAAACCGTCGCAGCCTTTGCTCCCGGCATTGCCGTTGCTGACGTAGAAGGCCAAAATGCGCTTTACATCTATATAACGGGCATTGAACCAACAGGTATGCTCTATCATTATCACGCCGGGCAATTTTCCCCGGTACAAAACACCGGCATAGCAGCTCAAAATGCCATTGGTGCCTTTTTCGGCGACTACGATGGCGATGGTGATCCAGACCTTTACCTCACATGCGTTGGCCCCAACCGGCTTTATCGAAATGATGGGGAGGCTAAGTTTACCGACGTAACCGCGACGAGTGGTACGGGAGGGGGCGCGTTCCTCAGTGTCGGTGCCGCGTGGACAGATGCAGATCACGACGGCGATCTTGATCTATACGTAACCAACTTCTCCTCACTAACGACGGAAACCAATGGCGCACCAAACTTCCTATGGCGGAACAACGGCAATGGCTCATTTACCGAAGTCGCCACCAAATCCGGAATAAGCGGAGAAAATGCGGCCAGCATGGCAGTCCTTTTCTTTGATATTGACGATGATCGGGATACCGATCTTTACCTCATCAATCATGGTTCAGCTAATCGGCTATTCCTGAATGATCGGGCTGGACAATACACCGAAGCAACTTCGTGGTTTCCTGAACTCGCCGATACGGGCCCCGGTTTGGGCGCGTTACTCGGTGATGTGGATATGAATGGTCGGCAAGACATTCTTTTGTTGCGAGGGCCTGAACCACCGCGCCTTTTTCTACAAATAGCACGGGGCGATTTTGTAGAAGATTCTGCTTTTAAATCAAACACTTGGCGTTTAGAAGGCGCGTCTGGGGGCCTGTTCGGTGACATTGATATCGACGGCGATTTGGATCTAATACTGCTCAGTGCCGCGATTAATGGAAAAATAAAACATCAAATCATGATGAACAAGGGCACCGGCCACTTCGAGTCACCGGTGGCTTTCGGGGAAGATCGCAGTGCGCCAGACTCCAGAGGTGCAGTGGCGGTGGATATTGACCGGGATGGTTCGCTTGAACTGATTGTCACCCGGATTGGTGCAGCACCGGAAGTCTGGCACACCACCGTCCCTGAAAATCGGCACTGGCTTGAGGTGATTCCCACCCAAGCTGGAAAAGAAAAGGTATGGATAGAACCCAAAGCTGATGGTCTCTTCGTGGAAGTCAAAACAGGCCAACGGCTACAAGTTGCCAGTGTGACCGCTTCATCTGGTTACCTTGGCTCGTTCCCACGCCGTTTGCACTTCGGTTTAGGCGAACAAGGCAAAGCTGACTACGTGCGCCTTTTTTGGTCGGATGCCGTACTCCAAAGTGAGTTAGAAGTCGCAGCCAATCAAAATTGGCTCATCAACAAGATGCAGCGCAAACCATCAAGTTGTCCAATACTTTTTGTTTGGGACGGTGAGCGTTTTGCGTATGTCACTGACTTTCTAGGTGTCGGTGGTGTTGGATTCTTTATTGAACCCGGTGTATATGCCCCACCCGATCCCACTGAGGATGTCCGTATTCCCCCGGAACTCATCGCACCGCGTAATGGACGTTATATCATCAAGGTGGCCGAGCCTTTAGAAGAAGTGACTTATCTTGATCAGTTGCACCTCGTTGCCTACGATCACCCCGAAGGTTGGGAAATCTACCCAGATGAACGCTTTACCGGAACGAAACCGTTCCCCACCGGTAAGCCTTTTGCGGTTGCCGAGAAAATTTTTCCACAAGCGGCTCGGAACCATCACGGCGAAGATGTGCTTGACAGAATACGGAAAATTGATCGAAAATATGCACAGCCGCCCAAGGATACACGGTTTATTGGCTATGCCGATGATCACTGGATTGAACTAGACTTTGGAGATCAACTCCAAAACCTAGATTCTAACGCATCCCTGATACTTTATTTATATGGATGGGTAGAATACACCTATTCCCACGTCAACTATGCCGCATATCAGGCCGGGATCACGATGCGTTCACCGTGGATTGAAGTGCCTGATGGAAAAGGTGGCTGGCGCGTCGCCGTGCCAGAAGCCGGATTCCCGGCCGGCCTTCCCCGCATGATGACCCTTGATATTTCTTCCCTTAGGAAAGAAAAGCGTATGCGGATCCGTACCAATATGGAAATATTCTGGGACCAAATCTTTGTAGGAGAAAACGTTTTGGGGCCAGAACTGCGGATGAATACATTACAACCCACAGTTGCTGAACTTCGTTATCTAGGTTATCCCAGCGAATTTTCACCCGATGGTGCCATTCCGACTCTTTACGATTACCAACGCCTTGATATGGGCGTTCCCTTTAAAAACATGACAGGAGAATTTACGCGCTTTGGAGATGTGCGTGAACTATTGAAAAATGTCGATGACCAATTTGTCATCATGGCGCGAGGCGAAGAGATCGCCTTAGAATTTGATGCTTCAACGCTCCCTAAACTGCCAACGGGGTGGAGTCGCACAATCGTATTGCACAGCGATGGCTACTGCAAAGATATGGATATCTATACCGCTTTCCCGGATACAGTTAAGCCGCTCCCTTATCACGGCATGAAAAACTACCCACCGGCAGAGCCGAACCCAAATCTCAGTGCATCGGAAGAATACCAACGAGCTTGGAACACACGGCGGATTGTGGGCAATTAAGGGATTATTGGAGAAAACGTTTAGACAACTCCCAAATAATACCTGTTTAACGCCCCTGATATTGCAATACCATTAATTTCAAGCTAAGAGCGTGTTTTAAACTCGACTTAACCCATTGTTTTATAACCAATAGACTATGTTATAACTGATTTATTCTTGGCGTTTTAAAACACGCTCTAAGTACTGGACAAAAAATTAAATCTGCACTGTAACTCATTATTGAATTTCTCAGTAAAAGGCCTTAGATAAAACTTATCACCGGACAAAAGTCCGGTGCAGAGATAACCAAGAAGAAATCCCCGGCAGGTAAAAAATTAAAGTCGTTATTTGGACTCAATATTTTGACCATTATTTTTGTATGGCTATTGGCACTGATTTGTGGGCCATCAAACCGTTTTTAAAAGTCAAACTTTGCCGCGGACAATTTATTGAAATCATTAAAATTTGTATGGTTATTGGCACTGATTTGTGGGCCATCAAACCGTTTTTAATATTCAAACTTTGCCGCGGACAATTTAGTTGTACGTAATTCGTTTATTCGCGTAATTGGCGTTCCATAACGAAGTTTCGTTGTACTTAATTAATTCGTTTATCCGCGTAATTCGTTGTACTTACTTAATTCGTTTATCCGCGTAATTCGTTGTACTTAATTACTTAATTCGTTTATCCGCGTAATTCGTTGTACTACTCAATTCGTTAATCCGCGTAATTAGATGTACTCAATTCGTTAATCCGCGTAATTAGATGTACTCAATTCGTTAATCCGCGTAATTAGATGTACTCAATTCGTTAATCCGCGTAATTAGATGTACTCAATTCGTTAATCCGCGTAATTAGACGTTTATCCGCGTAATTAGTTGTACTCAATTCGTTTATCCGCGTAATTAGTTGTACTGAATTCGTTAATCCGCGTAATTCGTTGTACTCAATTCGTTAATCCGCGTAATTCGTTGTACTCAATTCGTTAATCCGCGTAATTCGTTGTACTCAATTCGTTAATCCGCGTAATTCGTTGTACTAAATTCGTTAATCGTGAGGACATATATTACTATGCGTAAATCTACTTGGACAATTATTGCTTTAGTTCTGCTAACCACAGCCGGCATAACAGGTTGGATTGTATGGCCGATTTTCTTCGCGCCATCCGATGCCCCGCCTCCACCAACAGAACAGCTTGAACAGATTGCAGAAGCACGAGCATTTGTTGATGTAACGAAAGCGGCCGGTTTTACCCACATCCACCACAAACCCTACCTCGATCCCAAACTGGATAGGATCATGTCATGGATGACCAGTGTCGGTGCGGCCGCGGCCGCTGGCGATTTCAATAATGATGGTTTCGTTGACCTTTATGTCACTGATTCTAAAAAAGGTAAACCGAATTACCTCTATCGTAACAAGGGTGACGGCACGTTTGTCGATGTAGCACCACAAGCGGGTGTAGCAGAAAATATCAATGACGACTCCGGCACCAGCATGGATTGTATATGGGGAGACTACGACAACGATGGCAACCTTGATCTGTTCATCGTCAAATGGGGCCGTGATATCCTATTCCACAACAACGGCGACGGCACATTCACCAACGTCACAGCCAAGGCCTTTCGCAACGAAAAGAATGAACCAGGATCACCTTGGACTAACGGTAACGCGGCAACCTGGGTCGATTATGACGGCGACGGCCTACTCGATATCTACGTGGGCAATTACTTCGCGCCCGTTGATCTCTGGCACCTAAAGCACACCCGCATTATGCACGACTCGTTCGAGAAATCGCGCAACGCCGGCAAAAATGCCCTATTCCACAACAATGGGGATGGCACGTTCACCGATGTGGCCCCCAAGTTAAACTTGGACGATCCCGGCTGGACACTCAGTGTCGGTCACGGCGACATCAACAACGACGGCTGGCCCGATATTTATTGTGCCAATGACTTCGGTACTGACCAACTGTTTCTCAACAAAGGCGACGGAACCTTTCGCAATATTACCGAACTGGCGTTTGGCGAGGACACCAAAAAGGGCATGAATGTCGATTTTGGCGATGTCGATAATGATGGCTGGCTCGACATTTACGTCACCAACATTACCACCGATGGATACTTAAAAGAGGGCAACATGCTGTGGCAAAACACGGCCTCGGATGAAAATGGGGTGCCTATTTTCATGGACATCTCTGTAGATACAGAAACCCATCATGGCGGTTGGGGTTGGGGCGCGAAATTCGTCGACTTCGACAACGATGCTGATCTTGACATCATAGCCGTTAACGGCTTTATCACAGCCGGCAAGGAAAACTACTGGTACGATCTTGCGTCTTGGACAGTTAAGGGGGAAGATGTTTCTGACGCTAAGAATTGGCCTGTTATCGGAGATCGTAGCTTTTCCGGCAATGAGACGACACGGTTATGGCGTAACGATGGACAGCAACGATTTAGCGAGATCGCCGCCAAAGCGGGTGTTGATAACCAGCATGACGGCAGAGGTATAGTGCTATTCGACTACGACAATGATGGTGATCTCGACATATACCTAGCCAATCAAGGTATGGCCCCCGTCTTATTTCGTAACGACATAGGCGGAAGCAAAAACTGGCTGGGACTCCAGTTAATCGGTAATCCAAAGACCGGTTCCAATCGGGATGCCATCGGTTCAAGAATCACAGTGGTCACCTCTACTGGCCCCCAAATCCGCGAACTAGACGGAGGCAATAGTTATTCGGCCCAATCAGATCGGCGCGTTTACTTCGGCTTGGGAGATGATATGATCATCAACACACTTGAAATTCGTTGGCCCTCGCGTCGGGTACAAGTCATGCGTAATCTGCGAGCCAATCAAATTCTTACGATCCAAGAGCCAAGTGAGTTGCCTAAAGTCGCATCGTTGATCCCCACCAGCCGGGATAAAATCATGATGCCTCCCAAGCGCGGAAATATCCCGGAAATGGTGTTACCACCTGCTGAACGTGACGCGATACTTTCTGAACTTGAAGAAAAAGTGCGTAGCCACCCTAACGATATAGCCATAGCAAGCAAGTATCGTATTCAATGCATCAAACTGGGTGAATTTGACAGATCGACCCGTTTTTTTGAATCACTCACTAACGAGTATCCAAAGATTCGGAATATTCGCCTACAACTGGCCCTTACCTACGTGGATAAGATGCCCAAATGCGGGGGAATGGCAGCCATTGTCTGCAAGGGCACGTTAGCACGCAAATCTCTGGTTCAAGTCGGGATACTGATTGAAGCCGATGAAACCTGGTGGCCGGCAGTTTATGCACGAGCCATGAACCATCTTCATTGGCCGAGGGCACTAAGACACTCAACAATGGCAATCGCTGACTTCAAGAGATGTATTGCTCTACTCCAAAACCAAACTAAAAGTGGCTCAAAACAAGTACGTTCCTATCATGTGCGTACATACATTGGTCTAGGTGATGCCCTCGCCAAAAATGAGGAATTTAAGAAGGCACAAGTAGCGTGGCGAGAAGGATTGAGTCTATTCCCCGGTACACCTGAACTGAAAGAGCGTATCGCCCTCAAAACTGGCGAAGAAGCCCTCGCCTTTGTTGAAAAGGTACGCAATCTTGAAAAACAGATTGATACGGATTTTTCGTTTTTGCTTAATCCATAGAGTCAGGAGTCCAAACTTTAGTTTGGCAGGACTCCAATCTTGGATTGGATTTGTAGCGTCACTGCCATCAAGTTAAGCAACAAAACACCTATAAAAAGTATCAATAATGAAGCATGACAGAGGGCCATCACTTAATTTGAAATTTTATGGCCCTCAAAATTGATAGTCCAAATAACCCTAAAATTATCAATAAGAGGTAATAAAGAAGATGACAACTCTATCTCAAACAAGCGGCGTATCCGCCGCTCCAATTGATGCCGCTCGTGAGTGGCGTTCATCGCTGACGGGGCTGATAGGTGCCCTGTTGGTATTCGAGTCGCTGACGGGTTTTGCAATATACTTGTTACCGTTTAGCGCGTTTAACCAGTTTGGTGTGATTCTGCACACCTTACTAGGTATCCTTATGTTGTTGCCAATGGTTTGGTTTGTCGTTCGCCACTGGCTGGTGCGCGGCAAGGGTAATCTCAGTCATTACCAATTGCTCGGTTATGTCTCATTAGCCTTCTTGGTAGTGTGTATCGTTAGTGGCTTGGTTCTGACTTGGCAAGGCCTCGTTGGGCCGCGCATCAGTTACGATTGGGATGTGGTTCATCTGCTAACCGGAATGGGTTTGGTGCTATTCATGGTGATCCACCTTGCGACGGTTATTATACGCAAAGGTAATACTGATTTATCGCCGGGTGGTTTGATTAAGGCACGCCGACGCTTTTATCTTTACTCCACCGTGGGAAGCGGATTGCTGTTAGCATTCTGTCTATTGTGGACTACCCAGTATCAAGAACCATCAACCATCCGAGGCTTTTCGGATGACTATAATTGGCGTTTCGGCGAAGATCGTCCCTTTGCCCCAAGTTTGGCACGACTTGATTCTTCTGAATGGAGTGACACGCTCCAGCAGCAGGTACTCAAAGTCATTGGCAGTGAAAAGCAAGCTGCCTACCTTGCCGCATTGAATGAGCAGACACTGGAACCCGTTGGCCCATTAACGCGAGTGAAACAGGTGACGGGCCAGTTGAACCTGGGTACTGAACAACAACGCGAACTTGATATCATCCTGGCTGATGCCGCACAAAAAATCAAAGCGGCTGGCTCTGTTGAACCTCATGCGCTGGCGAGCTCAGAACAGTGCGGAACGAGTGGTTGTCATGAACAAATCTATAAGGAATGGCTCCCTAGTGCTCATCGTTATTCCTCATTAGACGACATGTTCCAACGTGTACAGACTTTAATGGCGAAAGAAACTTCTCCGGAACACACCCGCTACTGCGCTGGGTGTCATGATCCTATTTCATTGTTCACAGGTGCGAAGAACTCTGGTAATATCACCTTGAGCGTCGAAGGTGCCAACGAAGGTTCATCGTGTATCGTTTGCCATAGCATTGTCCAAACCGATATCCAAGGCAATGGTGATTATACGGTTCGACCGCCGCAACGCTACGTTTATGAATTGGATCAGAGGCCGATGGCAAAGTTTTTAAGCGATTTTCTGATACGCGCCTATCCAGAACACCACCTCCGCTCCTATTCGCGGCCATTATACAAAACACCCGAATTTTGTGGGGCGTGCCATAAGCAGTATATTGACAAAGAAGTCAACACAGACATTGGTAGAATTCAAGGCCAGAACCAGTATGATAGCTGGAAAAACAGTCGCTGGTATCATAAAGACAATCCCGAAAAAACCGTTGCTTGTCGTGAGTGCCACATGCCTTTGGTGGAAGCAAGCCAAGAACCCGCCAAGGGTGATGTTCTCGACTATAACCGCACAGCGGAAGATGGCAAACATCGTAGCCACAGAATGCTTGCAGCTAACCAATACATCCCAACCCTTCAGAACTTAGAAGGCGCGGAGCAACATGTCGCGTTAACTGAAAAATGGCTGCGTGGCGAAATTGAAATTCCTGAAATCGCTGATAAATGGACGACAGGGCCAGTGGTTCGCATGAAAATCCTTGCGCCAAAAACCGTGTTGCCGGGTAAAGAGGTTAATTTCCGAGTGGTTTTGACCAACAATAAAACCGGCCACGATTTTCCGAATGGCCCCCTCGACATGATCGAAAGTTGGGTTGAAGTGACCGTTACAGACGACAGTGGCAAGGTTGTTTATAGTGTGGGCGGCCTCGACGAAAAAACCGACATGGTGACTCAATCCCCCATTATCTTCAAAGCCGATGGCTTTGATCGTCAAGGTAAGCTTATTGACCGCCATAACCTTTGGGACTTAGTCGGAGCGAGTTACAAGCGGGCCCTCTATCCGGGTATGACAGATACCGTCCAAGTTCGCTTTCAATGCCCTTCAATGGCTAGGGGCCGTGTCAGCGGTGATACCTCACAGCCGGGACAACGTACTGATCAGTTTTCCTTCCCAGCACCAAAGAAAGAGGAAGCCAACCACCTCACGGTGACGGCTACCCTGTGGTATCGCAAGGCGAACCCGGACTTTTTGGATACTGTCTATGGTATTGAGACCAAAACACGATCCCCCATCACGAAAATAAACGAAGTCATGACTAAGATAAAGGTGGAAAAGAATGTCTAAGCCTCTTTTCAGTAAACGGCAGCGTCTCTTGCTCGGTTGGGGAGCCATTTCCGTCGTGGTAGTGCTTGTATTGGCCTACCTCGCCTTTACAGTCAAGCCGCCAGATGATCCTGCTACCCCTTCGGATGATGGCACCGAAGGAATAACCAATCTGTATGGTAGCAAGACTAACATCGTTAAATTCAGCTTTGAAGAGCGGCGAGAAGCGGCGGGGATTAACTTTCACCATTTCCCCGCGACTCGTCGCTCTTTGATGCCAGAGGATATGGGCTCGGGCCTCGCGTGGGGCGACTATGACAATGATGGCGATCCCGATCTTTTTTTGGTAAACTTCTACGGTTCCATCCTTGAGCCTATTCCTGACAATGCGGAAAAAGGCCGTTCGGCCTTGTATCGTAACGAAGGTAATGGGCGTTTCACCGATGTCTCAAAGAGATCGGGATTGGATAAAGCCAGCTTCGGGCTCGCCGCGGCTTGGGGCGACTATGACAATGATGGCGATCTGGATTTGTATCTCACCAACTATGGCCCCAATCTGTTATATCGAAACAATGGCGATGGCACATTCACCGATGTCACAGCACAAGCTCGGGTTGGCGATTCCGGCTTCAGTGCCGGATGTGGTTGGGGCGACTACGATAACGATGGTGATATCGATCTATATGTAGCCACTTATGTGAAGTTTAAGTATCGTGCCGAAGATGCGGCGATCATTTCCCAACAATACGGTTCAGAGATTCCGTATACCATCAACCCATCTTCCTATCCGCCGGCCAGCAACCGACTGTACCGTAACAATGGCGATGGCACTTTCGCGGAAGTGGCCGAAGCGGCCGGGGTTGCTAATCCAGACGGCCGATCACTCGGAGTGGTGTGGTTCGATTTCAACAATGATGGTTTAGTTGATCTATACGTAACTAATGATGTGTCGGCTAACGGCGTCTATCGCAACTTAGGTGACGGCAGCTTCGCTGATATCGGTGCCAGTTCACTGGCTGCCGACTATCGCGGTGCAATGGGAATGGCGGTGGGCGATTATGAACATGATGGTGATTTTGATCTGTTCGTCACCCATTGGATTGCTCAGGAAAACGCTTTTTTTGAAAATCGGATAGTCGGCGGCTTTAGCGATGAACAAGGCAAACCCCGGTTATTCTTTACGGACGAAGCCGACATGCTTGGGGGCCTCGGCCAGATATCCTTGAACATGGTAGGGTGGGCAACCGGCTTTGCCGATTTCGACAATGACAGCAACCCCGATCTCTGGATAGTCAACGGCCATACCTTGGAAATGGCTGATGACAACACGTTGCTTCAGCCACAGCGAATGCATCTATTTCATCACGAACCGGGCCGAGGCTTTATTGAAGTCGGCCAACAAGCCGCACCCGTTCTCGCCAAACCTGTTGTCGGCCGCGGCGGTGCCCAAGCCGATTACGATGGAGATGGCAAAATAGACATTGCCGTCATGGTACATAGTGGTGTACCCCTCTTGCTCCACAATACCTCAACTGGGGACGGCCATTGGCTCGCCCTGCGCCTACGTCAGAGCGGCGGCAATACCTACGCTCTCGGTGCCCGCGTCACGGTACGCACCGGTGAATTAGTACAAACCGCTCAAGTGGGGGCCGAAGGTTCATACCTTTCTCAACACCACTCTGATCGACACTTTGGTTTAGGCCCAGCAACTCAGATTGATGAACTAACAATTTATTGGCCCGACGGCGCGGTGGAGAAACATCAGGATATCGAATCGGATCGACTGCTGACATTTAAGCATGTTGCTGACTATAGACATTAACGAAGCAATAAACTCTTTGGAGTCCAAAGCTTTAGCTTTGGGCGTCTATTTTTTTGGACTCCAACCAAGCGGTTTTTTTATCAAACCAATGCAATGCGTCAATGCCATAAAATTAAGGAAAAGGCGGCCCGTTTGTAGTAGGCGATTTATCGCCTCACGCAACTAGTCGTCCTTCCTTTCTTCCGTTTGACAGCCGCCGCGGGAGTTGGCAAAAAAGCTTAAAGATTGTGGCATTTTTTAAGTTCCGAGTGCCCGCTTGGGATGGCCCACAAATCACGACGTTAAAAAAAGTGGCAGCTTGAATTTCACACCCCACGCCCATATTAACATTCGGTAGCCGCCGCGGGCGTTAGTTTGGCAGAGTAGTGACACGCGGGCCGGTCATTTAGATATATTTTTTAGGGTTATTTGGACGGTCTTGTTTGGGGGCCATAAAATCATTTGGATGCTTTCAAATTAAGTGATGGCCCCCTGTTGCGCTTACAATTCAATCCCTTATATTTAAGATTTAAGAATATTGCGCTTTCTGAGCCATTATTGGTTAACCGGTTGATTTCACCAACCGCGCATGTTACCGGCATTAATGTGCAGCCGATGCACTTGTTCCGCCAAGCGCCGGGCAAAGGTTTTTTTGAAATCAGCCAACAAACCGCACCCGTCCTCGCCAAACAGTTTGTCGGCCGCGGCGGTGCCCAAGCGCTACACTTTGGTTTAGGGCCAGCAATTCAGATTGATGAACTAACAATTTATTGGCCTGACGGCGCGGTAGAAAAACATCAGGATATCGAATCGGATCGACTGGTGACGTTTAAGCATGTTGCTGACTTATAGACATTAACGAAGCAATAAACTCTTTGGAGTCCAAAGCTTTAGCTTTGGGCGTCTATTTCCAAAGCTTAAAATGCAAATTTTTATTTTAATTAATAGACTTGTCCGTAAATAAATAAGAAAGCCAGGGGCGTTGCCCCTTTTTTTAATAACACGCCCCTTAGTTGCTCATAGAAAAGCCCCAACGGGGCGACATTAATATAGCCAGGGGCATCGCCCCTGGAGGAAAACCCTTATTTTCGGACAGAGCTAATATTTCTATTTTATGAAAGGAAAAAAGAATTCTAAAATTTCAGTTGAAAATTCCCCTACAACTGAAGACAAAAAACCAACCTACAACGATATTTATCTACCCATACTTCGTGATGGTTACGATGTTGGTTTTAAACTCATTCTTGGTCCTACTGGGAATGGTAAAACCAGTGCGCTTTATGAAGATCATAATGGGGGAGATGAATTTGTTTTTAATGTCCTACCCAAACTGGGAAAAGCGGGCAGAAAAGCCATATTTACCACCCATAGAAAAAACATCGTCAAAGATGTTGTCAATGGTTGCCAAAATGCCGGCGTTAAATATGTCCATTTGCGGGCCCATGCTGACATTATCAAAGGTATTATCAAGAAGAAAGATGGTGTCCAAAATCTCATCAATGAATTGAGTGATTTGGATTTTTTTAGTTATACCACCAGATGGGTAGGTGGTGGTTATAAAGGTGTTGATGACAAATATATCAAAAAGCAATTTAGGATAATTGCTGATCTGGTCAGTATTGCGAAAAGTGGACGAGATGAGGCGGAAATACGCACTAAATGTGGACAATTATTAAGTATTTTCAGGAGAGCCATTAAGGAATTGTCCAAAGTGCGTCAAGAACGTTATGAGCTTGTTCTAGAAAATCAGCTTGTCCAAGAACTTTTCCCTTTTATTGCCTTCAAGCACGATCCCACTCAAATTGTTTTGTTGGCAACCTTGCAACGATTGGGGCTCCCTTTTTTTGATGGCAAAAATGATCAGACGTTGTATGACTTAAAGGGCTATGTCATTTTTATGGATGAGTTTGATTATCTGCCCACTGCAATGCTGGACAACATTATTGAGGGCAGAAAAAACATTCGTCCTGTCAATTTTGTGTCATTGTTTTGCGAATATTTTGCCGGCAAAAACAATGATCACAAAGTGATGCAAAAAGCCATCGACATTGCGGGAGATTTTGAAAGTGACATGATGAAATTGGGTTTTTCATTTCCCAGAGGTAATACCGAAAAATACAAATTCTCTAATGCGGATGGGCTGTTCAGAAGGGGAGATGATTCAAATTTCGGCTATATCTTTGATGGCGGATATACCGTTTCTTCGGGTGTGTTTTATCTCAGAGATGAAATCAAGTCTGATGGCGAAAAGTCGTTTGTTTTTACTGATAACGATAGCGATGCCTCTTTCTTGTCTTTCTATGATATGGTTAAGTCTTTTGAAAACAAGATATTTACTTTTTTTAACAACCTTAGAAATAAGGTGCTTAAAGAGGACAAAAAATCTGGAAAAACAGAGGGTGCTAGGTTTTACGACACCTTAGTGAGAGAGGTTTACAATGAAAATAACGATGTCTCCACCACGGAGTATCAAAAATTCATTGAATACAACCATCCCGCAAATCGCCGTCCAAAGATTTCTATCAGGGAATTGCTTGACATCGTTAAACAGGATTATATCCATAATAAAAACAAGATCAAAGAAACGGTTATTAGCGAATTGTTGTTGCCAGAGTCGGTTAAGCCGGTAGAATTTGACAAGGATTCTGTCGAACTGTCTCCGGATTTAAAGAACGCTTTGTTAATTAATGAGAACACCGTTAAACGGGCAGCCAAATGGATTTTGCCAAATCCCAACGATTTACCCCATGATTGGGAAACTTATGTTTTTGCCTAT
>Ga0190344_1000464_pt1 | contig 20432 bp, 15 predicted proteins | sample 48721323_MG_FD_161662 | JGI IMG/M metagenome (GOLD analysis project Ga0190344, IMG submission 161662) | Hydrothermal vent microbial mat bacterial communities from Southern Trench, Guaymas Basin, Mexico - 4872-13-2-3_MG | ecosystem: Environmental > Aquatic > Marine > Hydrothermal vents >... | reverse complement strand
GGGGTCAGCCTCGACGGCTGCGAGATCATCAACGCCAGCGGCGATGCCGCAATCTCCGCCGCCGCCGTGGCAGCGGTTCGGAATGGCAAAGCCGGGATGCTGATGAAAGGCTCGGTCTCCACGGGAACGGCACTAAAGGCTGTCCTGGACAAGCAGAACGGTCTGCGCTCCGGCAAGCTCCTCAGTCACGTCGCCTGCCTGGAGGTTCCCAGCCACGACCGCCTGCTCTGGGTTACCGACGGCGGCATGAACATCACTCCGGACCTCCCCGCCAAGGCTGCCATTCTCGACAACTCGGTAAAGATGCTCCACCGCCTCGGCTACGAGCGACCCAATGTCGCCGTGCTTGCTGCCGTGGAGAAGGTCAACCCGGACATGCCGGACACCCTCGATGCTGCCAGCCTGACCCAGATGGGCGTGCGAGGGCAGTTCGGTTCCTGCGAGGTGGACGGACCACTGGCTCTCGACCTGGCGGTTAGTGCCGAAGCGGCGAAGGTCAAAGGCGTAGAGAGCAAAGTCGCCGGAGCAGCGGACATCTTCCTCGTCCCGGACATCCGGGTCGGCAATATCTTTGCCAAGGGGCTGCTCTACCTTGCCGGAGCAAGCATCTGCGGACTTATCGTCGGTGCGGCGGCTCCCATCGTCCTGCTCTCTAGGGCCGATAACGCCGAGACGAAACTGAACTCGATTGCCCTCGCGCAGGCGTCAGCGTAAGTATTTTGTAACTTATTCCCCTCTACATGAGGAGTTTCGATGAGTTGGGCAGACTTTCTCTTCGCGGCGATTATCATCGGATTGACCATTCGAGGAGTCTTCACCGGATTGATCTGCGAGGTCTTCGGGCTGGTCTCCGGTATTCTTGCGCTAATGATCGCCTCGATTCTCTACGTCCCGGTGGGTCGGCTCTTCGCCGGAGTTGGCGGAGACTTCGACATCTCCGGACCGATCTCTTTCATCGTGGTCTTCCTCGTCGCCCTCGTCCTGCTCACCATCCTCTCGAAGGTTCTCAGCACCCTCATTGACGCAACCATCGCCCGCTGGGTGAACCATGTCTTCGGCGGAGTCTTTGGACTGCTCAAAGCACTGGTCGTCTGCGCCGCCATTGTGCTGCTCATCCATCGCCTGCCCACGGGAATGCAGACCAGAGAAGAGGTAACGACGGGTCCCATCGGCTCCGTGGTCTCGGTCTTCGCCCACCCGCTCTCCTGGGTGGTGGAGTCCCTGGCTCCCTCGGCAACCGAGGACGACTCCTGGTGGCGTGAAATTGGGGAGGATATCCTGGGGGTGGAGGATGACCGCTGGGAGCTGCTCGATGAGATGGTGCCGGAGGAATAAAAAGATGGACTTCGTCCATCTCGCGGCGGGCATTTTTGCCGATGAGGCAATACCCGCCCTACATTGGAACTTCCCACAATTGAGGAAACGATGAAAAAGCTGCTACCGCTGTTGGCAATTAGCCTGCTCCTCTTCGCCTGTGGAGAAGAAGCCACCGAGGCTCCGCTCTCCGAGACCATTTCCGGACTCTTTGAGGTCTCCGAGGCACTGCTAATTGCTGCAGAGACCATCGAGACCGACGGCTTTGACACCGCCGCCTGGCTGACAGAACTTGATAAGATTGCCGCCTCCACCGATAACGGCAACCGAGCCAAAGCCGCCCTCCGCGAAAGCATCGGTAACTTCGGCTCCTACGCTGTAACCGGAGAAGCGGTGGAGTACGTTCTTGCCATCGAGAGCTACGAGCGGTTCGATGCCCTGCTGGGACTATTGATTGAAGCGGATGTTGCCGAGCGAGGCGAAGATGTCCTTGAGTAAAAAAACCACAGGCTGGCTGGTAACCGCTGGCGTGCTGCTGGCGGTTCTGCTGGTCTTCCTCTTTGTTACCGGAGCCTTCGAGGATCCCACGGCAACAGCGACGGCTCTGCGGGAAATCGGCGAACGGGTGATGATCGCCGCCGATGCGGTGGTTTACGAAAACACCGCTTTCGATGTGCAGCCCTGGCTCGATGAAATTGACGATATTGACAGCTTCCACAAATACACCGGATTCGCCAAAGACGAGCTGAAGGCGGCGATTCGAGGGATCAACCGCTATTCAGAGATTCGTGAAGACCGGGATATGGACCTGACGCACTGGCACTACTCCCGCTTCCTCCAGCACCTCTTCGCGCTGGAAAACCCGCCGGAGTAAGACCAGGTAACTTAGTGCTACTCGCAGAGTGAGCGGATAGGCTCAAGGTTTTCTGGGCGAAGCCCAGGCACGTGATGCAACGCACTGCGTTGCCGACTTAAAGCTGCACACAGCTTTGCGGATTAACGGCTATTCCCGAACAGCGGTTACTTCGTTTACAAAGGGCGCAGCACGCTGCGCCCCTACGGGGCGGAATCTAGGCGTACGCCAGGTTTTCTGGGCGAAGCCCAGGCACGTGATGCAACGCACTGCGTTGCTGCCACCTTGACGGGGTGGGATTTTTGCACTATTCTCTGTGAGTGAGATGGTCTTCTGTGCATGTAGATGCTTCATACTATTCAGGGAGAGATTATGAGAATGTCTAGGTTGGTAATTGTTATCTTGCTGATGGCTGTCACCCTCTCCGTGGCAGGGACTGGTCAGTGGTGGGATCATCACCTGCAGCTTGGCGGAACCACCAGCAATCTTCGTGATGTTGACCGACTGGACGGAACTAACTGGGTTTACGCCTGTGGAGACAATGGCACGCTGCTCTACTCCAGTTATCTCGGTTACGCCTGGGGGGCCTTCGGCTCGCCGACGGGGAATAACTTTTACTGCATCTCACTTCCTGAGGCTGGCACGGCTTACGCTGGCGGTGCCGGGGTGCTTTATAAGCTGGAGGGCGGAGCCTGGAACAGTAAGAGCCTGCCCAGTGGGATGAGCAGCATTCGCGGGATTGACTTCGTGGATGCCAGCAACGGCTGGGCGTGCGGTGGAAGCTACATCGCCCGGACGACCAGTGGCGGTGGCTCCTGGAACAGTACCAATCTGGGCGGCGGGAATGAGTTTTACGACATCGCCATGCACGACGCAAACTACGGTCTTGCCGTTGATAGTGGCGGGCGGATCTTCCGCTGGGATGGCAGCAGCTGGACGAATACCGATACTGTCGCAAGCAGCCTGCGGGCGGTAACCCTTAGCGGAACAAGTAACGCCTGGGCGGTTGGAGTTGGTGGATCCATCTACTCCTCCGGTGATGGTGGTTTGAACTGGATTCAGCGAACCTCAGGAACCAGCTCCTCGCTCAACGATGTTCGCGCTTACAACGATGGCGGAACCTACTATGTTTACGCCGTGGGAAACAACGGCGTTGGGCTGTACTCCAGCAACGCTGGGGCGTCGTGGAACCACATGGATAATCGCCAGGTCTCCAACGCGATCTACGCGGTTTGCCCACCGAACGATGTTAGTAACTTCTGTGCCATCGGCGCAAAGGGATACTCCGCCATAACCAACACCGGTACAGGCTGGACCGGTATCTCCCTTCTCGGCAACAGCATTTATGGCGTTGCCACAACGGGGAATCACCCTGCCACTGTGGTGGCAGTTGGCGAGTACGGACTGATCATGTACAGCACAAACCACGGCTATTACTGGTACTACGGCGGTGCCGGGGTTGACGAAACCCTGCGCGATGTCGAGTACAGCGGTGGCACCTTCGTCGCCTGCGGAGACGGTAACGCCGTCTATTCCTCCACCAACGGCTCCAGCTGGAGCGATGTTAGCGGCTCGCTCTCTCCTTCTCGGAACTGGCGCGGAGTCTCCGCCATCAGTAGCTCCAACTGGTACGTATGTGGACAGAATCTGAGCATCTATCGCACCGGAAACTCAGGTGGAAGCTGGGGTGAGGAGACCTCCGGCAGCAGCTATTACCTCAACGATGTTGCTATGCTCGATGACAATAACGGCTACGCCGTGGGCGAATCCGTTGGCGGAATGCCCGTCGTTTACCGAATGACTGGTGGCGGCGGCTGGTCTCAATACCAGACTGGCATCCAAAGCACCAGCTCTGCTCTGCTAGGTGTAGATGCCGAAGCCTCCAACGCCATCTGGCTCTGCGGTGAAGATGGTCAGGTTTACGATCATCATCCGACTGGTAGCTACTGGGTTCCGATCAACGGCCCCGCCAGTGTGGACTACAACGCCATTGACTTCATGGATACGAACGAGGGCTGGCTCGTCGGTGACGACGGCTACGTCTATCACTCTACAACTGGCGGTAACAGCTACTCTCAGGAGACCAACCCGGCTCAGGCTGGCAGCTACGATCTCTACGGCGTTACCTTCTACCCCGATAGCGACCACGGCAACGGCTGGGCGGTGGGGCAGCAGCTTCTGCGGATGCTCTACGACGACGAAGAGTCCCCCGTTGAGCTGACCGAGTTCACTGCCATTAACGACGACGAGGGTATTCGCCTCGGCTGGCTGATCGATGGTGCGGGCGACCACCTCGGCTGCAACCTCTACCGCACCGAGGGCGAACCGACGACCCTTGCCGACTGGCACAAGCTCAACGACGGTCTGCTCACCGGCACCGACTCCACCTGGCTTGATGTCGAGGTTCAGCCTGACACGGACTATCGCTACTATCTGGAGGTTATCGAGAGCGGAGGCGGGATTCAGCACTTCGGTCCCGTTGAGGTCAGACGCCCGGCGACGAGTCATACATTGGCTCTGGAAGCCGCCTGGCCATGCCCCGCTGCCAGCGGAAGCAGTCTCAGCATAGCATTCACTCTGCCCGAAGCCACCGCCGTTGAACTGACGGTTTACGACCTCTCTGGTCGGAGGGTGGCAACGCTACTGAACGAAAGCCGCACGGCAGGTCGCCACGAGACCACCTGGGACACCGCAGCGATTACGCCGGGGGTTTACCTCTACCGCCTGGCAACCCCGGATGGAACCCTGAGCCAGCGACTGGTCCTGACCCGGTAACAAACTATTGTCGAGTAACAGACAATAGGACAAAATGAAACGGGGCGGGTCGCTTGACCCGCCCACTGCTTAGTTTAGAGGTGGTTTCTAATGTTGATTCGGATAGTTATTGTCCTTCTTTGCCCTTGTGTTGCCACAGGTACTATTTCTGTTCCTATAGATGAGGGTAATTATTTAGAGGTTAGTCCTTTTGGTCTAATTGATTATCCTTTCGAGGTAATAGGACATGATGGTGAGATTTTCGACCAAGCGTTGAGGGGTCATCAAATATACTTTAGCTATGGCGGACTTGATAGTTCCGGGTACCCCGCAAGTCATATAACAGTCGGATTTTCATATATATCTTCAAACCAAGAAAATAACCTATTAAGTAAAGTTGAAGAAAAGTACTCCGATATTATTACACTAGATGATCTGTACTATACTAAAACAACTTATTATTTTTATGGTGAACTTGTATTTAATTTGATACACAAAGATGCTGTTAGTGCAGGTACGCCTATGGAATATATCGATTTTCCTATTAGACTGACATCTGGAACTCATAATCAAGGCTTTACTATAAATAATAGAACTACAGATAGTAATGAAAAATTAGTTACATATGGTTCTGCTCGTCTTGGTGCTTCCTTATCTCTGGGTGCTAGATTGATATTGCCCAAAATCTTGACCCTTGAAGTTGGACAGGAAGCATTCCTTGATATCCTGGGAAATCACGCCCTCCCCGCCTATGCTGAGCTAACTCTTTTCGATACCGGTGATTGGTTCGGCGGTGTTAAGCTGTACGGTGAATACGATTGGCTAGATAATTGGACAAAGTTCAAGGCAACAGCCAGCCTGGTGTTCCGACTAGGTATCGATATTTTTCAAGAATCGGAAGAAGAAGAGAAAATCAGAGGCGGATAGGTAAAAAGCCCAATACAACTAAAAAGGAACCCGATTGGGTTCCTTTTGTTTACTCCGACTTACTCTTACCCCAGGCTAATCAGCATCTCTTTTGGCTCGTCGGTCAGGCTGATAACCTTGCCCTCGGCATCGATGTAGCTGGTGTCCTCCACCCGCACGCCGTAGCCCCTGTCGGGATAATAGACCCCCGGCTCGTTGGTGAAGACGCTGCCGATCTGCATCACGTCGGGGTTGCGCTCGGTTCCGCCGAGGCGCGGTCGCTCGTGAACATCCAGCCCCACGCCATGCCCCAGCCCATGACAGAAGCCGGTCTGGGTGGTCGGGTCGCTGATGATGTCTGGATGCCCCGCCCTGCCGATCATCTCCGCCGCCATCTTGTGATAGCTGAACGCCTTCTCGCCGACCTTGATCGCCGAGTTCACGGTTGCCTGAACGGTCTTGACCAGCTCGTAGCTCTTCGCCGCTTCGGGATGCAGCTCGCCAACGCACCAGGTGCGGGTCATATCGTGGAAGTAGCCATGCCCCACCTGCTGAGGGAAGATGTCGAAGACAATCGGCTCGCCGATCTTCAGCTGGCGGCTGGCGGTTCCGGTGCTGTGAGGATAGCCGCCCTCGTTACCCGGCGCGAAGATGGTGTTGGCATCGACCATCCCCCGTTTGTAAAGCTCCAGGGCGATGAAACCCTTGACGAAGCCCACGGTGAGCGGCTGATCGCCCTGCCAGAGCAGCCCGTCGCGCTCGGTGGACTTACCCAGCAGCGCGCGGACGGCGGCAACGGTATCGCTGGTCGCTCGTCCCGCCTTCTTCAGCTCTTCAATTTCGTCGGCTTCCTTGGTCTCCCGCGCGGTGAGGATCACATTGCCTTCGATCTCCGGCTCAATGCTGATCGTCTTCACGGCATCGGCTAGGTCCCGCCAGAGCAGATAGCTCGGACCGATCTCCACCCGACCGTAGAGGGAAACCCGCCCGAAGATACCCAGGTCATCAATCACCCGCCGCTGGAACTCCACGGTACGCTGGAGCGGATCGGGGTACTTCTTCGCCAGCTCGTGGAGCTTGTACTTGCTGGTATCCACGGCGTTGAAGGGCAGCTTGCTGGCTTCGTCGCGCTCGAAGGCTCCGGTGAGGAGGAACGCCTTGCCGCCCCGGGGCTTCCACAGCGAGCAATGCCCGATAGGGGCATCACCCAGAAAGTAGTGCATGGCGGAGTTGTTGTCGTTACCACCGCTGATGTAGAGCCAGTCTATACCCCGTTCTTCCATCAACTTATCAATATCGTTGCGCATCGTACTCCTTAGGTTCACCCAGTTAATCGACACAGAAAGGCAGATTATATACCCCTCTCCCGCCAATGTAAAACGCCGTCAAAAGAAACTGCTTGTCATGGAACCTTTTATAGACTATACTGTTGCAGTAGTCGTGGTGGATTTTGCGCGTTTGTGTTTAATTGTATCTTTAGTTGCCTACAGATAAGGTAGCAATGTCGCACTGGTATGAAATCTTCTCCACTGGTCAAACTCCCGGAGCGGGCAGCTATGAGTGCCTCCGCTGCGGGAAGGTCGTAGAGATTGCCGATGATGAACAGCTGCCCCCCTGCCCGCATTGTAAACAGCGTAGCTTCAGCCGCAGTACCGAACCACCACCGACGACCAGTTCTCTTGAGTGATGTCTGGTCTGTAGATTGTTATACTAAGACAAAGGGGCCGTTCGGCTCCTTTGTCTTAGCTAAAAATCACCAATTCTCCAGCTATCCTCTAAGGGAACCCGATAGCTCACTGATACTCGCCATCCCTCGCCAGGTCAGCAGACGGCGCAGACCAGCGGCAACATCACTGGTGGTTCCGGGGTTGTAGAGGTTCGCCGTACCGAGGCAGACGACGTTGGCTCCGGCAATCAGCAGTTCGGCGGCATCGTGCCAGTCCTCGACTCCACCCAGCCCGATAATCGGTACGTCGGGCAGGAGCCTGCGCACCTGATCAATCATCTTCACAGCTACCGGGCGAATCGCCGGACCGGAGAGTCCGCCCACCCGATTGGCAATTATCGGGCGCGAGCTGGCAACATCCACCGCCATCCCAACGAGGGTGTTGATGAGCGAAAGCCCGTCGGCTCCGCTTTCTACCGCCGCCCGTGCCGGAATAGTGATGTCGGTAACGTTGGGCGTCAGCTTGACGAAGAGGGGCTGACCGCGAAGAGCCGCCTTCACCCGGCGGGTTAGCTCGCCGAGAAGACCTGGGTCGGTGCCGAAGTGGATTCCACCGTGGTCAACATTGGGGCAGGAGACATTAAGTTCAACGGCGGCAACACCACTCTGCTTACCGATCTCCTCGGCAACGGTAACGTATTCCTCGGTGGTCGAGCCGCCGATGTTGACGATAATCGGAACACCCAAAGCACGAGCAGCGGGAAGTTTTTCCTCGATAAATCGCCGCAGCCCCACATTGGCAAGACCGATGGAGTTTAGCATCCCCGCCGGGGTCTCGCAGACTCGTGGAGCCGGGTTGCCGGCGCGAGGCTCCAGAGTAACAGTCTTGGTGATGATCGCCCCGACACCGGCTAATCCGCCAGTGGCTTGAAGCTCCTCGCCGTAACCCGCTGTGCCGGACGCCACCAGAATCGGCGTCTTCAACCGCAGCGAGCCGAGGTCCGTTGTCAGGGATTCCGAAGGCGCGGGAGCAGAGCGGGCAACCTCAATCCGCAGTGGTCGTGGAGTGGCGGGCAGAGGCCAGACAAGCTCCTCGGCACGGAAGAGGGGACCGTCTTTGCAGACCAGCTGGTACCCGCCGGAAACCATCGGCACGGCACAGCCCTGGCAGAGTCCGGTGCCACACGCCATCAGCGATTCCAGCTGAACGTAACAGTCGGCGTTGAACTCGTCGCAGAGCTGCCGGACGGCGGCAAGCATCGGCTCCGGACCACAGGCAACCACGGTGGTCGCTGGTGCTTCTTCCTCCAGCAATCGTTTCAATGGAGCGGTAACCAGCCCCTGTTCGTCAACGACTCCGTCTTCACTGACTAACGTCAGGGGGACATTGGAAGCAACGGCGGAGCGATAGCTTTCGACCTCTTCTCCACCCAGCGCGCCGATGATTAGCTGCACCTCGGCGGCTTTGTTCTGATAATACTCGGCAAAGTGGAAGAGCGGCGGAGTGCCAATTCCTCCACCGACCAGTAATAACCTGCGCCCGGATAGAGCCAGCTCTTGCTGTCGTCCGCAGGGCAGCAACAGGTCGAGTTCGTCTCCCGCCTCGCGACTGACCAGCCAGCTTGTTCCCTTACCCACGGCGCGGATGATCAGGCGCAGCTCGGTACCGTTGCTGCCTGCCACGGAGATCGGTCGCCGCAGGAGGGTTCCCGCCGGACGGGTCGCCACCTGAACGAAGCTCCCCGGCAGCATGGTCAGCGGCTCTGGCAGAGTCAGCACTAACTCTCGGATACCCGGTGAGAGCATTCGGGCAGAGCGTACCTGGACTGTCAGCGTCTTACTCAAGAGGTTCCTCAGCTAGTTCGATAACTTCAGGTTCGGATGTTTCGGTTGATTCCTCGGTGAAGGGAATGACGGGAAGCGGCTCGTCTCCACTGAGCAGAGTCAATTCGATGCCCGTTACCGCCGGGCTGGTGCGCATGACGTACTCCCGCAGCGGGGCTTCTCCCAGGCGATAGATGCCTGCCACCCCGTCGTACTCGGTCTCTTTCGCCAGAGCGGCGGCAACCGCAACGTGGTCTCCGCTGTTGGCAGAGTTGATTCCCCGTGCCACCAGTCGTCCGGCATCGTAGGCAGCCGCTGCCACGGCTCCGGGGCGATGCCCCTTGCCGCCACGGAACTTATCCACAAAGACGGCGTTGATGACGTTGTCGTCGAGGAAGGTGTAGCCACCGACGAAGAAGCCGCGCTCCAGCACGCCGTTCTCTGCCAGAGAGAGCTGCCGGGGCAGGGTTTCCTCCAGAGCAACGAAGATCGGACTGTAGGTCAATTCGTTGCAGGCGGTCAGCAGTCCGAGGAGGTCTTCGCCGTCACTATTGACCAGCACCACCTCAATGCCCTGTCCCAGCATCCGATACGCCGCCGAGCTGTAGTCCTCTTCGGTCAGGGAGAGGTTCATATCCAGCAGAGTAATCCCGACCTCCGCCTCCAGAGCATCGGTGTAGTACCCTTTATACCGCTGATAGAGTGCGTCTTCGGCACTCACCAAAGCCAGTCCGCCGTCGATGGTGCGCAGGGTAGCCGCTCGTACCGCTCGCTCGATCAGGCGGGGATAGGTGACGCTGAGGTTATAGACATTCCCGTCGTACTGCCCTGACGTGTCAAAGGGGTCGGCGGTGAAGAAGACCGCTACCTGTAGCTCACTGGCAAGGCGACAGGCGATATCGATTCGGTCGGCACGGGGATCACTGACGATTATCCCGGCAACACCGTCCACCTCTACCAGCCGTCGGAAGGAGCTTTCGAAGAGGGCGAGGTCATCGGCGGTGTCGTAGTGAACCAGCTCGTAGCGGATATCGTCCTCGGTAACCCGCGCCTTGGAATAGGCACTCACCGCCTGCCCGGCACCGTTATACGCCTCCAGTCCGAAGTCGGAAAAATCTCCGGTCTCCGGTCCGATGACTCCCAGATAAATGCCCTCGCGCATTCCACAGCCGAGGAGAAGGGGCAAAAGCAGCAGAGACAGATAGATGACAAAGTGGCGTAACTTCATGTGAACGAGACCTTTGAGGGTGTTTCAAAGCGTTATGTGATAAAGGCTGATCGGTTATCGTCTTAGGCAAGGGGCTTTTACCCTTCCCCTGGCATAACACCACCTGTAGGGGTACGGCGCGCCGTATCCCTACGAAATCAACCGCACCAGGGTTCTAACTCAATATCTGATCCTCTGACCAACGGGAGCGCATACGCAGGAGTAGGCGTTACTAGTCACTACCGATTAGTCGCGATACTGTGTCCAGCTTCAAGCTGGCGCGAGTCTAAAACTGTTTAACGGCGATGATGTTGCTCTGGAGGCGGTCGTAGGCAGCCAGCAGAGCGCGGAAGGCGGGATAGTCCTCCACGGCTACCTCGGTAACGTCAACGGTGATTTTATCATAGACGGAAACGATTCCGTCGGTAAAGCTGAACCTTGCCTCGAAGGTGGCGATGACATTGCCCGAACCGTCGGTAACCGTTTCACTCTGGTTCGCGGGGAGGTTCAGCGGCTCCCAGCCAGTCGGTAACTGGAAGGTGGTGGTGGACTCCGTACTCCAGCGTTTGTCCATCCAGAGCGGATAATCACGGCTGGAGAGGGAACCGAACCGCTGAGCGAGGAGGTCTTGATGCAGATGACTGGCGAAGAGGAGCAGCTCGTCCTGGCTCGCCGCCAGACTGGGAATTGCCAGGTCGTAGGCAAAGTGAACGTTGTCGTCCATGTTAGTTAGGTCGGAGATGCCGATGTTCGTAATCTCGCTCCCCGGATAGCGGTTGTTCCAGTACTGCTCTAGGTTCAGCTGCTGGCGATCCGGCTGCTGGTAGTCGTACCGCCGCTGGGGGCTGGTCGCCGCACCGTAGTCCAGCTCACGATGCCCGCTGGCGTTGCCACTTTCGTCAAGGACCAGGTCAGTGCGGCTTTCGAGGGAGTTACTCTCCGGGGTGTAGAGCGGAGAGCGGGAGAAATGTCCGCCGTCCGGGGTGCAGATGTAGATGTTAACGTCCTGGTCGTTGGGCGGCAGCTCCCACCAGGCGTGATAGTTGGCGGTGCCGTCGAGGAAGAGGTACTCGTCGTAACCCGCTTCATCGTTCAGGGTAAGCTTTCCGGCGAACTCCTCCTGCCCGATACCATCTTGCACTGGCACAGCACAGATCATGTGGTTGAAGAGACCGATTCCCGGCTGCTCCCAGTCCAGCTCTCCCCGATCCCGGGTTCGCACAAAGACCGGATACGCCTCGATATCCACGGCATTGAAAAGCGAGACCATCAGTGCTGCCGTTGCCTTGCAGTCGCCGTAGCTGGTGTTGACGGTCTGCTCCGGATCCATCGGCTGCCAGCCACCGATCCCCAGTAGCAGAGCCACGTAGCGGATGTCGGAGATGACGTAGTCATAGATCGCCCGCATCTTCTCGATCTTTGTTTCTGTTCCGATGGTCAGAAGTTCGGCAAGCTCCTGCATCCGAGGCGTGGTAACCAGACGGTCTTTAGATAGCTGCCACCACCAGCGTCCCATCTCTTTCCAACTGGAGAAACTGGAGGTCATCAGCAGCGGGACGTTCTCTACCAGCGGCGGCATGTACGGCTCTCGCTCGATGCGCGGAACCTCGGTCATTGTCCAGCGATAGACCGTCTCACCATCGGAATAGGTAATCTCCGGTTCGGGAACGCCACTCATTCCGTGGTAGTAGAGGTTGTATCCCGCTGGCGTAATCAGAACGAACTCGGCGTTGTGGGTCGGCTGGTAGTTGCCAAACAGGAAGTTCCGGCTGAAGTGACCATCGAAGACATTCTCGCCGACATCGTCAAGCTGGTACTCGATGTCGATTACACAACCCTCTTCCAGACCGGGAAGGGGGGTGTAGCGTGTCAGCTCGTCGTGATAGAGGCGGGCATCAGCGTTGGAGGAGGAGTATTCACCAAACTCCGTCGATTCAAGCTCGGTGCCATCCTCGCGGATAACCCGCATGTGGCGAACGTCATACTCCTGCTCGTCGGGGATGTACGAGAAGAAGCCGTAGCCAAAGTCCTCAATCGCCTCACGCTTGATGATTCGGATCACCTTGTGAGTAACCACGGTGGTGGTTCCGTCGGCCTTGAGACGAACAATCTGCTGGTCGAGGAGGTACTCAGCATCGGTGTCTTCGTCAAGCTGCTCGCAGTCATCGATCAAATGATAAACGTCGTGGGCGTAGGGCAGGTCGAAGCGTTTCTCGGCAGAGACCGCCGCCACCGCCCGCTGATATTCACCAACCCAGGTCAGGTTCGGCTGAATGGCAACGGCGTTCTCCCAGTCAGCCTCGGCAGCAATCGTATCGCCCAGCTCATGATGACAAACCCCGCGCAGAGCCAGCAGGTCGGCATCCTCCGGGCAGATTGCCAGGGCTTCGTCAAGGACGCTAATCGCCTCGGCGTAGTGGGCGTGGTCGCTCAGAAGCTCGGCGTTCTGCCGCAGCGTCCAGATTGTCCAGGGCATCAGCGGACGAAGGGCTTCGTTGAGTAACAGGGCGGCATCCACCCGTCCCTGATCCAGGAGGAGATCGCGGAGACTGCCCAGAGCGGAATCGTCCAGAGCATCAGCGGCTAAAATATCTCGATAGATTTTCTCCCGTTCCCGGATGTCGTCTCGGCGAATGTAATACGAAGCCAGGCTGCGCAGTCCCGGGGCGTAGGTCGGATTGACCTTTAACAGATAATCCAGAGTCGCCTTCCGCTCAAGCTGATACTCCAGCTCGCCGAGCTGCCTCGCCTGCATCCAGAGCAGCTGAACGCAGTCCGGGTTAGCCGCCAGACCCTGTTCGCAGTAGTCCAGAACCTCACGGGGACGCTGGAGCTGCGTGTACGAATCGGCAAGCCCGATGGTACTTTCCACATACTTTGGGTCAAGCTCCAGAGCGGTCAGCCAGGCAGCCTTGGCAAGGTTGAAGTTCGTCTCGTATAGTCCGTACTCGTAGAGGGCGGGAACCCAGTTGGGTAGCGCGCGAACGACCTTAGCAAAGTATTCTCGTGCCAGCTGGTCGTCGGAGTCGCCACGCCGCTGGATAGACTCCAGACTCCCCAGATAGTACAACGCCAGGGGGTTGCCGCTCAGGGCTTCCAGTTCGATCTGCAGGTAGTTATCGGGCAGGGGATCCCAGGGCTTTACTGCGTTTGTCGGACGCTGCCAGTTCTGCGGTGCTGTGTCTTGATGTTCCAGGACTAACGGCTCGCCCTCTGGCGAGGTTGCCCTAACAAAAAGCTCCCAGCCACCCACCTGAACGCAGGTCTTTATCAAGACCTCGTGCCAGCCTGCCTCCAGAGTCAGCCCCACGGAGTCGGTATCGGGATGCGCCCATAAGCGGTAAACATCCCTTGCCAGTACCTCTTCGCCATCAATCCAGATCTTGTATGCCCCCACCGCTCCGAGGTGCAGCACGATATCGCGATGTTCGTCCACCCGGATCCAGCTGGCAAGATAGCCGCAGACCTGGCTCGACGGTTTGGTGATTGCCGAGAGGCGCAGCGATCCGTAGAACGGCTCAAGCTGCGTACCGTCCTCCAGAGTAAAGCCGGGTAGCGGGTACTCCCGCCAGGATACCTCGGTTCGTTTGCCCTCATAGATTGCGTTGAGGTCAACGCCGCCGTCAATCTCAGGACCGTAGGCGGTGTCGAAGCCCGCCTCGCTGGCGTTATCGAAGGGACCCAGATAGCTGAAACGGCTCAGGAAACCACTGGAGTGCGCCAGCTCCGTTGCCCGGACCGGGTCGTTATTCCGCCGTGCCAGGTCAATCAGAATCCGCTGAGCGGCGAAGCGCAGGTCGGCACTCTGCTCACTATCCGCTAAGTAATCTCCACAGCGCATTCGCAGAACACGATAGCCGTCGGCAAACTCTCCCGCCATCAGAGACATTCGCTCCAGCCAGAGCAGATTCTCCGGTCTGAATGGCTCTTCGTTAATCAGAACGGAGAAGGCGGAGAAGGCTTTTTCGTATTCGCCCTGTCCCTGATGGAGCAGTGCGGAAAGCTCCAGTCGAGCGGCAGTACCGGTATCGCCGGGGAAGCCCGGTGTCTCCAGCTTTGACAATAGCTCTGCCGCTGGTGCGCCATCGAAGAACCTTCGCCAGAGGTCGGCGGTCTCAACGCAAAGCTCACCACCATAGACTTCGCCATCATAGGACGGCAGTTCGCCGTCCTCCGCGACGATAAGCGCAATCTTGCTGGCAAGCAACCCGCTACCAAGAGCAAGGAGAAGAATAATCAAAACCGTTCGCCGGATAATCTGTCGCATTTTGCCTCGTTAGGTTAGTCATCTTCGCAGATATTAAGCCGCCGACCGCCATTAAGTCAACACCACGGGGACAGGGGCAAGGCTTCGACTAATACATGCCCCTTGACCACGGCTCCCGCTTATCGTAGAATGCCTGCGTACTTAGAAGAACCCTGACTCACTTAGAGTCCTGCACTCAAGTCTTAAACACAACGCATAGAGCATTCAAGGAGCTACCTTGGCTACCGTTATTCGCCTGAAACGCTTTGGAACCACCAACCGCCCGACCTTCCGTATCGTCGTCGCCGACTCTCGCAAACCCCTCGACGGCAAGGTTCTTGAGGAAATCGGTCACTACAACCCCCGCACCGAGCCCAGTGAAATCGTCGTTAACGAAGAAGCAGCCCGCAAGTGGCTCGCCGTCGGCGCGCAGCCCTCGAACACCGTTCGTGTGCTCTTTAAGAACGTCGGACTGTACAAAACCGCCGAGTAACTCACTGATTCTATCAGGTAGCTGGACCGTGGTGCGGGATTTATGCTCGAATCGGGATTGTGTAACTGAAATTACCGCCTCGCCTGGGGTGGTTTTCAGTATTTGGAGAAATAGTTAATGCTCTTCCAACCTCCCAGTCGGGTTCTGCTGGTTCGCAACGATGCCCTCGGCGATGCTCTGGTAACGCTTCCCGCCGGGGAGGCTCTGCGCCAGGCTTTTCCAAAAGCGGAGGTAGCGGTTCTGGCAGGAAAGCGCAACGAATGGCTCTTTCGTCGGGCAGGCTATCCGGTACTGTCAGATCCCCTGGACTTCCGCAAAACAGTTGCCCTGCTGCGCGAGTATCGCCCTCAAGTCGCCGTGGTTGCCAGTCCTGGTGAGCGGATTCCTCTGGCTCTTTTGGCTGCCGGAGTTCCGTTGCGAATCGGCTACGGTTACCGCTCTTACGGATTGACCTTCAACCGTCCGGCGTTTATCCACCGCAGCAGCTCTGGAGTCCACGAAGCCGCCCTGACTCTGGCTCTGCTCCGTCCTCTGGGGATTCAGCCGCGAAGCTACTCCGCCCCCGCTCTTACTCCCACGCCGGATTCTCTTCGTCACAGCGATGAGCTGCTGGCAGAATTAACAATCTCTAGCACCTATACTGTAATTCATCCTGGCGGTGGCGGCTCTGCTCCCCGCTGGTCGGTTCAGAACTACGCCGAGCTGGCGCGACTCTTGATGCAACGTGGAACTCCGGTTCTGCTTACCGGCTCTCCCGCTGAGGCAGAAACTTTGGATTCTATTGCCGCCCTTGCCCCCGGTGTGGTGAGTTTAGCGGGAAGGAGCGATCTCGATCTGCTGACCGCTCTGATCGCTCGCTGCGATTGCTTCGTTTCCGGCTCGACTGGGCCGATGCACCTGGCGGCGGCACTGGGAGTGCGGCAGGTTGCACTCTTCGCCAACGAAAAGAGCGTCGCCCCGGAACGCTGGTATCCCCTGAACAAACGGGCGAAGGTACTCTGCGACGAGGGCAACGAACTGAACACAATTACCGCTGAACGAGTATTCTCCGCTATCAATACACTTCAACAGTAGAAACAATCCTGACTTTGCCCTTGCCTTGAGCCACTTTATCTGCTAGATTAGCGGTGTGTTTGTCTGCGATACTTGCAAGCAGAAAGCCTTTTCACATCCCCACCCTAGAGGAGCGACCATGAAGAGATTTACCATTCTGCTGCTACTCGTCCTCATTGCCGGAGCGCATGCCTTTACCTTTGCTTCCGAAGCGATTATGGACGACTACGCCAACGAGAAAATCAGCCTCGACGAGGAATTGACCTACCTGACCTACTTCCTCGCCGATACTCGTCTGCTGCCAGCGGAGTATGCCATTTATCTGGACAACGGACCGATGAAGAGCGGTACTCCCATTGCACATTATATTATGGAGAACCTACCCCTTGCTTCCCACGATGTCCGAGAGAACATCCTGGCAATAATTGCTCCATCGGAGGTAAATGGCGATGACCGTGCCTCGGGCTACGTGGAATCTAGCAGCTATCCCCTCCGGGTGTACTGGAACAATAGCTCCTGGGGTTCTGATTCTACTGCAGCCAACGCCACAGAATGCGTGGGCTACGCCGACGATAGCTGGCAGGTTGAATGTACCGGCTCCAGTCGCCTCTGGCCTCCCGTTCCATACAATGGTCTAGGTCAGGACTACCAGTTCTCTCTGCGCGACTACGGTGGTGCTCTGGGTGTTACCTTTGGAACATACTACGGTCAGTATTACGGTCATGTAGCGGGAAAGAGCTACATCTACATCTGCATCGGCAACATTACCGATGATGAGATGTTCAAGTCCACGGTGGCTCACGAGCTGGCTCACGGTATCCAGTACGCCGCTGACTGGGTAGAGACAAGGTTCAGGGAACCAGGCGCGATGTATCAGGAGTATGTGGTCTATCCCGCCGTTGACGATGCCTTCCAATACTTTAACAGCTTCCAGGCAAACCCCTGGCTCAGCCTGAATCACCAAAGCTCCCCCAACCTCTACCAGTACGGTGCCTGGCTCTGGTTTTTCTTCCTCGAAGATGCCTACTTCAACGATAACTACTGGTACTGCGATATGTACAAGGACGGTACCCAGTCCGGCACCACCAACAATCCGCACATGCTGGGAACTCTTGATGACATGCTCGAGACCGAGTTTAGTGACTCGGTAAAGGATGCCTTCTGGGAGTTCTGCGAGTGGCGTCTCTTTGCAGGAAGTTATCAGGACAGCCACCACTGGAGCAGGGCTATTTCTCCCGGTGTAAACAGGCAGGTTGCCCACGGTGCCAGCGAACTTCCGGTTGTTAACCAAAGCGTTAGCTCTGCCCAAAGACCAGCAAAATGGGGCATGAACCTGATCGTGTTCTACAACAACTCCTCTCCGCTTCCGATCACCGTGGACTTCGACGGTCAGGACGGCATAGAGTGGCGCGCCGTTCTGGTCGGAATGGACTCCAGCGGTACCTCCGATTTCTACGAATATTCCCTTAACGGCAGCAACTACGGACAGGTTACGATTGACGACTGGTCGGGTTATGACCGCATTGCCTTGATCGTGGCAAACTTTGGAGACGGTGCGATTAACGCCAGTCTGGGCGGCTGGACTAACCAGGCAAGCTGGACCTACAGTGCCTGGCATTCCGGCTCCGATATTGAATCCATCGACCTCAACGGTTCAGCGGTTGAAGAAGGTGTACTCCTGGATTGGCAGGTTACCGGAGACCAGCCCACGGAGATCACCGTGCTGCGCTCCATCGGCGATTCTACTCCTGTCGCCCTCCACGATGCTCCTCTCTCTGGCAATGCCACCAGCTTCCTCGATGCCAGCGTTAACGACGGCGAAGAGTACAGCTACTGGCTGGAAGTTGCCGATGCTGACGGTGTAGTCAACCGCTTTGGTCCCAGCGAGGTCATCCGCTACACTGATGCCACGCCAGAACTCTCCCTCTCCGATCCCTATCCCAACCCTGCTCGCGGTGAGATTGCCATCAGCTATGACCTTCCCAACGACGAAACCGTGGTGCTTTCCGTTTACGACCTCTCCGGTCGTCGGATTGCCACAGTGGATGCGGGAATGCGTACCGCAGGACGGCACACCGTTACCTGGGATGCCTCCACGGTTAGCTCCGGTGTTTACCTCTATCGCCTCAGCACCGATGAGGAGAGCCTGACCCGCCGCCTGGTTATCACCAGATAAGTCTGGCGAGAAGCTCTGAGAATAAACGAAAGAGGAGGGAGCAATCCCTCCTCTTTTCACGTACTGCCTGCAATCGTTCTCAGCTGCTACTTAATCAGCTTTGCCAAGATTTCTTTCAAGCTACCGATATCGCCTTCGATGTTCGGGTTCTTCATCACGTTGTGGCAAGAGAAAGAAGGCAGAATCTTCGTCCCGCAGAACTTATACACCGCTGTACTTGAAACAAACACATCATCAACGGTCTTGCCCGCGAACATGATCTGGTCTTTGTCGCCGAAGGCTTCCTGCGGGGCGTTCCAGGTCAGCGACATCATAAACTGTTTACCCTGCATCTTGCCGCCGGTTCCGTACTGTTTGTCGGGGTCCTGGCGAGTTCTGCCATCGTCAACAAGCAGGCTCTGCCGCACGAGACCAGTGGTAAACACCTCATCGACGTACTTCTTGTAGATCCAGGGCGCGCCGAACCAGTAAACCGGTGCCTGGGTGATGATCAGGTCAGCCCAGACGTGCTTCTCTACCTCTTCGGAGGCGTCGTAGCCCTTCTCGATGTTGGTTAGCTTGATCTCGCAACCGTTATCGTCGAGGAACTTTTTCATCGCATCAAGCATCGTCTGGTTCAGCTTGCCTTCGGCAAAGCCCTCGTAGCGTTGATGCGCATTGATCAGGAGAACCTTCATCATCGTATTTACCTCTCATTGGGGGGAAGAAACCACTTGTCAGGTGAGCGGATAAAAAAGCAACGGTCGTAGTTAACGCTCGTAAGTATTTTACCGCTGTTATTTTTTCATGTCAAGGTAAAAAAACACACAGTGGTGTCCGGATACGTTCAAAAACAATTGCGAACTATTTCGCCGGACGCTTTTTTACTCCTGCGCTTCACGCTCCCGCTGTTCCAGCCGCTGCTTCTTCTTTGCTTTAATCTTTGCGCGAAGGTAATGAAAGGTCAGGATTGGATGTCGCCAGAGCATCCGTGGACCAGCGTAGCGCATTATTATCCGGGCAGCCTCGCGCTGCTCCTTTTTATAACAGTGGATTGGACAATCCTCGCAGGGTGGTTTATCGTCGCTGAGTGGGCAGAACTCCAAGCGTTTCAGAGCATAGTCTAAAAAATCCCGACAATCGCTACACAGTTCATCATTTGTCAGATGACGATGACCGCGGCAGTATATCCGAGCCATCACCCGAATGGTGTGCTTGTAGCGAAGAAATTTTTGCATTACTAACCACCGATGAGAAAATCGGGACTGGTATAGTTCTTACGTTAATATGAATTGTTCTGTGATGTTGAAGTATCTTTAGTCGGAGTTGGAATCCTCTTTACCTCCGTTATCGGCAGGCTCGCAGTCCGCCTTAATCTCCAGGACATGGCTGAGATAGCAAAATCCCCGACTTTCGCAAAGAGAACGAATCTTCCGTTCCAGCTCTTCGTCGCGGATCTCTATCACTCTTTCGGTGGTCTGACAGATGATGTGGTCATGCTGGCTGATATTGACTTCGTAATGGCGGTGTCCTTCGCCCAGCTTTACCGAGCAGAGCAGTTCGGAGTCAACCAGCAGGTCGAGGGTGCGGTAAACCGTGGCACGGCTAACGTAGAGCTTACCCGCCGCAAGCTGGTCGGCGATGATGTCGGCACTGGGATGTCCGCCGTGTTCCCAGATCGCCCGCAGAATCGCCAGCCGCTCGATGGTACAGCGCAGACCGTTCTCGGTGAGATAGTCTCGTAGTTGTTGCTCGGCATCTTCGTAGGTTTTGATGCTCATCTTCAACTCCTGCAACAGATGGTAGTCCAAGAGTATGTATCTCGCTATGATTTTGTTATCGAGAGTGAGACTCACTCGCAACGAGGATTGTACCTCAGTATTCTTGACTGGTCAAGGGGATAATTTTAGAACTGACCTGCGGTCAGAACACCTTGAGCTTGTCCGCTCCCTTCGTTCGCT
>Ga0190344_1000462_pt1 | contig 20510 bp, 12 predicted proteins | sample 48721323_MG_FD_161662 | JGI IMG/M metagenome (GOLD analysis project Ga0190344, IMG submission 161662) | Hydrothermal vent microbial mat bacterial communities from Southern Trench, Guaymas Basin, Mexico - 4872-13-2-3_MG | ecosystem: Environmental > Aquatic > Marine > Hydrothermal vents >... | reverse complement strand
AATATCTCCGATCCGACTTACACAAAGCGGAATCGCAAGGTTCCACGAAAAAAGAGCTCGGCTAGGGTTTCCTTAAATTATTATAAACGCATTTACAAACCCTGTTTTTAGCACGGCGTTTTTAAAACCTATTCAAGTATTTTGAATGGGTTGGGGGATTTTTGGCTTAAAAATGGGTAAAAACGGGTTTAATAACTATTTTTTTCAAAAAATACCTTATTCATCATAATTTAAATCAACAAATTTCGTAAAAGGTTAGTATTCCACTTACTTTGATTAGATAACTTGTAATTATATAAATATTATACTATTGATATTAAATGACTTTTTCCATATAAGTTTATCAAAACGCCCCTAAGTTTTAAATTTCGTTTAGTATAATAATTATTATAATTTAAAACACGTATCCAGTGTCAGTTTTGACTCACAACGCCCGCCCCACCGTACCTCGCCGCACAAAACCCTTATGGTATAAGACTGCTTAACTTAATGGCATTGAGGTGAAACCTGGGGTAGCTAGCGAGATAAACCTGGGGTTTGTGAAATTATTTATCTGAACATCTATAAATATAGAACAGTGACAGTACCTGAATCGTTACCAGATTTCATTCTGAAAATTCTTAAATTCTGCAAATTCTGATTAAATTATGATTAAATTCTGATTCAGACAATAAGAGGAAACCCAATCTATGCCAACTGAACATCCTAAAGACACGCACAATTTTTCCGAGGTCTATTTAGCCGAATTGGATTACGTGAAAAAACGGCGCGAAGAAATGGACATACCATCAGACACCGTGGTGACTGAAATTGAACGGGTGCGCGAACTCAAAAAAGAAAACATTGAATCAGAAACCTCACAACATAATGTCACCAGTGCCAAAACGGGTTTAGTCGGATTAGCCTTATCGGGCGGTGGAGTCCGTTCCGCCACTTTCAACTTAGGGCTATTGCAATCCTTAGCTAAAAACAAAGTGTTGCAATACTGCGATTATCTCTCCACCGTATCCGGCGGTGGCTATATTGGCGCCTGCTTGACTTCCCTGCTGGCAGACAACAAGGACTATTCCACCAAAAAAGAAGCCTTTCCATTTCAGGATACTGACAGTAAAACCTTAGGGGAACGTCCCGAAGTGAACCATCTGCGTGCCACCAAAAATTATTTAGGATTGGGCGGCGGTGCCTTCAGCCTAGATATTTGGCACATGATCGGAACAATCGTATCTGGACTGTTGTTGATGAGCATTATACCACTGGCCTTAATTCTCTCGCTTGTCTTGCTCTTATACTTTATACCGCCGTTTTTTGAAGTGCCGTTTTTTGAGCTTCCGTTGTATAAAGTTGTTTTAGGCTTAGTCATAGCCTTTGTCTCATTAACGCTCATCTGGATGGTAGTCATACGTTTCCGTCTCACATCGTTGGGATTTAGCGATGAGTCGCACATTCTACATAACAAACGAATAGCACGTCGGGCGGCTATGGCAAGCCTATTGGTTATGGCTTCCTTAGTTATTGGCATGATTTACGGGTTAGCTTGGACTTATATTGGACAACCTACTGTTTTTGTTTACATTTTAGGCGGTTCATTGTTGATTATTCTTCTTGGGCTTCTGAGTACCAGCAACAACAAATTTCAGCAAACACTCATCAAGGTCATTATGTCCCTTGCCTTAACGGTTTTTGCGTGTGTACTCTTTTCAGGGTTACTCTCTTTTGGGTATACCTCTGTGCGGTTAAAAACGTTTGAAACTGTGCTTGAGCAGATTGAAAAAGAGATTGAAAAAGGTGATCAGAAGCTTGTTCAGTCTGACTACTTAAAAGAGAATCTGTTTCTGTTCAAATCGCCACCCACTGAGAACGAAGAATCGTGGTTCAATAATTTTCGAGAATGGATGCGTGATGAAATAGAAGAAACCACGGAAGAGGAAATAAACAACGCCCTAAAAATCGCTGAGAAGGACGCAAGGTTTTTACTAAAAGTTAGGCAGTTGATTCAAGCTTATGGATTGACTCAGGTGAAAAAGGAGTTCAATGAGGAGACATTTGAATTAGATGAGATTCGGCCATTAAGAGAGGAATATGGAAAAGAGCGAATTGCGGCCCTTATTGAGGTAATGAAACCAGTGCAGGAGAAAACACTCTCCATTAAATTGGAGGCTGCGACACCGATAGGGATTACTATCATCATACTGCTACTCATTGGTATGCTGATCAATATTAATCGCAACTCCCTGCATTACTTTTATCGTGATCGCCTAAGTAAGACTTATATGATCAAATGGGAACAAAACGAGATTGAGCCAAATTCCTCCGTGCTCTTGAAAGATATCCATCAATATTGCAATGGCCCCTATCATCTGATTAATACCACTTTAAATGTGCCTCATTCCCAAAATTCCGCTTTAAATGGGCGCGGAGCAGATTTCTTTATCTTCTCAAAATACTATTGTGGTGCTGAATCCACGGGATACAGAACCACAACAAGTTATGATCAAGGTAAAACGAGAGTGGCGACGGCTATGGCGATTTCTGGCGCGGCTGCCAGCCCAGAAATGGGCAAGAGTACCAATCCGATTATGCTGATATTGATGACTTTGCTTAATACCCGTTTAAATCTGTGGATGCCAAACCCCAATCGTGAACATCCGCAAAAATTTACTTTTTGGCCTCAATACTTACTCAAGGAACTTTTCCGTAAAGGCACAGAAAATGATGCGTTGATTAATCTATCTGACGGGGGGCATCACGAAAATCTCGGTATCTATCCCCTACTCAAACGCCGTTGCCGTGTCATTATCGCCTCAGACGCCGGGGCTGATCCCGACTTTCAAATGACTGATCTCGCCAATTTGCAACGCAAAGCCCGAATTGATTTAGGCATAAACATCACGATTGATCTGACTGACTTGCGCCCTGATCTCGAAAATAATCGCTATACACAAGCACACTTCGTCAAAGGAACCATCCATTATCCGGATGATGAACCGGGAACATTGTTATATATCAAGACGACATTGACGGGAGAAGAACCAGAAGATTTGCTGGCTTACCGACGTATGCACGCCAGCTTTCCTGACGAAACGACAGCAGACCCATTTTTTGATGAGGATCAATTTGAATCCTATCGAAAACTGGGAGAATTATCGGGTGATGCCGTATTTTCTAAGGAAAACGAGCTTGAAAAGGTTTTATGATTGTCCCAAAAAACGGTTTGAGAATGCTTTTTTCTTGTTCCCATGCTCAAGTGCCAATGCCATATCGTACCGCTTTTGGGTGAGGGCAACCATAAAGGATTGCCCCTACATTACATAACGGTTTGTAGGGGCAATCCCACGTGCAAAGCCCTTAACTTAATGGCATTGATGCTCAAGTGCTGGTAGCGAGCGTCGCATGGTTTTTTCGATAAAATCAAATCCATTATTCGAGACAATTCTTGTAGTCGTTATTATGGTATTGTGCAGTTTAGGGCCATACTTTAATTTGAAACCTTCAAAATGGTATGATGGCCCTCAAATCGGATTGATTTATATTGGCATTGCCAAACTTAAGTTTGGACTCTTGTAACTACAAGGATTGTATCTAAAAACGGAATTTTTCGATAATGAAAGTAAACGAGTCACCCCATGTTCAAGTCATCGCCGAACGGCTGAGAGCGTACCTTTCCAACTCAAGGAGTCCAAGATTTATCTTGGCAAGGAGTCCAAGATTTATCTTGGACGTCAAAAAAAACATCGTCAATTGGGGGCCATACTAACACTTGAAACCGCTCGTATTTTCTCGCCAAAAAACGCTGCCACAAATCTCGGCTAGATAAGCCTTCGACAAAGGACTAGACTAGGGAGCTATAGATGTTCAGAAAAATCATTTCAAAAAAGCCAATAGTGAATAAATAGACGTCCAAGATAAATCTTGGACTCCGGACAAGTAGACGTCCAAGATAAATCTTGGACTCCGGATGAAAATCGGATTGATTTATATTGGCATTGCCAAACTAAAGATTAAGGGGTGTGTTTTGGGGCTATCACCAGATTATTTACAGCAACAAAACTTTTGCGTCGGCAAAAACTTCGCTTCGCTGTACTTTTGCCGACGAATGTTCATTTTTCATTCTTCATTCGCATCTGATAGGCGCTTTCTTCCACTCGTCCATAAGTTGCGCCTACGCCGGGCGGGTTGATTTTGGTGATCATACAATCACGCACCTTCGCCTCTTCCAAGCCTTCACCAATCACCGCTTTATCAAAAACAATATCTATGCTGTCCTTTTTCCCTAAATCACCTCGTGAAACGGATTGCGCGATAGGATGTCCGTCTCTATCAAACAAAGAACATTGCAGTTTGTATCGCCCCGGGGAGCGAATCTGCGTGAACTTGGCGGGAAAGATTAAATTGTCTCCCACGTAGCGGCGATCAGAAATTTGGCTCAACACGGCCTCCGCTTGCACATATCGGAATGTCGCCACCGCGCCCATACCTTTTTTCAGCATAAACCGCGCGCCAATTTCATCCGGCCAATTTGAGGTCTCCAAGGTTTTGCTATCTAAATGATAAGTGTACAAAACCCAGCCTTCTTCCTCACCCGAAGAAGTCAAGGTTGTCTTGAACAGTGGATTTTTCGAGCCCTTGGCAACACTAAAAATATCAAAAGAGACTTGGGCGACCGATTTTAGACTTTTCAATTTAAACGTGATGGGCACCACATCATGTTTAAAATGCACGTAATGCGGCAAAATAACGACACCTTTGTAGAATCCAAACGTGTCCAGATTTCTTTGCAGCGGTATCCACTGATTAGGCGGCACATAGCTCGCCTTTGTCACCTTGAAGGTGTTGGACTTTCTGGTTTTTTTGTCATGGATAACCGGTGCAGCCGGCGGCGGATTGTCAATGACTTCTGTTTGCTTTTCAGTTTTGCAAGCCCATAAAGAAACTGACAACATCAATGCGAGCATCAACTTGCCAGCGGTGATATAGTGGGAGTACAACGGATTTTGTTCATTCTGTGGATTTTTTCTAGGCATTTTTGAGTGCCCTTGGTAAATATTTAGGCGTATTTTCGACGCGATTCTTAGGCATTTCATTTTCACCCTTTTAAAGTACGTTCTGTATAACTCGCATAAATCAATCCTTGCTTGAGAGAGGGTTGAGTTATAGTAAACTATTTATTAATAGTTTCTAACAAATCTTAATAAGAAATAGCTCACTCCTCAAAAAAGAATTGACATTGAGGGGTGTTTTTTTTAACGATTTTTTGTTAGAAAGCGGCAGGCATAAGGTTCAGTACTCAATAGTCGTACGGGTAAAACCGTCGACTTACAATCTATCAATTTGCGTTTGCTGGCCGCGAATTCAGATTGTATAAAGCGGCTATTTTCCCATTTTCGGTAGCATGCAGGTAGATTCACCCACTCATTAGAGTGCTATTGTTAACTTTTGTTAACCTAAATGAATCGGAACGATTGGGTTTGGTGTTATTGAAGTTATACTTACCACCGTAATAAATTGAACTTTTTTATCTCGATCATAATAAACTATAATAATACTAACACAACATATACTGAGCACCGTCATAAACATAGCTCTTTCTGTCATTTCGCTTAAGAGAAATCTTATCAGGTAGGAGAAATCTTACGGACTATTTCTTTGGATTGAGAAATCTTCTATAGATTTTCAGAAAATTAATTTCTTTGGCAGCCTGTCTGAAAGCTTTCGTCCCCTAAAGGGGACTAAATAATTATCTGAATATCTATAGCAGAGCTAGTAATGACAAAAGCGCAAATTGGTGTAAAGTCTAACTATAGACGTTCAGATAAATAATTTCAAAAACAGCAGACACTTATGTCTGCCCCTACGTTTTGGTAGGGGCTTTCCTAAGAGCGTGTTTTAAAAGCATTCGGTATCAGCCTTCATGCTATAGTATTTCAGATAAATATTTTTCTAAAATTCATAAAAGGCCAATTAGCCGCAAAGCGTAATTATGCCCCATTCAAAAAGCTCTAAGTTGGGTACATTTGACCATTTTTTTTGTGTGGTTATTTAGCCGAGTTTGAGGGCCATAAAATATTTTGGAGGTTTTTAAATCAAAGTCTGGCCCTCGGCGCGTGCCTTTGGGTTGAAGTCGGTTTGTCATTTTAAGTCGCCTTTTCGCCTAACCAATAAGACGATTATTACAAGCCGACTACAAACGGGCCGGTATTTCAGATAAATGATTTTTATGAAAAACTATATATAAATTTATACCATTCCTTTCCGGGATGGTATCTGTGCGCTCGTGCGATTTGGTTTTCCATCGCTTTGAGAGATGGTATCTGTACGCTCGTGCGATTCTATATATATACTTAACACGGTTACAAGGTTGGCATAGGGGCCTTTTTGGGCGATGCTGTTATTTGATCTTGGGTGTCATGTTTGAGGTATTACCGTCTTTTCTTTTATAAAAACAATCAGTTATTTAATAACCCGTGAGACAGCGTGGACGTTGAGTAATTACCAATTACCAATTACCGATTACCAAGACCCTCCCCAAAATCCGTTACAATCAGCAATTTTTTTCTCTGTCTTGATCTGATTCGGTGGTTATGCAATACTCTCTTATTTCCAAAAGCATAAATCCCACCGCGGAAAAACGCATTCCGAGTTCGCCCTTTTTCAAAAGTGGGAATTTCAGTGAATACGGTTTAAAAGACTCAAGTACGATATCTAACAGAGTTGAATGATTCCTTTTAAAAATAAGGAGATATGAAGAAATGTATGAAGTTATATTTTACAAAGGCAACTATAGATGGCGGCAAAAACAGGCCAATCGAGATAAGTGTGCCGCTTATGTGGAACACCATTTTAATTCGGCGGTAAATCCTATGTCGAGTTACGCGGTGGTGATCACAGGTTATCTGGCTTCTGAGACAACCAAAAACTGGGGACGTTGGTACGCTAACCGAGTGGGTAAGGAATTTGGTATACCGGTAGCAGGAAATGGTGGGGTATTAGTCGGGGGTTACAATGGGCGTGGAAATGGCAACCTGAAACATACCAGAATGCCGGCCATTTTGCTAGAACCGTTGTTTGCCAGCAATCCAGAACATGCCGAATGGATTCGCAGCGATGAGGGGCAAGACACGGTTGCCAAAATCCTAACCGAAAGTATTATGGAGTTTTTCCCTGAGGGCAGCCGGATTGGTTTTAGCGTTGGGCACAAGTACAAGACTTCTCGCCCCAAGGATAGAGGGGCACCGGTTTATGGTGGCGGCGCGGAGGCCGACTATGCCGAAATAGTGATGGAGAAGGCGAAAGTCATGCTGGAATCGGACGCTCCGATAATAGCGGAACTTATCCCAGAAGAAGAAGACGTGCCCGATAATGACATCCGTGTTATCAAGGATGGTAAAGAATTGTGGCTGCATAGCGAGGTTGATGAAGATGATGATGTCGTCTGGGATGAAGAAAACCGCATCTTGTATATCACCAGCCTATAGTTTGTAGTAGGCGATTTATCGCCTAAACGTTTGTAGGTTTGTAGTAGGCGATTTATCGCCTTAACTAAGTAAGGTTTGTAGTAGGCGATTTATCGCCTAAACGTTTGTAGGTTTGTAGTAGGCGATTTATCGCCTAAACGTTTGTAGTGTTTGTAGTAGGCGATTTATCGCCTAAACGTTTGTAGTGTTTGTAGTAGGCGATTTATCGCCTAAACGTTTGTAGTGTTTGTAGTAGGCGATTTATCGCCTAAACGTTTGTAGTGGCAATACTGCGCGTGATAAAAAAAAACCCCGTTTTGAAAAAAACGGGGTTTTTTTAGTTGCTTATTGCCCACTTAGAGATTTTCAGAAAAATAATTTCAAAACAGCCAACGGCTAAAGCCGTTGTCTAAAAGCTCAAGTCCCCTAAAGGGGACTAAATAATTATCTGAATCTCTATATAATGTTCAGAAAAATCCAGTGGCAAATCTCCAAGTAAGCAATACTTGGAGGTTTTTGGTCCCACTATTTATCAATCACCCACCTTCAAAAGTTCAATCTTGAAAATCAAGGTGACGTTGGGGCCAATTTTGTTGCCCGCACCCCGCATTCCGTAGGCTAACTTAGCCGGGATAAACAATTTCCATTTAGCGCCTTCTTTCATTAACTGCAAGGCTTCCGTCCAACCTGCGATTACGCCTTTAACTGGGAAAGTGGCGGGTTTTTTACGTTTGTAGGAACTGTCAAATTCAGTTCCGTCGATTAAAGTCCCCCGATAATGGGTAGTCACCTTATCGGTGGCTTTGGGCGTTTTGCCATCGCCGGGGGTAATTATTTTGTATTGCAAGCCACTCGACAAGCTAACCACGCCTTCTTTTTTTGCATTTTTAGCGAGGAAGGCTTCGCCTTCTTGGCGATTTTTTTCAGCCAGTTGCATAAATTTCTCTCGCTGGAAAGCCATCAGGACTTGACCCATTTCTTGTTGGCTCAATAAAGGCTTCTTACTGCCAGTCAGCGCATGTTTAATGCCCTTGGCGAGTGTGTCTGGGTTAAGCTTAATGCCTTGTTGCTTTAAGTACTTGGATATGTTTTGCCCAAATTGTTGCCCAAAAGTATAACTGAGTTTGTCTTGTTGGGTGATGAGCGTTTGTGGTTCGCCGGCACTTGAGACTTGGGCAGCAAAAATACCCAACGAGAGTACCGTTATAACACGTAATTTCATTAAAACTCCTTGAGTTCTATTAAGATAATAATTTCATTGACAACTATTGACTTATGGTCAAAATTGATGTCAACAATGAAATGAAAAAAAAATGACTTATAAAAGTCTTTCCTAGGTATGAACCCATGGAAGTTCCCCATCTCTCTTTCCTTCCTAACTTACACGCTTTTTTTTACCTAGCCAACGATTTGAGGCTAGAACACACCCATCGCATTTAAATACTAATGGGGGCGCTCTATCGAACTTCAAGTATTTTTATTTGAATAATAAAAATTGCGCCCCAAAATTCAACCCCGAAGGGGTTGAATGTGAATAGCCACAGGTGCAACCTGTGGGAAATGTGCCCCCGACACGCCAACCCCGAAGGGGTTGAATATGAATAGCCACAGGTGCAACCTGTGGGAAATGTGCCCTCGACACGCCAACCCCGAAGGGGCCTCCAGTGAATGAGCATAGTATTGATATAATCAATAAAATTCAACAAGTTATACACTTCAACAACACAGAAAGTTTTTGCATCGCTCCAACTTTTGCCTTTACAAAAGTGATCTCGCGTAGCGAAGTAACAAAACTTTCGGCTCGAAGCTGTGCGAGAGAAACGGAGTTAGATAGCGCGTTGCCCTTCCAGGGGCTAAGCCCCTGGCTATATTAATCTCGCCCCGTTGGGGCTATATTAATCTCGCCCCGTTGGGGCTTCCAGGGGCGTTGCCCCTGGCTATATTAATCTCGCCCCGTTGGGGCTTCCAGGGGCGTTGCCCCTGGCTATATTAATCTCGCCCCGTTGGGGCTTCTTGTCCTTTTATAAGTTTTTAGGAAAAAAGGCCATCAATCAAATCAAATGAATCAATTTGCCAACCTGGCCCCCAAAAAAACCGCCAGGTTTTATAAATCATTTTTCATTTTTCATTTTTCATTTTTCATTTTTCATTAGATAAGTGGGACACATCCGAAAAAACATCGTTTTGAAAAAACAGGGTTTCTTTGAGTTGCTGATTGCCCACCTATACATGTTCATAAAAATCCAGTGGCAAACTTCCAAGGTTAAATAAAACCTTGGAGACTTCTTTATTAGACTTGTTCCTAAATAAATAGTCATGGATAAGTTATTTATCCGCCCCCAAGCATGAAAATAAAGGAATAGAAAAGCATCTAGGCTTTTAATTTTTTAATTCGTTAATTTATCAATTCGTTGTACTAGATATTGTGGGTATTTTCACAGTAAACATCACCCATTAAAAAAGATGATATACAACCAGACTAAAAATCAATGAATTAGCTTATTAACGTGAGTTCGACTTTAAATATCAGTGAATTAATTATATCAACTCGTTATTTATAATGACTTTTAAATCAATCAGTTCAATCAGTTAAAAAACCAACCAACAAGCTTTACTGACTCATTTCACTCTATGGCCCACAATTTGGCGGTTATTGACGTATTAATGGTAAGGGTTTAATCGTCAAATTTTTTTTTTAATCACTATTTTAAAACAATTGATTAAGAACTATTTAATATAACTTCTTGAAAAGTCGAGCTCACGTTATTAAAGGACAAGTCTATTTATCAATCATCCACCGAGATAAGTTCAATCTCGAAAATCAAGGCGGCATTGGGGCCAATTTTACCGGCCGGTGAGCCGACTTCTTTGTAGCCCAATTTGGCAGGGATAAACAATTGCCATTTTGCACCTTCTTTCATTAACAACAAGGCTTCCTGCCAACCTTTTATTACGCGATTGACTGGGAATTGAACAGGTTTGTCACGTTTGTAGGAGCTGTCAAATTCAGTCCCGTTGATTAAGATTCCCCGATAATGGGTAGTTACCTTATCGGTAGCTTTGGGCGTTTTGCCAGTGCCGGGGGTAATCACTTTGTATTGCAAGCCACTCGGCAAGGTAATCACACCGTCTTTTTTGGCATTTTTCGCGAGGAATTTTTCGCCTTGCTTGAGATTCTTTTGAGCCAGTTGCTCAAGAAGTGCCGCTTTATCATTCACAGAGAGAAGTTCAATCTCGACAATCAAGGTTGCATTTGGGCCAATTTGGCTACCTGGTACACCCCGTATCCCGTAGGCTAACTTAGGCGGGATAAACAATTGCCAGTTAGCACCTTCTTTCATCAATTGCAAGGCTTCCGTCCAACCTTTTATGATGCGATTGACTGTGAAAGCGGCGGGTTTGCCAAGTCTATAAGAGCTGTCAAATTCAGTCCCGTTGATTAAGGTTCCCCGATAATGGGTAGTCACCTTATCGGTGGCTTTGGGCGTTTTGCCAGTGCCGGGGGTAATCACCTTGTACTGTAGGCCGCTCGGTAGGGTAACCACACCGTCTTTTTTGGCATTTTCCGCGAGGAATTTTTCGCCTTCTTGGAGATTTTTGTCAGCAAGTGCTTTAATCGCTGCGGTTTGCTTGGCACGTCTTTTTTGCTCGAAAGCCCTGAGAATTTGAGTCATCTCAGATGCTTCCAATAAAGGCTTGTTTCCAAAGAAGGCGTCTGTCAGGCCTTTGATGAGTACATCAAGGTTGATTTTAACACCTTGTTGTTTGAGGTTATAGCCAATGTTTTGTCCAAAACTGTAACTGCGTTTGTCTTGTTGGCTGGTGAGCGTTTGTGGTTCGTCAGCACTTGTTACTTGGGCGGCCAATATACCCATTAGAAGTATTGTTATACACGGTTGTTTCATTAATTAAATTTCCTTGAGTCAGGTTGGTTAGACTATACACTTTCATAAATGGCGTTTTTGTTCCCGATAAACAAGTCCTCTTGAGGCGCATTCTAATGAAAAATGAAAAATGAAAAATGAAAAATGAAAAGTGAATAGATGACATAAGCATGAAAAATGGTCTCGTAGCCCACCTAAGTGGGCACTGCTTTCTCAAACATTATCCCGAAACGCAGTAACGAGCTTCCGCAGATAATCCTACCAAACGCTTGTCCACCATCCATCTCCATGAAAATAGGCAATACGTTTAAACCCTAAATCAGCTTATCTTAAAACGTCACAAGATTTCTCCAAACTAAAGTTTGGACTCCTGCCAAACTAAAGTTTGGACTCCTGCCAAACTAAAGTTTGGACTCCTGCCAAACTAAAGTTTGGACTCCTGTCGTTTATATTAATCACCTGTCTGGGAAATATTCCAACCGATAGCTGTCTAAGTCAAATTCTTTCAATTTGAAGCCGATGCCGAATCTTAATTCTTTGCGGTTTCGTTCTTTGGTGATATCACGAGTTTGCCCAACTTCAATAAATTGGGGTTCATTCGTTAGTATCTCTATGAGTTTGGTTGGATCAGGGCTATAGCCTTCAACTTTGATAAAGCCTTCTTCGAGGTGAAAACTGACAATCCAACTGTTTTTAGGAATCAATTTGTCCAAAGCATCGAGGATTGTAACAACATCTTGGCGAGGAAGGTTTTTGATCGGCCCAATCAGTTGTTCTATTTCTCCCACTTCGGCACGTAATTGACTGATATCGCCGGTGCGGCGTTTCAAATCGGCTAAGCGTTGTTTGAGGCCTCGTTCATAATCTATCGCATAATAAATGCCGCCGATAATGCCAGCAATCAACAAGAAGGCAAAAAAGCCTAACCGAAAGCGTTTTTTTCGTTGCGCTGTTTGTGCAAGACGTGCGGCGGTACCGGGAGGGATAAAGGCATAATCATACGCGGCCGGCGACGGCATTGGCAATTCTTCCCAGTCGCTGACACTGGTTTTCCACTCTTGTTCGACACCAGTTTGTAGACTTGACAGTGCTTCTTCTAACTGTGCTTGAAACTCAGGCTCATCACGCTCCACTTTGGGTAGGTGTAACCAACGTTGGATAACGTTGCCTGACCATTCTAGACAAGTGATGGTGCTATCATCTTCGTCATACACTTGGTAGGGCGTTGGTGCGTGTGGCAAAACGACAACGGAACGCGGTAGAACGCGGTTTAAAAATAAGCCTACTTTATTAAAGGCTTGGAATAATTCTTCGGCCCGTTTGGCGGGCATCCATAAGGCACAAGTTTGTTCGCCATCGTTGGGTGGTTGTACGGCGAGCAAGAGTGGTTCTGTTACGCCCGGCAATAGTGTTGGCAATTGCAGATTGACGACGTTTTTGAGATTTTGCGCGGCAACGGCGGGTAATTTTAGGGTGGTGGCCACAAATTCGCTATTGGGCAAAGCGAGCGCTATTTTTGTTCGTTTTGTGGTTACCGGTAATAAGCGTCGCGCGGCATCGGCGATTTCTGTCGGTGTGAGTTTGAACAAAGATTCGTCGGGTTGTGCAACGAGGTTATGGTGTTTAGTATGTAGTAATGCCGATCCATGCACAATCAGACAAATGTCGCATGAGACGGATTTTTTCCGTCGTTTTTTGAGTTGCTTGGTAGATTTTTTTTTCATTGGGTTGGTAATTGGTAATTGGTAAGGCTGAATTACTGAGTACAACGAATTACTGAAGTACAACGAATTACTGAAGTACAACGAATTACGGGGATAAACGAATTAAGCCTTCTAATAATGTTTATCCTCGTCATTGGCATTCCATAACGAAGTTTCGTTGTACTATAGATGTTCAGAAAAATAATTTCAAAAAAGCCAATAGTGAATAGCGCCAACCCCGTAGGGGTTGAATGTGAATAGCTTAAGGAAAACCTGGGGAAGGGCCGGGGAGGGGCCTCAACCCCGATAGGGGTTGAATTTGAATAGCTTAAGGAAAACCTGGGGAAGGGCCGGGGATGGCTCCCAACCCTGAAGGGGTTGAATGTGGATATGGAATAAAAATAGGGTGAAAAAAACGAGCAAAATCAACCCATATTTAACACCCCAGGCCCCAACCAATGCCATTAAGTTAAGGAACTCTTTGATTTTGCTATATTTTTATTAAAAAACGCCCCGTCGTGCCAGATTTTTATCGAGGGGTGGGGTCGTAAGTCATTGTTTTTATTGAAAGTAAAAAATCGGGTACCCCACCCTAACACACAAAAAATTTGATTAAAAATCAATAGGTTATATCTTAACTTAATGGCATTGAGGCCCCAACCCAATGCCATTAAGTTAAGGAACTCTTTGATTTTGCTCTATTTTTATTAAAAAACGCCCGGTCGTGCCTTATGTTTATATAGGGGTGGGGTCGTAAGTCATTGTTTTTATTGAAAGTAAAAAACCGGGCACCCCACCCTAACACACACAAAAAATGATTAAAAATCAATAGGTTATATCTTAACTTAATGGCATTGAGGCCCCAACCCCGTAGGGGTTGAATGTGAATAGCTTAAGGAAAACCTGGGGAAGGGCCGGGGAGGGGCCCCAACCCCGAAGGGGTTGAGTGTGAAACGTAGTAACGAGCGTAGCGAGATAATATGGAATAAAAATAGGGTGAAAAAAACGAGCAAAATCAACCCATATTTAACACCCCAGGTTGGGCCCCCTCCCCGGCCCTTCCCCCAGGTTTATCTCGCTACGCTCGTTACTACGTTTCACCTGGGGCTATTCATATTCAACCCCTACGGGGTTGGGGCCCCCTCTTCCTGACCCTCCCCAGGTTTCACCTGGGGCTATTCACATTCAACCCCTACAGGGTTGTGCCCCCCCCCCAGGTTTCACTTGGGGCTATTACGGGGTTGGCGCTATTCATTTAAAATAATCAAAGAGTTAAACTGTCAAGGTTTGTCGCGCACGGGCCACACGTTGTTGTTGCTAGTTTTGAGATCAGCGCCTACGTAGCCGTCGTTGAGGTTTGCGTACCATGCGTAGCTCGTGGTGCCGGCGTGCGTGGCAGACGACCAGTAGCCTGACTGTACGCTTGAGAATACATCGCCTTCTTTCCATTGAGCCGTACCTTTCGCGTTGGATAGCGCCGGTATTTTGTATTTCTTATCCATCATCGCCTTCAATTCTTCTTTAGTCGGTAAGCGCCAATCACCGGCCCCCGATCCGTCACGAAGGCCGCATTGTCCACTGGCAAGAGTCGCGGCACTTTGCTTAGCCTTTTCCCAATTCAGTGCGCCAAAGCAATTGGCGTTTTTCAGCCAGATAAGCCCTGAGCGGTTATCTGTGATAGTGCCATTGCCATTGTCTTTGTAGCGAAACCCGGCACGAACTAGCTCGTTAATTTTATTCTGCTGCGCGTCAATAGTCGTTTTTAACGCGCCCATTTGCCGTTGCTGCGCGTTAAGAGTCGTTTTTAACGCGCCCATTTCTTGTTGCAGCGCTTGGAGTTGCCGTTGCTGCTGCGCGTCAAGAGTCGTTTTTATCGCGCCCATTTGTTGCAGCACTTGGAGTTGCCGTTGCTGCGCGTCAAGAGTCGTTTTTATCGCGCCCATTTGTTGCAGCACTTGGAGTTGTTGTTGTTGCGCTTGGAGTTGCCGTTGCTGCGCGTCAACAGTCGTTTTTAACGCGCCCATTTCTTGTTGCAGCGCTTGAATCGTCTGGTTTTGCGTGTCAAGAGTCGCTTTTAACGCGCCAACGTCTTTGAGCAAGTTGGCAACATATTCTTCAAGACAAAGGAGGGGTGGTTTGTTGCAGTAAAAACTATCTTGGGCGTTTGTGCGAGGTGGCATGAGGCCTAAAATCACCGTCAACCAGATAAGAGTGAAAGCCCAGAGGGCTTTTGCATTGGTAAGCGTTTTCAACATCTGTTTTTTTCTCTTTAAATAATCAATGTGTATTTTATAGCATTTTATGCTTGAGTGAAATACAAAGCACAAAGCAATAACATAACGCCCCAACCCCGAAGGGGTTTCCAGTGAATAGCCCCAGGTGAAACTTTCGTTCCGAGCGGAGCGAGATAAACCTGGGGAGAAATATAAACAACGCCCCAACCCCGAAGGGGTTGAATGTGAATAGCTCCAGGTGAAACCTCAATGCCATTAAGTTAAGGAACTATTTGATTTTGCTATCTTTTTATTAAATAGCGAGCAGTCGTGCCATGTTTTTATATAGGGGGTGGGGTTCTAAGTCATTGTTTTTATTGAAAGTAAAAAATCGGGTACCCCACCCTAACACACACAAAATTTTATTAAAAATCAATAGGTTATATCTTAACTTAATGGCATTGAGGTGAAACCTGGGGAGAAATATAAACAACGCCCCAACCCCGAAGGGGTTGAATGTGAATAGCTTAAGGAAAACCTGGGGGGAAAAAAAGTCCAACTGTTCCAAAGCAGCAAGCGTTGGACTCCAACAGATGCGTTGGACGAAAATGTGTCAAAATGAATTTTAAAGAAAGTGCCTATTTTATTTGTCGGTGTTTGGTAGGCTTTTTTTTAGGGTAAAGTTAATAATATAAATGGCATAGTTCTACTACCTATCTGGCTATTAAAGTTAATAGTATTCATAATCAGAGAGGGTAGCCACTAATACGCAAAACTCACGATAATATTTCGATCACTTTTTGGGTTGTCTCGGCCTCATGGGAGACCCTCAGTCTTAAATTTTTTTTTGTGTACGTGTTAAATATAAGTGATTGTTTTATAGGCTTTAAAGAAGCTATTTTTAATAAAGATGGCATATCTAATGATTTTACAGATTAGTCGTTATAATAATAAACCCTATATTCATAAGGGTTAAAACCAAAACACGCGGCTTTTCAGAAGGTCGTTCTCGGCGTATTTTAGCTAATTTTAGTAACTATAAGGACTTTTATTTATTATGGCTAATATTGAGTTATTTTAATAAGATTAAACCGGCGTTTGTTAGAAAATTTTCGGGGGTTATATTTTTTGAGAGTTAGTTTTTATAATAACTAACCTATTGTTTTTAATCGTTTTTATAGACTAAAAATTAATTTTTCCGTCATATTGTTCTAATAAAGTTTTTTTGGGCCGCGAGCGGCTTGCGGCCTTTTCGTCCAAAGCGTTAGCTTTGGACTTAAAAAAAATCAATTCCAACGCAAATTCAAGCCCATATCCGCAAATTCTAGGGTGAGGTAGGGACTGTAATAAGGATCGCCTTGCTTTAACCACGTCGCCCATTGTTCAATAAAACGTTGGCGATCAGTTTCTGGGCCGATTTCTGGCGCTTGCCACTCGCTTGCTACAAAGCGAGCAAACGGGGTGTAGACAATGCGTGTGCCAGATGTCTGGGCGCGTAACGCAAAATCGAATAGCGCGTGGGGGCCATTATAATCAGTGTTTAAACCGGCCAAGCGTTGCCACAGACAACGTTCAAGTACACTTAACGCCGGATGCGGCGTACTGACATTACGGACAATGGCCGTGACGGCCATATACGAGGGCGTATTTTCGTCAAATCCGGCATAGACTGCTAACGGCACACCATTGGGACGTTGTAGAAGTCCTGCATGCAATAAACGCCCTTGGCTATCAAGCACTTTGCCCGTCACGATGCCCACGGCATCAATTTGCAACCAAGAAACCAATTCTGTGATAGCTTCGCTGTCTATCGGCTCCACCCCCGGCCCCAATATCACTAAATAATCGTTATTGATATCGCGCTCAAAGGCCTGATTAATTTGTTTAGCATAATCGTGTAGTGTGTTTAAACGTAACACCTGATAACGAGCGTCGGGCCGCGGCCGCAAATGCACACGATAATGGCCTCGCCATAACTCGTTGTTTTCACTAACATTACCTTCTAAACCACGCCGCTCTAATGTGTCTTGAACGGCTTGCACCCCGGCCGTGTAGACATATTCTTTAACATTCTGTTCCATTGCCACCGACTGTTTATGGTGTCGCCAGTGATATAACACTTTAGGAATGTGTTGCACTTGGGGTGCCCTGTCGGCGGCCCGCAAAATCAGGTCATAATCTTGAGAACCTTCTAAACCAACGCGCACACCGCCTAATTGTTGCAATAACTCGCGCCGATACACGACGAGATGAAATAAATAATTGCCCGATAGCAGCGTTTCTGGTGACCAATCTGGCTTAAATAAGTGCATAAAGCGAAACCCATTCTCGGACAACGAATCTCGATCGGAATAAATAATGTCAGTGTCAGGATGGTGTCGCAGCGTTTCAACAACATGATAGAGTGCATCGGGTGCTAAGCGATCATCATGATCTAAAAAGGCGACGTACTCGCCGCGAGCCATCGCTAACGCTTGATTGGTGGCGTGACAAATACCTTGATTGGTGGCAAAGCGGTGCAAACGTAAACGGGGATCGTTTGCGATTACGGTTTGCAAACAGGCTGTTGTGGCAGGATTATCGCTACCATCATCGACTAAACACATTTCCCAGTCGGGATAGGCTTGGGTTTGCACCGAATAAATACATTCGCGTAAATGGCTAGGCTGAGTGTTGTAAACGGGTGTCACAATGCTCAACAACGGCCGAGGTTGCCAACATCGCGCGTTATCACGCAATTGTTGCCAATCGTGCAGAGTCAGAAAACCATAATGAAATAGCCAGGCTTGATATTCTATCCATTCACTGCAAGCCCAACGTTTGAGTTCAGTTTCTTTTGGTTCTTTTGGCACGTTGATTGGTTTTTCTGACTTTCTTGCTAAGCCTTTTTGCCAACGGGTAATAAAATGTTTTAGCATGCTTTTCCGGGTGCCCATAGAGTCTATCGTCTATAACTACAGGCCGATTCCTTATAAAAAGGGATTTATCCGTTGAAATAACTAATCTAGGAGGTTGCTTTTTTTTTAAATCACGTTTTTTCGTGCGCCCAAACGATAACTACAAGGATTGTATATAAAAAAGGATTTATTGGCGTTGGGGAATCGCAATGAACGAATTCGAGAAAATTTCAGCTTTGTTGCCGGAAATTTTCATCGCCATTAATTAGCTATTCCGTTGTCATTACTGTATTTGAAAAAGTTGACAGAGGTTATTTTTAGCGATGCGAATAAAATCCCTTATTATATACAATCCTTGTGCATTGTCAGACTAAAAACTTGATCATCGAGTCTAAAAGAAAAATCAGGGCACAAACCGCCGAGGTTGATCTCGCTACGCTTGAGACGAAAGTTTCATCGCGACGCTCAATAAGTTTGACAAACCTTGGAGGTTTGAAAAACGCTTTTTTTGGGGGCCGATATCGAGAATTGAGAAGGTACCCAATCGCCATGATTATGAGTCGAGTGCCTACAAAATGACACCTAGAAAAACGGTTATTTTATTGGCGCGGTTGAGGGCCAGACTTTAATTTGAAAACCTCCAAAATAGTTTATGGCCCTCAAATAAGGCAAAATAACCCTACAAAAATAGTGGACAAACCGCCGAGGTTTGCCAAACTTATCGAGCGAAGCTCGTTACTGCAGCTCAAAACAGAGCGGAGCGAGATCAACCTCGGCGGTTTTTAACCAAAATTAGTCTAAACCTTGTTCGGCCATCTTCTTTCGCAAGCTGAGTGGTCTCATGTCAGTCCACACTTTTTTGACGTATTTGCCGCACTCAGCTTTGGTTCCGCTCTTGCCAACCTTGCGCCAGCCGTTAGGGGGTTCCCGATAATTAGGCCAGATAGAGTATTGCTCTTCATGATTGACAACAACGTCGTAGATGGTGGTATCTTTATCTTCATCTCTGGGTATGTATTCTTCTTCTTCATCATCTGTCGCCTTCTTGTCTTCATCATCATCTCTCGCCATCTTGTCTTTATCATCATCTCTCGCCATATTGGTTTCTCCTTTTAATCAATTAAACATAATCAATAGTTACAATGATTGCATAATGCCGCGGTAAATCCCTAACAATGAAATCCCTTATTATAACGAATCCTTGTAGTTGCTTTTTTACAAGGATTGCATATAAGAAAGGATAACCTGAAAAATCCCTAACAATGAAAGTCCGTTTATTCCAAAAATCCGTTGTACTCTCACTATGTATCTTTATTCAATGTACTGTTTAACGATTTCTGCATAGCGCCCTTTTGCACGTAATGTTGCTAAGCCACGATTAAAGTCATTACGTACTTTTTCGTTTTTGCACAAAATCCTATAAGGACGTTTTGAAAAAAGAGAGTCGTTTATTATTACTTTTTGTTTGATGTCTACAAGCGGTGCAACACGTTTGCGAAAGTGTCTAAAGAAATACCTGTCCATAATGAGAACATCAACCCGCCTACGGAAGAACAGCACGATTTGACTCGCTTTGCCAGAACGTTCATGGTAAAGCGGGTTATTCTTTACCACGTCAGCAATGCCTAAATGTTTTTTGGCATCACTAAAAGTCTCTATGCTTTTATCGGCTAAGTCTTCAATCCTATTAATGTGGAACCCTTTATCAGCCAAATAAATGACCACATCATGATAGGAAATAACTTCATCAGAATAAAAGCCGGGCTGTTTTGCTTTTTTTGTCACGGTACTAATACAGTCTAGCTTAGAGTTTGGAGCATAGAATTTTTCTTTGCGTTCCCGGATAAAATAAAACTGTGGATCATAACCCGTTTTTTGAAAAGCTTCACGAATAATATCCACTTCAATCCCGTTTTCTTGGTGGATAAAGTAAGGTGGTAAATGGGTAGCGGATGCCCCAATACGCACCACCGGTGCAGGTTTCTCTTCAGTAGGCGTAGGTACAGACGGTGTAGAGGCGGTATTCTCAGAACGATCATGGCATCCTGAGAGGGTAATTAAGACACCTGACAATATTAAGCCTATTCCAAACCATCGCGTTGCTATACATTGCCATAAGTTTCTCATAAAAATATTCCTTCAACGATAACTTTGAGAGTTAGGGTGCAATTTAATGTGATTGACAATTCATTTTATCTCCCCCAGGTTCCACCTCAATGCCATATCGTACCGCTTTTCGGTGAGGGCAACCATTTCGTTCGGGCAACCATTTCGTTCGGGCAACCATTTCGTTCGGGCAACCATTTCGTTCGGGCAACCATTTCGTTCGGGCAACCATTTCGTTCGGGCAACCATTTCGTTC
>Ga0190344_1000461_pt1 | contig 20521 bp, 13 predicted proteins | sample 48721323_MG_FD_161662 | JGI IMG/M metagenome (GOLD analysis project Ga0190344, IMG submission 161662) | Hydrothermal vent microbial mat bacterial communities from Southern Trench, Guaymas Basin, Mexico - 4872-13-2-3_MG | ecosystem: Environmental > Aquatic > Marine > Hydrothermal vents >... | reverse complement strand
CCGAGAAAAATGAAGGAGAATGGCGTTAAAAATCTGAAGGGAGCACAGACCATATCTGAATTTCATATCGGCTTGCCTATATGGTAAAAAAATGCTCATCGCCATTTTTTTATGAATAGGTCAGGTTTATTACTTTGAAAAGAAATTTTTTGGTATGCTTTTTCAGTTTATAGGGTGGTACCTAATGGGATGTCCCCATGATGTTGCCTAAATTGAGAGAAAAGAATAAAATAATCGGTCATGCTGAATGAGATCAGAATAAAGAAAGCTGCCCAGCATAATCTTAAAAACATTGATGTGAACCTCCCGAGAAACAAGATGGTTGTTGTTACCGGACCCAGCGGTTCAGGCAAATCATCTCTTGCCTTTGATACACTGTTTGCTGAAGGCCAGAGAAGATATATAGAATGCCTTTCAACTTATGCCAGGCAGTTCATAGAACAGATGGAGAAACCGGAAGTCGAGTTGATCGAGGGGATATCTCCTTCCATTTCTATCGACCAGAATACCATATCAACAAATCCGCGGTCCACGGTTGGGACCGTCACCGAGATATATGATTACCTCAGACTGCTCTATGCACGGGTAGGCACTCCTCACTGTCCTGAATGCGGGAGGGAGGTCAGCTCCCAGACTTCGGATCAGATATTAGAGAGAATCAAACAAAAAAACAAAGGCCGCACTGTGAGAATCCTCTCTCCGGTGATAAAAGGAAGAAAGGGTGAATATGTAAAGCTTTTTGAAAGAATGAGAAAGAAAGGATTTCTCCGGGTCCGGGTGGACGGAAAATTTTACGAGCTGGAGGGTGAAATACATCTGGCTAAAACTAAAGTCCACAATGTCGAACTTCTCATAGATGAAGTGTCTGTATCAGAGAAATCGGCCCTAAGGATCAAGGAGGCGGCTGACAGAGCCCTGGAAGAATCAGATGGAGATTTGCTTCTTTTAGATGATGAAGGAGATGAGGCTTTTTATTCTTTGAATCTCACATGCCCTTACTGTGAGATCAATCTTCCTGAACTGGAGCCCAGGACATTTTCTTTCAACAGCCCTTACGGGGCCTGTCCGCACTGCAATGGAATTGGATTCCAGACCATGACAGACAGCCGCGGCAATCCTCAGGTAAGTGAAGAACTCTGTCCTTTTTGCGGGGGAAGCCGTCTCAAGAAAGAGAGCACTTGTGTAAAGATAGGAGGCAAGAACATTTTTCAACTGAGCTGTCTTCCAATAAACAGGCTGAGGGAAGAAATCAAAGGGTTTGAGTTTAAAGGAGAAAACCACTTTATTGCTTCCAGGATTCTAAAAGAGATTATGTCGCGTCTTCATATTATTGACAGATTAGGGATGTCCTATCTTCATCTGGCCAGGACTACTTCTTCGCTTTCGGGAGGCGAGGCGCGCCGGATCCGGCTGGCCGCGCAGATAGGCATGCAGCTGCGCGGCGTCCTTTATGTGCTGGATGAACCGACCATTGGCCTCCACCAGAGAGATAATAAAAGGCTTATCTCTCTGCTGAGAGAAATAAGAGACCAGGGCAATTCGGTTGTCGTGGTGGAGCATGATGAACAAACGATACGCTCTGCGGATTACATTTTAGATCTGGGTCCCGGGGCGGGGGAAAAAGGAGGAGAAAAGGTTGCTGAAGGAAATTATAATAGGATAATCAACCTCTATAATTCACTGACATCCGAATATCTAAGGCATGAAAAATTTATCCCCGTCCCCAAGAAAAGGAGGATTCCTGAAAAATGGCTGACCGTAAAAAAGGCTTCAGAACATAATCTGAAAAAGATCGATGTGCCGTTTCCTCTTTCCTCTTTTACGGTTGTAACCGGACTTTCTGGCTCAGGGAAAAGCACGCTGGTCTATGATATTTTGTATAAGAAACTTTCAAATATTTTTCATAAATCAAAAGTCAAACCAGGGGCTCATGATTCCATAACCGGATTGGAAAACATAAACAAAGTCGTGTCTGTTGACCAGAAGCCCATCGGAAGGACTCCCCGCTCCAATCCAGCGACTTATACCGGTTTGTTTACTGAATTGAGAAACCTGTTTGCCATGACTTCTGAGGCAAAAATGAGAGGATACAGGCGGAGCCGCTTCAGTTTTAATGTTCCGGGGGGCCGATGTGAGGAATGCCGGGGCGCCGGGTCAAAAAAAATTGAGATGCATTTTCTTCCTGATGTGTATGTCACATGTGACAGGTGCAGAGGCAAACGGTATAATAAGGAAACCCTTGAAGTGTGTTATAAAGGGAAAAGCATTGCTGATTTTCTCGAGATGACAGTGAGTGAAGCTTATGAATATCTGAAGGCCCACCCGAAGCTGAAATCAAAATTGGGAATACTGAAAAGGGTCGGATTGGGGTATTTGCGGCTTGGGCAGCCAGCTCCCCATCTTTCAGGAGGAGAGGCCCAAAGAATCAAACTGACTAAGGAACTGAGCCGCAAAAATACAGGGCAGACTCTTTATATTTTGGATGAGCCCACAACAGGTCTCCATTTTGATGACGTAAAAAAGCTTTTAAACGTACTTTCCGAGCTTGTTGATTTAGGGAATACGGTCATAGTGATTGAACATAACCTTGATGTTATTAAATTTGCGGATTATATTATTGATTTAGGACCAGGTGGAGGAGATAAAGGCGGCCGTATTGTGGCCTCCGGTTCCCCTGAGGAGGTTTCCGAGGAAAAAAAATCTTATACAGGTCAGTTCTTGAAAAAACATTTCAAGGAAATGTAAAATTGATTTGAAATGAAAAAAAAGGAGGAAAAATGAGAAAAAACAAATCATCGTGTTTTACCTTATTGGCCGCATCTTTTGCTTTGATATTTCTTTTTCAGAGCATGCTCATAGGAGAAAAAGTTCTTTCAACTGAGCAGTTAGATGTATTCAAATGGAGAAATATTGGACCATTTACTTTTTCGGGCAGAATCACGGATTTTGCTGTTCCCAGTGGCCAGAACAAGGTCTATTACGTGGCGACAGCATCGGGAGGCATATGGAAGACAGAGAACAGAGGGATCAGCTTCGAACCCATATTTGATGATTATGGAAACATGAGCATTGGAAACATTGAGGTGGCTCCGTCAGATCCGCAGAGAGTCTATGTTGGCACTGGAGAAGCGATGCATGCAAGGTCCAGTGCGCACGGGAATGGGATGTGGAGGTCTGACGATGCAGGGAAAACTTGGACCCATATAGGGCTGGAAGAGACTTATTTCATTCCTAAGATAGCAGTTGCCCATGATAATCCGGATATCGTTTATGTAGCATCCGAAGGAAAACTATATGACAATGAGATGGATTGCCAGAGGGGATTGTACAAAACAGAAGATGGAGGAAAGACCTGGAAACAAATCCTGGATCTTAAGGACCGAGGAATAGGAGATTTTGTCATTGACCCAACGAATTCGGATGTGATCATTGCCGCTGCTTATAAAACCTACAGAAGGACATGGACTTTTATTGACAGACAGCCTGGAAACCATTTTTACAAGTCAGTTGACGGGGGCAGCACCTGGAAAAAATTGACTAATGGACTTCCAATGGATATAAAGACCGGCTGGAACGGTCTGACCATATATCCTAAGGATCCGGATATCGTCTATTTACGAATGGACGAAGAAGTCGACCTGGGTCTGGACCAGAGAGAGAACAGGCAGCTCTACAGAGAGGGCAGTGTTTTCAAAGACGGTTATTATTTCAATAAATTCAAATCTTATAAAATAAACCCGGCTCTTATAAAAATGCTTGATTTCAAGCCGATTTCCGCAGAGAACGAGGAGGAGCTGGCAGAAAAACTGAATGAGCTGATAAAAGATAAGGAATTCCTCAAAAATACAGGCGTTGACCTGGATGCATTCATAGAAAAAGCCAAAAATGTCTATAGGAAACAGAGCGATATCCTTAAAGAAATCGCTGTGGCCGAAGAAACACTCAAAGAAGCGAAACCAGAGGAAGAAAAAGGGGATGCCGAAGAGAAAGAACCAAAAGGAAGATACCAGGTGCTTAACCGTTTTGTCATTCAGACCCTCTATGCCCCTGCGTTTCAGGCCATGGAAACGGTTAAAAAATCAGGGGTCATATACCGTTCTGAAGATCAGGGAGAAACCTGGAAAAGAATGACCGAATACAAGATAACAGGCGGGAGCATTCAAGTCAATGACATAGAGGCTGGTTATTCGGGAAGAATAGAGGTCGATCCGAATAATGACCAGGTCCTTTATGCGGTCGAGGTATATCCAAAGGTTTCTGAAGACGGAGGAAAGACCTTTAAAAACGCACCCTGGTCAGGAGCGAATAAGTGCCATGTGGACATGAGGGGCATATGGATCGATCCTCTTGATTCCCATCATATATTGTCCGCAAATGACGGAGGAGTGAGCGAGACCTGGGACGGAGGAAAGCACTGGTCCCAGAAAGAGACCATCAGCGCCCAGCAGTTCTATGACATTTCAGTTGATAATGAAATGCCTTACAATGTGATGGGCGGGACCCAGGACAACGGCTGCTGGATCGGCCCTTCGCAGAACAGAAATCAATACGGAGTCTTTCCTGCGGATTGGACCTATCTTCCTTCGGGAGACGGTTATTATGTTGTGAGAAACTGGTGGAATCCGGAATTTATCTATTTTGAATCTCAGTTCGGTGGTTCCAGAAGAATGAACCTGAAAACGGGGGAAATGATCGGACTCTCCAAGCGCAACACTCAGGAAGAGAGAGAAGCAGGCAAGGAGCCTGAAAGGTATCAATGGGACGCCCCTATCGTCCTGTCTCCGCACAACCCGGGAATCGTCTATGTCTGTTCCCAGCACGTCCATATGTCAACTTCAAGGGGAGAGCCAGGTACTTTTGTGACCATCAGCCCTGACCTTTCCAAACACAACAAAGAACGGATCGAGCTTTCAAAGCTGACAAATCTTCAGTATGCTACCATATACACATTTGCTGAATCAGCGGTCAAGCCAGGGGTTTACTGGGCCGGAACAGACGATGGAAACCTGCAGTTAAGCACAGACAGTGGGAACAATTGGGTGAACATAACCAATAAATTCTACACGGAGAAAGGGGAGCCGAAAGGAAATATCCAGGGAGCGAGAATTCCTTATGACAGATGGGTCACCAAAGTCGCGCCTTCAGCACACAAACTGGAAAGATGTTATGTCACGTATTCCGGATACAGAACCCATAATGAAGATGATTCTTATATATTTGTGACAGAAGACATGGGAAAGACGTGGAAGGACCTGTCAGCAGGGATGAAAAATCCGGTAAGAGATATTGTGGAAGACCCGGATAACCCCGATGTTCTGTATCTTGCTACTGATTACGGACTTTTAGTCAGCATTGACAGGGGAGAGACATGGGAGAACATGTCTTCATCGGCACCTGATGTGATCATTATGAGCCTTGCCTTCCAGAAAAGAGAAAGAGATTTGGCAATAGGCACGTACGGCAGAGGCATCTACATTGCGGATGTGTATCCGTTTAAGGAATTCACTGAAGATACATTTCTTAAAGACCATTATCTTTTTGAGGTCCAGAGCGCTGTAAAATGGAATATGAACGAGAGACGGGGACCGACATACGGAGAATTTGCGAGGGTCTCCAATCCTGATGTCGGCGCCACATTCTATTATTACCTTAAGGAGAAGGCAAAGTCCGTAAAAATATCCGTAAAGAACATGAAGGGCGAGGAGATTTACGTAGCAAAAGGAGGTTCGGACAAAGGCTTGCATAAAGCATTCTGGAATCTGAGAAAGCAGGCGGAAGAAGAAGGTCCCAGATGGATGAGAAGAGGCCGAACCGTTGATGCAGGCATGTATGAAGTGAGTTTGGTCATAGGCGATGAGGAGGTTATAAGTCAGACTTTTAAGGTCATAGATGACCCCATGTTCCATTGAGTTAAGATTGTAAATACGTTTTTTATAGAGATAAACAGAGAGGGAAAAGAAGAACTCTCTGTTTATCTCTTTTGAGTTTATTTAGAGAAGCCGGAGAAGGGAGCTTTATTTTCCATGCCGTTTGATGATATTGTAGGCAATGCAAGAGTAAAGAACATTTTAAGAAAGTCTCTGCTGAGAGGGAGGCTGCCCGGTTCCCTTTTATTCTACGGTCCTAAAGGAGTGGGGAAGAGCGAGATGGCTCTTATTTTCGCAAAGGCATTGAACTGTCTCCAAAAGGAAGATGACTCGTGCGAGAGATGTTCTTTGTGCGTTGCCGTCAATAAAAATATTTTCCCGGATGTGATACGGATCAATGCTGAAAAAGATATCATCAAGATTGACCAGATAAGATTGATAAGAAAAGCGGCTTATTTGAAACCCATGACTGGGAAAAAAAGAGTGTTTATCATTGAGGAAGCGGAAAAAATGAATGATGAGGCTTCAAATTCCTTACTTAAAGTCCTTGAAGAACCCCCGATGTTCTCTCATATTATTCTCACAACTGATAATTTTTTCTCCATTCTTCCTACCATAAGGTCCAGATGCCAGACATTAAAGTTTGCGCCGGTTTCCAGAAGTGATATTCGGAATGCACTGATAGAGAAAGGAATAGAGGAGGGAAGGGCAAAAACCATCTCTCTCCTGGTTAGAGGCAGCTTGAAACAAGCGCTGGATTTTGATTGGGATGAGGCAGAAGATATGAGGAAAAATGCATTCAATATGTTCTCCTCTTTTGTGAAGGGAGGGAAAACAGCCAATATTTTTAAAAAGTATTCCAGGATGCAGAAAAAGAGTTTCGAAGAAAACTTTAATCCGGCACTGGAGATGATATCCTCTTTTTGCAGGGATGTGATAGTGATGAAGTTGGGGGGCAGCGACCGGTTTTTGATAAATCTGGATTATAAAAATAAATTGAGTAAGCTCGAAAAAATTATGGGTCTAAAGGAGACCATTGATTTTTTAGAAGTCATAGAAGAATCTCTGCATTTGTTTAAGAGAAATGCACACAGAAAGGCAATCATGAATTATATGACAATAAATCTAATGGAAAGAGAAAATGTCTGAGATTATTTATGTCTTTTCAGATCGTCTGAAAAAAACTCTTCGCGCTGATAAAAACAAGATAGAGTTACAAACAGGAGATATCTGTTTGATAGAATCTTCACTTGGTGGGGAGCTCGCAATAGTCGTGGATACACCCAGAAAAATAAGAGAAAACACAAGCGCAAGGCAGGAAGCTTCCAAAGTCATTCGGAAGGCTACGGAAAAAGATAAAGATAAGTTTGCCTGGATGCGCAAGAAGGAGAAAGAAGCGTTTGATTTTTGTCTGGAGAGAATCAAAGAGCGGAAACTTCCAATGAAACTTGTGCGCGTGCGGTATTTCTTTAATGAGAAGAAAGGCATTTTTTATTACACGGCAGACGGCCGGATTGACTTCAGAGCCCTTGTTAAGGATTTGGCAAAACGCTTTCGCATGAGAATAGAGATGCGTCAGATCGGGGTAAGAGATGAAGCTAAAATGATCGGCGGAATAGGAGTTTGCGGGAGAAGGTTGTGCTGTGCCAGTTTTATGAAAAGTTTTGAGCCTGTAACCATACAAAAAGCAAAGAAACAGAATATATCCATTAATCCCACAAAGATATCAGGGCTTTGCGGCCGGCTTATGTGCTGTCTTGCCTTTGAACAGGAAACTAAAGGACGTCTCTACAGCGAAGAAGAGGATATAGAGGAAGACTGATATTTTAATTAATATTCTGCCACGTAAACTGGACCTTACTTGAGGCAGAAATCAGAGTTCCTTGGGATGAAAATGCTTTGACCTGCCAGGAATAGCTTTTCCCGGGAGTCATCTTTGCTTTGATTTTTTCGGGCAGTGATATGTAGTTGTTTTTGGTGCTTTTTTCCCAGAGAAGTTCATCATTATATATAAAGACTTTGTATACGATATCTTCACCTAAGGCTTCCCACTTGAATTCTGAGGGGATCGCTTCAGATATAAGGGTGATGGAACCGCCTCTGACTGCATCATCGCTTACAATAAATTCGGGGGTTTTATGGGTCACGTTCGGAATGATACCGAACACTATGATCAAAACCAATGCTGCTGTTGTAGCCGCTGATATGAGGGGCTTTGGTGAAAGAAATCCAAATATTTTCTCGCTTACCCGGCTTTTTGCCTCTTCTTCGATACGGATATCTTTGAATATTGAGTCCCCTTTATCCTTTACCACCAAAATAAGTTCGTTCCTTTCTTTTGTTTCTTCAAAACAACGGGGACAGTTGAAGAGATGTTCTTCAAATTCTTCCCTTTTCTCCTTGCTCAGTCTTCCGAACAAGTAATCATCGATTAAGTTCTCATATCGGCATTTTCTCATTTGTTTTGCCCCTAAATTGAGTTCACTAATTTAGTCGAAATAAACACATAATTACGGAAAATTTTATTTTTTCATTAATTTTCTTAACAATTTTTGTGCATAATGCACTCTTTCGCTTACGTTTCTAGGGGAAATACCCAGTCTTTTTGCCACTTCTTTTCTTGAAAGGTCTTTATAATAATACAGATAGAGGATTGTCTTGTATTTTGGCTTAAGTTCCTCCAATTTTTTGGCCAGAAGCTCAGCTCTTTCCTTATCTTCTATTTGCTCGTGAGGATCAGGGAATGGGTCGGAATCAGGAAGATATTTCACTGCGATTTTCTTTTTTCTTCTTATATAGTCGACGATTCTTCTTCTTGTTATGGTGTAAATAAAGGTTCCTACGGAAGAGTCACCTTTGAATTGTCCGGATTTTATCTTTTCTATAGCATTGAGCATTATTTCGTTGACTATGTCTTCCCATTCAGGTGTGTGGGCCCCTATTGATTTTTTTACTTTAAAGGTAACAAGAGGCCTGTATTCAGCCGTAATTTTTTCTATATCGTAGGAATTATCTTTCTTTTTCACTTTCAGTCATTATAGAACGTGTTTTGTACATTGGCAAGCATCCTTGTCCTATTCTTCTTCTTCCCTTATCTTGTCCCTATAGGATTCAATGCCCACCAGTATTTCTCTGGGTTTGCTTCCTTTGGACGGGCCCACAATCCCCTCTTGCTCCATCTGATCGATGATTCTGGCTGCCCTGGCATATCCCAGACTCAGTTTCCTTTGAAGATAGGAAGCCGAAGCCTGGCCCGTACTCAAAATAAGCTCAACGGCTGTTTCAAACATTTCATCCTTTTTTTTGGTTTTGTCCCTCGTTTCTCTGGATGGTCTTTTTAAAGTCTTTATGATTTTTTCATCGTAATCAGGTTTTCTCTGCCCTTTTATGTATTTCAACAGCCGGCTTACTTCCTGAATGGATATAAAGGAACTATGGAGCCTTATTATTTTGGGATAGTTTGGGGGCATGAACAGCATATCCCCCTGCCCCAGAAGTTTTTCAGCCCCTCCGGTATCAATGATGATCTGGGAGTCGATTTTTGACGGGACCCTGAATGATATGCGGCATGAGAAGTTGTTCTTGATGGTCCCTGTTATGACGTCAGTTGAAGGACGTTGGGTGGCCACAACCAGATGGATCCCTACGGCCCTAGCCAATTGCGCCAGTCTTCCTATGCAGTATTCCACATCCTTATCACCGATCATCATCAGTTCGGCTAATTCATCAATAATGATCACGATATAGGGAAGAGGTTTCAGCTTCTCTCTCTCTTCTTCCTCCATGTCTAGCTTCATACTGGGATTGCTTGCAAGCTCCTTGATACGTCTGTTGTACTGGTCAATATTCCGCACCTTTAAACGTCCCAGTGCTTGATATCTCCCATCCATTTTATTTATGGCGTCATAAAGGATGTTGCTGGCTTTATTGGGATTTTTGACGACCGGGCAAAGAAGATGGGGGATACCGTCGTAGAGAGAAAATTCCAGTCTTTTTGGGTCGATCAATATGACTCTGACTTCTTCAGGGCTTGCTTTGTACAGGATGCTTGCAATGATGGAGTTCAAAGCCACACTTTTTCCCGTTCCCGTGGCCCCGGCTATCAAGAGGTGAGGCATGACGGAAAGGTCGGTGATATAGGGTTCTCCGTGGATGTCCTTACCGAGACCGATGGTCAGCTTGGAGGGAGATTCCATAAATTTTTTCGTTTGGATGATGTCCCTGAGTTTGATGATCTCTCTCTTATTGTTCGGTATTTCAATTCCCAGGGAGGATTTTCCAGGTATGCGCTGTATTCTGAGGGACTCTGCGCCAAGGGCAAGGGAAAGGTCTTCCGTCCGGCTGGAGACCTGGCTGACTTTGACTCCCGGGCTTGGGTAGAATTCATAGGTGGTGACGATAGGGCCGGGATGGTATTCTTTCACCTCTCCGATGACTCTGAACTGAGAGAGCTTATCTTCAATGATCTGTTTTTTTTCATACAGCTCGTTTTTGTCTATTTTGTCCGCTTCCTTTCCCGGGTCCAGCAGGCTTAACGGGGGAAACCGGTAGTCCCCCTTGTTTTTCATTTCCGGAAACAGGAATTCCTCCTCGGGAGACGTTGGCTCCTTTTGAGAGGCCGGCTTTTGTACAGGGCCGGGTTTTTTTATGATAATCTGTTTTTTGGGTTTGGATTTGGATTTGGTTTTTGAATACTTCTCCACGACTCTTTTTCTCATTTTGTCTTTGTTTTTCTGCTTTTTATAGTCAGTGATTCTGACCCTCAGTTCTTTAAACAGGAATTTAAAAAACCTGAGGAAATAATAAAAGATGGTTCTTATCTGTATATGGGTCGAGAAAAGAATAACAACCAGAAGCAGGCCGAATAAGATAAGAATAGAACCCAGATGATTGAAGTATTTTATCAAAAATGAAGAAAGAAGGTCTCCGATGACTCCTCCTGCAGAAAGGTCACTCCCCTTCCATGAAGCTGTATGGAATATCATAGAGAAGAGAGGGCTGAGCAGGAGGCATATGAGAAGGCTCTCTCCTGTCCTTGAGAGGAATCCCCCTTTCTTTTTTGGGAAAAATGCTTGAAAGCCAAGGAAAATCAGGGCGATGGAAAGGACGAATGAAGTGAATCCGAGAAACTGAAGGAGTGCTTCTGATAAGGAAGCCCCGACTTTTCCTCCGTAATTCTGGGCTTTTTGGCTCACTGTTGATACAGAGGCCCATGACGGGTCGTCAGGATTGTAGCTTAAAAGGCTTATGAGGATGAAAACAGAAAGCAGAATAAGCAGAACACCTGATACATCCCGCTTTATACGGTTCTGGGCTTCTTTTTTTGTCTTTTTTGTTTTTCTAAGCGGTTTTTTTCTTTGCGCCATCCCAAAAATTATACCATATTTGACGAACATGATTGAAGCTATTTACCAGGATGGGAGTGGAGGTGAAGTTTATTGCCTCTTTTATGCTTCTGTAAGATTCAGGTACAGGCAGGCAAAATCATCTATAGATACTTTTTCCGCTCGGATATTGGGATCCAGGCCGCATTTCCGGAAACTCTCTTTTATCTGCTCTGGCGCGAATCCCATGGGTTTGAGACTGTTTTTAAGTTTTTTCCTTCTTTGCGAAAAAGCCTGTTTTATAAAGCTTTTAAATCCGTCTGTATTCATAAAAGGATAAAGAGGCGCGGTTCTTTTTTTAAGGGTGATGAACGCTGATCTCACCTTGGGGGGAGGAGTGAAGCTTCCGGGAGAAAGAAGAAACCGGATTTTGGCGGAAAATATATTTTGCAGGAGAATGGAGAGAGGAGCGTATTTTTTTGAACCAGGAGACGCGCACACCCTTTCTGCCACTTCTTTCTGCAGCATGAAGTGGCATTCCCGGGTCATATCATGCTCTTCGAGCAGTTTGAAAAGGATCTGGGAGGATATGGAGAAAGGAAGATTTCCGGCTAACTTGGTTTTCTCCTGTTTGGCCAGGCTGCTGAAGTCGGTTTCAAGAACATCTTCCTGCCGGATTTCCAGATTAGAGGGTTTGTTTTTTTCGAGATACGGGATGAGCGATGCGTCTTTTTCCAGGGCAATGACCCGGCCGGCTTTTTCAGCCAACAGACGGGTGAGAGAGCCTTTGCCGGCACCTATTTCAATGATAAGTTCCTTTTTTTGGGGCGCTATGCAGTCAATGATCTTGTTGAGCGTGTAGGGATTGGTCAAAAAGTGCTGGCCCATAGATTTTCGGTCATTCCTTTTCATAGCTTTATTTTATGATTATTTCCTCTACTATTCCACCTGAGATTTTTTATTTTTTCAATGATATTTTCCTGTTCAAAAGAGCCCACTTTTAATTTTTACTTGCATTTAAAAAAAAATATGATATGAAAATATAAGGGGTTAATTTCATTTAAAAAGAGTGTGAAATACATGTTATCTATAAATATCCTGTTATTATTGTTTTTGAATCTCGCATTCCAAAATATACAGCATGAAGTAGTGGCCATCAACATTGAGGTCCCAGTTCGGGTCTATAAAGGAGATGCCTTCATAGACAGCCTGACCATTGAGGATTTTGAAGTCTACGAAGATGGGATTTTACAAAAGATCGAAGTGGTTTATCTCATAACAAAGACAGAAGTCCAGAGAAAAGAAAAGGCAGCGGAGACAGAAAAAATCCCTGTTCCCGAGGTTTCGAGGTGTTTTGTACTTGTGTTCGAAGTCATTAACTGGCTTCCCCGGATCAATGATTTGATTGATTATTTTTTCGATACGGTTTATCAGCCTGGAGATTACTTGATCGTCACAACCCCTGTTAAATCCTATAATCTGAGTGAAAGAGCTTTGAAGCAGATGCCTAAAGACCAGATCGGAAGTCAATTGAAGAGCCTTTTAAGGAAAGACATCATAGAAGGAAATATGGGATACAAAAGTCTTATGCGGGATATCATTTCTTTTGAAGGTCTGACAGGGAGAATAAGCCTAATGCTCGTTCAAGATATGTTCAAAAGGCTTAGGGATTATAAATATTTTGATGAACATAAAATGGAAAATGTTTCAAATTTTCTTAAGCACATTCAAGGGCAGAAGCATATCTTTCTCTTCTATCAAAAAGAGGAGATTCCCGTGCCTGCAGAAATGGAGGAACTAGAGACGCTTGAAAGCATCCCGTTTGATACAAAAAAAATAAAACAGATCTTTGCTGATTCTGAAATAACCACTCATTTTATCTTTTTAACAAAGGAGCTGGTAGGCACGCTCGATATTCAACAGATGGGGGGACTGCATAGGTCTTTATCAGACATCTCCATGGACGTGTTTAGTGCTTTTTATGAAATCGCCAAAACAACAGGCGGGGAAACCTATGTCTCAGCCAACGCCTCGTTGGCCTTCAAGCGTGCTTCATCCGCATCTGAGAATTATTATCTTCTCTACTACACACCCAAAGATTACAAAGCGGATAATAAGTTCCACAAGATAGAAGTAAAAGTCACAACAGGCCGCTTCAGGATCACCCACCGGGCAGGATACATAGCGGATTGATCTATAGGGGACGCTCCACAAGGTACTACCCTATATTACTGAATCCGTTGGTTATTAAAAAAATATTACAGATTATCCCCCTCTGAAATATTTCCATTTAATACGCAACCGCAATCCTGCAGCCGCAAGCCCCCCCATGGAGTGGGTTATGATTAGGCAGGACAAGGGAAGCTTGTATTCTGGTAGTAAGCTACGTACGTAAATAGGGGTTCTATAGGGTGGTACCTAATGGGATGTCCCCAGGTTATTTAGATTTTGAATTTTAACGTTAATTAGAGTAAGATAAATTGACCTCTTAAGGAAGGACCGCATGAAAGAACACAAAGCCAGTGTTCAGAAAGAACTGATCGGGGAAAAATCCGCCTCTCAGAAATACCGGGACCTTTTTATCGGCCAAAGCGGCCTCTGGAGTTTCATTCGATACGAGCTTATTATCCTGCTGTTTTCCTGGGTGCCCGGAGCTCTGGGTATCTTTATGAGAAAGATCTTTTATCCGTTTCTGTTTCAAAGAGTGGGAAAGGGAGTGGCTTTTGGACATCACATCACCATCCGGCATCCTCACAAGATATCCATCTCTGACAATTCGTTCATAGATGACTATTCCGTACTGGATGCCAAAGGGGATGATAATGAAGGGATCAGGATCGGCAAAAACACCTATATCGGGCGCAACACCACATTGAGCTGTAAAGGCGGGAGCATATTTCTCAGGGATTATTCCAATATTTCCGCGAATTGTTCTCTTCTTTCTGAGACCATTATTGAAGTGGGTGCGTATACGTTTCTTGCCGGTCACTGCTATCTGGTGGCCGGAGGGAACCACAGGTTTGACAGGACCGATATACCCATTATGCTGCAGCCTTCTCTGGACAGGGGAGGCATTCGCATCAGGGATGACTGCTGGCTGGGAGCCTCTGTCGTGGTTTTGGATGGAGTCAACATAGAAAAGGGTTCTGTGATCGGAGCCGGAGCTGTGGTCAACAAATCGCTTCCCGAATATTCCATTGCTGTGGGTGTTCCCGCAAGAAAGGTAAAACAAAGAAACAAATCCGGCCAGGATCATCATTCGTGATTCTTAACAAGAAAAAAACACATTTTCCTGCGGCGCTGATTTTTTTGTTTTCCATTGCCGTGGGTCTTTCCTTTTATTTCTTTATTTGTATAAAATCAAATACTTTCACAATAGATGACCACGGCTTTCATCCTTCGGTTTTGTTTCTGATCCTGCTGACCGCTGTTTTTTTTATCGCGCTCGTTCTTTTCTGGAAAGGCACAGCTTCCGTAGAGAGCCGCTTTTTTAAAAAGGACCTTTCTTTTTTTCTCAGGAAGGATTTGTTTGCCTTTGTGCCGCTGAGCCTCTCTCTTCTCTCTCCTTTTCTCCTTTCTCATTACCTGACTGCAGGGGATTTAAAGGTCAGGCTGAAAATCCTTGCCGCGCTTATGGTGTTTGGTTTTCTTATCATCAAATGGGTCCAGGTCAGCCGATTGGAAAGGGTGCGTGAAGCTGCTGAAAAAATAGGGAGCTGGTTCCGAGCGTTTTCCCTGAGAAAGAAGATCTTCATCCTCTTTATAGCTTCTTTTTTCATCTATAATCTTTGCAGTTTTTTTCTGATCCGGAACGGAAGGGATTTTACAGGGGACGAGCCCTATTATCTTCTCACGACCCACAGCCTTTACAAGGACCAGGATATCAACGTGGCCAACAATTATTTGAATAAAGATTATTATCATTTTTATTCAAAAGAAAAATATCCTGATTTAAAGTTGGGGATATACGCCCGCGCCGGAAAAAAGGGGAATCAACACATCTACCCCATAAACCTTCCCGGCATATCCGTTCTTATGCTGCCTTATTACTGGCTGAGCCGTTTTTTTAATGGGGAAGCCCGCACGTTTGTCTTAAGCGTGAGCCTCTCCTTCTGGGCGTGCCTTCTCGGAATCCAGCTTTTTCTTTTTTTCCAGGAGCTCTGGAGAAAAGAAAAAGTCTCTCTTTTTTTCTGGTTCCTGTATTCTTTCACAGTGCCGGTGCTTTTTTATTCCATACATCTTTATCCGGAAATAGTGGTCGCGTTTTTCTCTTTGTATGTGTTCAGGAAAGTGCGCTCTCAAAAGCCTTTATCTGTTTTTCAGCTTGTTCTTTGCGGACTTTTTCTTTCAACCTTTTTCTGGTTCGGTTTAAAGTACAATATGGTCTTCTGGCCCCTTTTGCTGGTAGCTGTTTATTTTCTATTGAAAGAACACAGGGTCAGGTGGCGAGTCGTCTATTTTCTGAGCTTACCAGCCGTATCCGTGGTCCTGTTTTATTCTTTTGTTTATTCCCTTTACGGCACTGTCAATCCCATTTCCATATACGAAGGCATGATGACGCCGGAGAAACTAAAGGCTTTTAAAGACCTGGTTTTGAGTATCCCGGTGTGGCTGAGGATTGATAGTTTTTTTGATTACTTTCTTGACCAGAGAGACGGCCTGCTTTTGTACGCCCCTTTTTACTTTTTTTTCTTTACCGGGATTGTGGAGATGTTCAGGCGCTCCAAAAAAGACCTCATCGCTCTTCTCTTTATCTCCGTTCCCTTTCTTTTGAACTACGCCTTTTTGACTCACAGGCAGGGATTTTGCCCCCAGGGAAGGATTCTGACTCCTTTATCCTGGATCCTGATCGTGTTTGTGGGTTATTTTTTTGTTTATAACAGGAAAAAGGTCTATTCCCGGCTTTTTTCCATTGGATGTGCCTTTAGTTTCATCATCGCGGTCCTGCTGCTTTTCCATCCGTCCTTTCTCTATCAATCCACGACCCATATCCATACGTTCAGAGCCGGGGACCTGTTTTTATTCCTCAGCAGCCTGAATCTCTCTGTTCCCGGATTTCTTCCTTCCTTCATTAAAGTCAATAATCTGTCCTATGTGCCGAATTACATATGGCTCGGACTCATCCTTGTTTTCCTCTTAGGATACATCATAAAGAAGGATTGTTTTTTCAGGAAAAAAATAGATGCGGCGCCGGTGTTCACCATCATAGGTTTTATCTTTCTTTTTTGGTGGCTGGCGCTTTATCCCAGAGCGGTTCTGATCCACCCCCAGAAAGCGGATTTCCCCAAAGGAGAGAAGCTGACTTTTTATTCATTAAGCCGTTTGGTTGAAATGCAAAAACCCGGTGAGTTCAGGATCTCTCAAGACAACAGAAATTACCAATTCTTCTTTACCTCATGGCGGGAAATAAAAAAATTAGAGGTCGGATTCCGTTCTTCAAGAGGCGAGCACAGCGTCGAATGCCGCTATTTTGACAGGGTGTTTTTTAAAGGCAGGACCACGGAACAAGAAAAATCCGTGGCGCTTACTGAGCTTCCCTTTTATTCTTACAGGAACACCCATCTTTACAGGGTGGATATTCAGGTCGAGCGGGTCTCTCCAGATGCATCAAGGGCGCCCTTTTTTCTGAAGTTTAATCCCCGCTATTAACCAGGTTAAGAGCCTTCCTGTTTTTGAAAGATCATGATTTCAGGATTTATGAGGTTCAGATTTGTGATGATTGTTTTGTTTCCATCCTCTCTTATTTGATGTTCGGGCAGAAGATCCAGCCAGGGAGAAGACTTGTATCTCAGGACCAGTTTGTATTCATCCTCATTATCTATTATTTTCTTATACAGGACAGGGGTTTTGGATTTAACAAGGTCGGAATTGAATACTATATAATGAGCCTTCGACTTTATTATTTGATTGTAGCTCGGGCGGAGGATGTAGCGGGCATGGGTGAAGCCTTTATTGCGCGGCAGAAAATTTAAAAAGCCGATGAACAATATGGATTCATCCTGTTTGATATGCTGCTCCATCCATTGTTCCACATAATACCGCGAGTCATTGACCATAATGACATCCACAGAAAGCGAGTAGGCCGCAGAATTGACAAAAAGAAGAATGACAAGCAGATATTTTATAAATTTGAATCTTCTTGATGAATGGAGAAAGTAGGAAAGGCACAGTCCCCCGAAAAAAGACAAAATGATGTATACGGGGAGAAGATACCTCACATAATTTCTGCCCAGAACGCTTATGAAAAAAATATAATAAGAAGGGGCCAGCAAAAAAACAATAAAAAGAAGGGGATTTTTCTTTTTTCGTGTCAGGGCATAAAGGAAACCCAGGATGCATATGACAAATACCGGAAAGCTCAGGATGAAATTCAAATGCTTTACAGTCTGCCAGAGCATTCTGGAATGACCCAAAATATCATTGCTGAAAATCCTTACGCCCCTGGCAGCGCCCGTGATCAAAGAAAAATGTCTTTTGAATCCTTGGAGATTAAAGACAAGGTTATAAATAATGACAAACAAAGAAGTTCCCGTGATAAGGGCTGATAGTGTTTTTCTGTTGAATACGGATTTGAGCCAGGTTGTCTTTTTGTAGTGAGCTTTATTGTGTCGGAATAAAGAAATGATGATGATGAACGGGGTCAGAACAAAGAGAGCGTAGGCCTGGTCCTTGGTGCAGATGGAAAATACAGCTGCGGCAGCAAAGAGAATATAGTCAAATGTGTGATGGTATTTCAATATCCGTATGAAAAAATAAAGAGCTAGGATAAACCAGAAGAGATAAGGGATATCTGTGTTTGATGTTTTTGAGTAATAGACAAAAGGCGGGGTCAGCGCCGTAATGAGCGAGGCAAAAAGAGCTGACCTTTTATCTGTTATTTCACAGCCGCAAAGATAAACCATAAACACAAGGACTGTCCCCATAAAAACACTGATCAGTCTACTGATAATAAAAAAGACCGTATTAAGCAGTGAATCCGGCAGGTTTATGATATTCAGGGCATCCAGGGAACAAACAGGAAGATAAAAAAGAGAAAGAGTGTAAAAATGAAGAGGGGGGAACCTGGCTGTCCAGCCATTGGAAAATTTCATTTCCATCCCGTTTAATACAGATACGGGTGTTATTTCATCTGCAGCCCATCCCCGTGAGCTGGGGCTGGGAAGCCCCCAGTTAATGCCAATGATGTTAAGGACAAAGCTTAGGATCAAAATAAGGAAAAGTGCTTTTGGAAAAGGCCTTGCCTCTTCAGGAAGCAGGTCTGTTATTGAGAGATTTATAAGTTTTTTCATGAATGATTAATGGATATATCCCAAAGCTTTCAGTTGTTCCTTTAATTTTTCATCGATTTCTGTTTTTTCTGAATTTCTTTTTTTTGCCTGGCTGTAGATGTCATTGATTTTCTGGAGGATCGAATTGGTGAGACCGGGATTTTTTTCTGCGATGTTGTTTTCCTCCTTAAAATCATTCAAAAGGTCGAAAAGCTCTATCTGCACTGTCTCAGGAGGAGGAGCGATGAAATAGCCTAAGTCTTCTTGACTGAATTCTTTATTAAGGATCAGTTTGTATTTTCCTTTGTTCATGGAGATCTTCTGGGGGATATGTGAGTTCAGGACATTAGCGCCTATGTCTGCAAGAAAAGTCCTGTGTTCCTTCTCTCTGCCCTTGAGCAGGGGAAAGAGGCTTTTTCCGTCAAAGAGCGTATCAGGGAACTCGATTCCCACCTCTTCCAGGATAGTGGGCATGATATCCACAAGGGAGATAGTGTAAGGGATTTTCACACCGCTGAAGTTATCTTCAGGGAATTTTATGATCAACGGAACCCTAATGGATTCGTTGTACAGACTATGCCCGTGATCCCATGCCTTATGGTCAAAAAATTCTTCCCCGTGGTCGCTGGTGAATATGATCATTGTTTTCTCATACAAGCCTGTCTCTTTGAGCTTCGATACCAGAGGTCCTATGAGGTTCTCGTCCAGGTAGCTTATTTCTCCGTCATAGAGACCGACGGCGTTTTTTCTCTCTGTCTCGGGAAGTGTTTTGTAAATTCCGGGTTTTCCGCCGAGGTAACCAAGGAAATTTATATGCTTCCACTGTGCGTCTTCGTCCAGGAAAAGAGTGTTGTGAGGGTGAGGGCAGACATAAGGGTTGTGAGTCTGGTACGTGTGAAGAAAAAGAAAGAATCTTTTTCCCCTGTTGTTATCGAGCCAGTTGGAAAAGGAGTCATAGATAAGCTCTGCGGAGTTCATATGGAAGACGCCTCCCCTTCCCTCATAGTAGGCATCGAATCCCTTGGCAAAGCCGTATTGGGCGCTTACAAATCCGCCGCCTGTAAACGCACAGGTGAAAAAGCCATTTTTTCTACATAGGTCCGCCAGGGTTAAAACAGAGGGAGCTATTTTTTCACCGCTGTAATAGACCTGGTGATGGATTCCGTACAGGGAGGTCATTATGGAGACATGAGAAGGCAGTGTCCACGGAGAGGTGGAAAAGGAGTTCATAAAGAGAGATCCTTCGGAGGCGAATTTGTCTATATGAGGGCTCGTGTCTCTCTTGTATCCATAGCACCCTAAATGATCGGCGCGGAGAGTGTCAATGGAGATAAGGATGACATTCGTTCCTTTATTTTGTTTTCTGTAAATGACCGGATTTATCCAATAAGAGAAGCAGGGTTTTTCTCCCTTTGTCTTGATAGAAATAAAGGTTTTTTTAGGGCTTTGAGGCAGCTGGATGCTGTGGAATTTTTGGAAAAAGCTGGGATTGTCTGTTTCCGGAGGAGAATCAATGTATTCTTGAAAGATAATTTTTTCTCCTGCCTCCTTACCCACTGTGACCAAAAACACAACGCCGTCCTCCTGTGAATCTGCGGGGCTTGTTTTTTTTGCTGAGTTTTCATCCTTTGTGATCCCAATGCTGAATTCAAAAATGCTCCCTTCAGGAATTTCGGTCTCGAATCTGTAGTGAGTCTCAGGGGGAGCAAAAAGCGTGCTGACGACTCCGCTTCCCTGTCTGAGTTTTCTTTTCAATTGATAAGGATTTTCTCCTATTCCAAGGTCATTCATGGGGGCTGATTTTATCGGGAAAAGGTCATTTGTCAGGATCTCTGTTTGCTTGAAGGGAGATGTGATGATATTTGCTTTTTCCAGATGATCGATAAACCTGTATACCTTGAACTCTGGGGTTTGTGTTTTTTTGCAGCCGGTTGATACCAGAACAAAAACAGCGAGACAGAAAATGAGAAAGCTGAATTTTTTATATTTCATGGCAGCATCACGATTGAATTCTAGCTGAATTCAGAAAAGCAATCAATTTTCCTGATAATAAATCCAGGAA
>Ga0190344_1000459_pt1 | contig 20636 bp, 17 predicted proteins | sample 48721323_MG_FD_161662 | JGI IMG/M metagenome (GOLD analysis project Ga0190344, IMG submission 161662) | Hydrothermal vent microbial mat bacterial communities from Southern Trench, Guaymas Basin, Mexico - 4872-13-2-3_MG | ecosystem: Environmental > Aquatic > Marine > Hydrothermal vents >... | reverse complement strand
ATTTTTCGACTAACTTTTTACTCTCCAACTTTTCGAAAGTAATTAAAACTTCTTTATTATCCAATTTCTTTCCTTTTTCCATTAAAATCTTATGAAAATGGAACAGTTGAACACTCATTGGCCTCTCGTTGATATTTTAAAATGGAACAATTGAACACTCATTTCACCCATATTGACATCTAAAACTGAACAACGGGACATTAAAAAATATTTAACCAAATCAACTACTTATTTTTATTCTTTTTTCTTACATAACAGAAATTGTCACTGGGGCAAGCGAGTCGATTAGCTCAAATGACTCAATGGCAATTCCAATTATTACTTGGAAGTCGTGAAATTCCCGTCCACTATGATGTTGCAGAATTTCAAAGCGATTTGAAAACATGACATGAAATGGGACGACTAGACTATGATAGTCATTAGCAATACCTCACCTTTGATTAACTTGGCTCACATTGGGCAATTGCATTTGCTTCAAAAATTATAGGGTCAAGTTATTAAGATGGTGGGCAACAAAAACACGTTACCCACCATTTCACGCGCGCGGTGAAGCTTCGCTATACAAAGCGCGTGAAATACATAAAAGTTTATTTAAATTTATAACCGCGTGCAATATAAAAACATTCAAAAGACATTATACCGATTTAATATAACTTATTGATTTTATTAATATTCCCATTTTTGGAAAAGCAATGAAATCAATTCGCGCCAAAAGTTTTGCGCGCAAAACTTTTGGCGCGAAACTTAAATTTAATCGGTATAATGTCTAATCAATGTTTTTTATCCTATTCAAAAATACTCAAAAATAACATGGCCAAAATTTTTGCTAAACAGGAAGTTGGATATGCTGATCCTGTTATATTCACGACACCTGGCAGATACTCAATGGATGCTGCGATTGAGATACTTAAGCGGCTTGAAAATGACGAAGATTATAAGACTGAAAATAGCAGTATGAAATCGTTGAACGACGGGGATTTGGTAGAAGTCGGAATACCTGTGAGATTAGGGAATATCGAATTTACAATAATGTGTAGCTATGAAGATATATTCATCAAACGAATATCGGGTAACAAAATGAAGTTTTACGAGTTTTGCGAATCAATTCGAGCCATGGATTTCAGCCCGCGTAGCTGAATTTAACTTATCGTCTTGTTTATAAAGAGGATTTATTTGAACAACTGAAGCCTATTGCTTATCAGCAATTGCAACAATTAAGTCGGTAAACATAAGTTTTTTTACATTTTGACGTGCTGCATAAAGCTGTTCACAGTTTTAGATTAAATAGAACGCTGATTTGACTGATTATCATGATCAACACTGATTAAATCTTGACAAACGATGCATGATGCTTTGCAAAATGCAAGAATCGTTTTCAAAATGACACCTTAAGTTTTTTCCTGATAGACTCTTTACCTCTTTTATGTTATTAATAACCCTGTTTGTGGAATTTTGGCGCGATTTCCGCTGGTCCTTGGTTACACACTAAACCGCAATTTCGCGTCATCCATTCCCCTAGCAGCCTGTCGGATTAATCAACTAACTCATTGATTATTATCGCTTTGACAATAATCATAAATGTTATACAAAACAATGACTTAAGTGGTATTCTCCGACAGGCTGCTAGCTCCATTTTTATTCATTAAGGTTTTTCCTTAAGTTTTTTCCTGATAGACTTTTGGCCTCTTTTTATGTTATTAATATCATGCCTGTGGGACTTTGGCGCGATTTCCGCATTAGTCCTGGTTATACTAAACCGCAATCTCGCGTCATCCATTCCCCAGGCTCCCATTTTTATTAAGTCATCCATACCTCCTTGCTGTATTGAATGCCAGAATTGGGGTATGTTTATTATGTTTGCTTTTAACCCATTAAGCGGAATTGACCTATAAAAAATCCGTTTAATTGAGGTTCGATCATCCCTTGTACTCAATAATTAAGGATTATTAATTAATTAATAATTGAGTTCTATTCTCACGCGATTCTGTCTATAACTATTTGTTTTATATCAAAAAAACAGCCTTTTTTGTCCGTGATCGACTTGCTATTTTGACGTACATAGTCTATATGTTAGTAGTATAAACATTTTATTATCTAACTAACTGATATGAGAAAGAGGTGTATGACTTATGAAACATCAACTTTATTTATCTCAACTTTGCTTAGTGATAGGCCTCTTTTTTGGCACTTTCACTTTTGCACAAACTGTAGAAGTGGATTTTAGTCAAATCCACGGCTTTGGCGTGGCATCTGACAGAATACTTATGAATCATATTCTGGTTAGGCAAACGGCTGAAAACGCTGATGGCTTGAAAGCTGAACCTGTGGTTGATGAAATCGGGGTCACTTTTAAGGCTTGTCAATTCGGCTTTGGCGGACGTTTGTTGTACTTGATGCCCGTTGTTTCCCCTGACGAACCCCCTTGTCAGATCGATATCGATTCAAATGTTGATTTGAGTCATAGTCATGCTTTTAGTTTGGGCTTCGATAGAGTGCAAATTGAAAACATTGCTGTGAAAACCTTTGATCATAATGTGCCTGAGGCACATGAAGTGATCGTACCTCAGAATGTCACTTTTCATTTTGATCCAATTACCCTGAATTTGGAACAAATTTTACCGTCTTCCTCAAGAATTGAGATTTCACTTGATTGGGGTAGAACCCGGCTTGAATTGGATGCTCATTTAACCGGGCCTGCTTTTGGCGCATGGGAGTCTTATAATAACGAAAGAGATCGTTTCCATCTGTATTTTGGTAATAAATTTGCCGATGTGGCTGTACTGCATGTCGATGACAATTTTACTAAACCCCAATTTTTAACGCTTTTCCCACCGCCAAACCTTGAGTTCTTAAGAGAAGGGGTTTACCGTTTCACTGTTCATCATTCTGCTGGCCGTGGCAGCATTGCTCAGGCAGATGCCCAAGTACGCCTCAATTTATGGGGAGGTGAACACTCGCTTGGAGAATATCTCTTTGAGCCGCCTTTTCGGGGCCAGGTGAAATCGAAAGATGAGATGGAAAGTTGGATAGTTTTTGAATTGCAGGTGTTTAATGATGGGATAACGCTTGGGCCCACTAAACAAAGCTATGAAGTGAATGTGACTCCCCCAGAGGTACGCCGACAAGGTAGAGATTAAACGAGTACCTTGTTTGGTTAATTTTGTCACTTAATCCAGGGGAATAGAGCAATTTGAAATTCAGTACACCCGAAAACGCTGACAAAGTACTAAGCGTTTATAGAGTTGTAGGCTTGACAAACGTAAAAGATATTTTTAACGCAGTGCCATAAACAGCTATATAAGAAAGCAAAGTATTCAAACATGTCAAAAAAACGATTATTGTTTAATAGGGCAGCTAGTTATCAGCTATCAACAAAATGTACCGTGCGAAAGTTGAGCGCAAGGCTTAACTTTCGCGATAACATCAGTTATCAGTTATCAGTTATCAGTTCCACATTTCACGCGCTTTGTTTCGCTTCGCTTCACCGCGCGCGTGAAATAATGTTTTTGCGCGCAAAAACATTTGCGTGGAAATCAGTTATCAGTTATTCCTCACGCTATAAACTGTTAATAAACTCCTGACTTATTTTTTTGCAAACACTTCGTTTTGATATTGCTGATAAAACAGCAAGGTTTTATGCAGTGCTTTGATGACTGCTCGCGGTGTTATGGTTGCACCTGTGAATTGATCAAAGATACCCCCATCCCGTTTGACTTTCCACCCGCCTTTCTTGGGATTGCTCAAGGAACGTCCATTAAAACCAAAAATCCAATCAGATCGGCGCACTTCGATTTTATCTCCCAATCCCGGCGTTTCTTGATGAGACAGCACACGCACACCCATCAAATTACCTTGATAATCAATACCCACTAATAAACGGATACGTCCGTTATACCCATCCGGTGCCTCTGGCGTGAGAACAGCTGCTATCGGCCGCCCCTCTTTGCGAGCGCGATAAATGGTGACCGGTTCATTGGTGCCCAATAGCGCCTCGTTTTGCATCTCTACACTGTCTTTCAGTAAATCATTATCATAGTGTTCAGGAGGAATCAGCGTATTTAAAATACGCACCAAAGCCGCACGTTCATTCGCTTTAATTTGTTCGTGCGTGATTTCAAAACTGAAAACGACCAACCCTCCTCCGATCACGGCAAAGAGGGTTAATAGACTAGCCGCACGTAGTATTTGCTTTAACATTGTGTGTGAATTGTGTTCGATGCCATTGTCAATGAAAATTAAATTGTGAATTAAAACAAGGGGTTAAATATAGAGAAAAGGGGCAACCACAAGGGATTGTAAAATGGGCAACCACAAGGGATTGTAAAATGGGCAACCACAAGGGATTGTAAAATGGGCAACCACAAGGGATTGCCCCTACTAATGGCCAAACACGCGCGGTTTGGTGTAATAATCAATGGTGGGTGCCGCCATATTCATTAATAAAACGGAAAACGCTATCCCATCTGGATAGCCGCCCCAAGTCCGAATGATATAAATTAATAAGCCAATACCAACCCCATAAAACAAGCGGCCTTTGTTTGAAGTCGCGGCGCTAACAGGATCGGTGGCAATAAAAAAGGCTCCAATGATTGAGCCACCTGTGAGGATATGAAACAGGGGTGACGGGTTAAGATCACTGTCAATCATGAAAAACAAGCCTGAAATGACAAATAGACTCCCTAATACCGCTACGGGAATATGCCAAGTTATCACCCGTTTATAAATCAACCAACAGCCGCCTAGAAAGAATGTTCCCTCTATCCATTCCCATCCTTTTGCACCAAGGGTGCTAAATAAAGGATTACTTTGAATTTCTGTGACAGTATAGAATTGTTTCAATTCCGTTTTCATCGTATCTAACGGTGTAGCACTACTGAGCGCATCCAGTGTCAAACCGCTCGTCGATTGTCCCGTAAAAATAATGCTCAAACTATCCAATATGCCAGGATAATAACCGCTTAATGAGGCAAGAGCAGGCCAGCGAGTCATTTCAAACGGAAATGAAATCAGTAAAACCACATAGCCGACAACGGCCGGATTAAACGGATTGTAGCCCAATCCACCGTACAGATGTTTGGCAAAAATGAGTCCAAAAGCGGTACCTAATACGGTTGCCCACCACGGTACAAAGGGGGGTAGCGCCATCGCCAGCAACCAGGCCGTGACTAGGGCACTATTATCGGTCAAAAAAGGGCGTATAGGGCGATTGCGTAACCAGAGCATCAGGGCTTCACAAGTTAATGCTGTGACACTGGCCAGTACAATATTAATAACAATACCCCAGCCAAAAAAATAAACATAGACAACAATGCCGGGTATGAGAGCATAAAGCACTTGTCGCATGATTTCTGAGACACAAGTCTCTTGATGTAAAAAAGGGGCAGGTGACGTTTTTAATTGCATAGTGAATTATAATTTTTGATTATGATAGAACGCTGATTGTCATGATTTTCACGATTTCACGCGCGTCGTGAAGCTCCGCGAAACTTCAGCGTGAATTTCACGCGCGTCGTGAAGCTCCGCGAAACTTCAGCGTGAAATAAAGTTTTTGCGCGCAAAAACGTTTGCGTGAAAAACTGATTCGCGCTGATAGTATAGCTGATCCGGGGATTGAACTTCTTTCTTGTGAGGTGTTTTGATGGGTTCGTTCCGACGCATCGTAGATTTGCTAAGCCTCGCGTCTCATCTTCGTTTCGACGCGAGGCAATCGAGACGCGAGACAATCGAGACGCGATGCAATCGAGACGCGAGACAATCGAGACGCGAGGCAATCAAGACGCGAGGCAATCGAGACGCGAGGCAATCAAGACGCGAGGCAATCGAGACGCGAGGCTTAGCAAATCTACGATCCCATCAAAATGTTGTACTTGTATCATGATATCTTAAAGCGAAGTTTGTTACCGCGCTAAGTATAAAGGGGAAACTCAATGAAAATACCTGTTTATTTATGCTTGAGTACTTAGCAAAGCTTCTCGAAGTATCGTTCCTCTACCCATCCAACGCTTGCTACCTGTTTTTATTTAATATCAGCAGTTTTGTTTAAAATAATTGAACTCCATGCTTCTAAGCTGCTATTTTCGATACTCGTTTTTTCTTCCAATAATTTAAGGATTGATTTAATCTCATGAATAGGCATTGTCAAAAATGCTTTAACAAATTGATTAATCGCACTTTTTCTTGATTTTGCTGTTATTGGAACTAAACTATTATCCTCAGCAAACGTTTTCATTTCTCTTGACGTTGGCAAAAATTGCTTGTTTTGTAAACCATCAAACAATTGGAGCAATAATGTGCCTCGATCTGAATCTCTTTCCTGTATAGCCACAAGAGATGAACGGAATGTCTTGGCATTTTTTGAGACTTGTGGTTTTTGCTCTACATTATTGTGGCTGACAGATTTTGCTTTTAACACTATATTTTGCAAGAGAGTTACTATTATTGTTTGAGTCATTTCCTCATTTGAGAGTAAAATAGCCAAGGCTTCGCATGAGTCAGGGCCATATTTTTCTAGCAATTTTGCTATCTCTGTCAATAATTGTAATTCTTTTGGTTTATTCATAATCCAATCCTTTTAGCAAATTCTTGGGCAAAATCTTTAAATTGTTCTGCCATCTCTGTGCGTGCATAAGATGTTCTAAAAATGGGTTGCCCTTCTCTAGCCCCTTTTGGATAAGAACGAGAGTAATTTATCTCATTAGAAAAGACATACCATTCATTTTGTTTCGCTAATTCTTTGACTTCTTCTTTAGCTCTTTCTTCTTCAGGTGAGTAATAGGTCACTGCGTTGAAAACAATTCCACTTAGTTCTAAGTGATGTTCTTCATATTTGTCATGAAAATCAAGCATAGAGCTAACCAACAAAGGCAGTCCTATCGTCGATAAATATTCGGGTTTCACTGGCACTAAGATAAATTCACTTGATAAATAGGCCGCTGTGGTGAGAAGAGATTCAGTTGGCGCGCAATCGATCAATATCATATCGTATTCATTTTCAAGCTTTGTTAATGTTCTTCGTAGTAAATCTTCTTTCTCGTAAGGATTTTGGAGTGAAAGAGCGAGTTCTAAACAAGAAGGTATTAAATCAATTTTACCTCCGTTACGCATTATTACCACTGGTATAATCGCTTCCTTTGGTTCAAATTTGGTTTTACCAGTGGGGGTTCTTGTGTGTTGTTCAAAAATATTCCATATTGTGAGTTTACCATCCTTAATGATGTTTGCATATTTAGTCGCACCAAGAAGGTATTGACTCGCATTAAATTGAGGGTCCAGATCAACAACTAAAATTTTTTTTGACCAATTTGTATAGCCTGCAAAATGCCACGCGAGATTAACCGTTAAGGTGGATTTTCCTACTCCACCTTTCATATTTATCAAAGAGATTGTTTTTGCCATATTTAATTTTTCCTGACATAACATAGCTATGGGCCTCCCAAACTAGCGGATTCGATAATTAAGTATTATCTTTTCTGCTATCTTTTTTATAAGAGCAATGTATAGTGTTAGCTCTTCTGGCGAATCTTGAAATTCTGTTCTAAATGGATAAGTTCTATTGGAATGTACACATTTGGCTCTAAAGTCATAGATAGTATTGGTTAATTTCTGTAAATCTTTTGCCTCCTTATCGCTCTTAATTTTATCTAAGTTTTTTAAAATGTCAATAATTTCTCTATTGGCTAATAAATAGGCTTCATCACGCGTTTCTCCTTTAAAATATTTTTGCAGAACTAATCTGGTTTTTTCTCGATCATCTTTTTCTTTATTATATCGATCAATAATGTTAATTAATCCTTTAATATGTTCATCGTCAACCGGAGAAAAGTAACTTGATTCAATAATTTTCCTAGCATCGGAAATGGTTTCACTCAAATAAACCTCATCAAAAATGCATTCTAATACCTGATAAAACGCAAGATATTGAAATTCACTCGCTTCCATTTGAATGGCCCTATAATAATATTGAATAAGATCGTTATCATAATTCAAAACGACTGACTTTTTCGATATCAATTTTGAATTTTCTAAGATATCCTTTAAAGGTTCATCTGTTTTAACATGACTAATGTCAATTAATTTTAGACAAATAGATGACTTATGAGAAACATCAAAAATGATGCTTTTTGCCATAAATTCTACTTTCTTTTCAAAATCGGAAGTATTGCCCAAAGATAAAGCTAACACTTTGTCAACATGATCTATTTTTAGAGTCGTTAAATCTGATGGCTCATACTCAAATTCTAATAATGTCTGGTTAATAAATTCAAAAAACGCTTCTGAAATTTGACCTATTTCGTAATTGATATCAGTTAAAGTTTGATCTTTTTCTACAGAAAATTTACAACGCCCAAGGGTGTTGACTAAGTTTGTTGAGCCAGATAAATCAACCAAAAATTCGGCATAATCTTTTTTATAGAGACATTTTCCCTTTATGTATTTTATTTGAAGGAAATCTTCTATGTTTTGGATTATGTCATCATCATTTCGATCTGTCATTGGAAATGACTTATCAAAACTAAATTCTGGATGCCTGATCAACAAAGAATCATCACCCATTTCTGGTGATAACTTTTTGTTCAACTGATTAATTTTTTTGAGCAGTTTTTCGTTCATGATTGTTTTAATTAACTACGCTTGTTCTGTATCGTATAAATTTAATGTTTGCAACATCATCGTGCAGGATTGGGAAATTCTATTTCTGAAAATGAAATCGGATTTTTTTTCTAAAAATCGTAAGTCAAAATATCTTGTGCCCGTAGGCAAATTTCTATTTCCATAATCTGTCTGCCGCTGGGTATTAACTCTCGCTGCAATCCACCATTCCTAACAGTGGGATTTAGCAAAGCTTCCCGAAGTATCGTTCCTCTACCCAGCCTACGCGGTTGATTAATCCCATAAAAACCCAGTGAATAACCTTTTTTATTGACACTAATACAAATATATCAAAATATTAGTAGATAAGAAATCAAGTGCTAGACATGAACACCATTCTAAAAAAAGCGTTTTCAGATTATCGTTCAATTTTCATTATGACATAAATTCAGATGAGCAATTTCAAAAGGCTGCTTTAGAAAAAAAAGCCGATATCGTTAGCAATTTCAAAAGGTATGTGAAGAAAATCAAGAATTTAAGAATGCGATTGAGAAAACGACAAATAGTCTGCGTGCAACAAGTCTATTAAAGGTATGCCAATAGGATCGTCAATTGCGAGCATTGTCGTGACTTTTGTTGAGTGGGATTGGTTTTATCAGAATGAAAACGGGATGAAAAATGAAAAATGAACGGGGTGAATGGAAAATGAAATGAAAAATGAACGGGATGAAAGGAGAGAGTTTTATGGCTTAAAAGTGTTGTAAAGCTTTGAAAAAGAAAGTTTAAGCAATAAAAAAGCCACAAACGTGGCGCGTTTGTGGCCATGCCAATAAGGAGATTTCAAATGAAAACAAGCCGCGATTTTGCCCGTTTTATCGCGACTTGTCAATACCTAATGATGGTGAACTCACAAATCCGATTAATGTTGTTATCGGTGTTTTATCCCCACGAACAAAATAGACTTGTATGTCTAAACGTCGTAATTCGTCATCTACGGTTTGAGAGACTTTGATAATCCAATACCATTCACGTTCGGCCATCATGGCTGTGCCTTCTTTTTTTCCTATGGCTGGCCATTCTCCTCTGACTTGAATTTGAGTCAGTACATTCATGGCAACCCAATGTGCTAAGGTTTTATCGCGTAAATAGCGGGCATTTTCGGCATTTTCGGTGGTGGTTTTTATCGCCGCTGATAGGGCAATAGCCAAAACGGCTAGGGCGACGAGGACTTCTAACAGTGTGAAGCCTTGTTTTTTATGAATACCGATGCTGTTCACAATTTGGGTTGTTTATTTATATATAAGCGATTGATGAAAGCGTTTTGCATTTTAATGCGTTTTTGATGTTCAAGTTTTGGCGATAATAATTAATAAATTGAACATAGAATTGGGATAAGGTTTATTCGTTTCGTTGCACTTGTTGTAGGCTCAATTCCCATAAGGCGGTGCCGGTTATTCGGTAACGCATTGTTTCATCTGTTTCGGCGATAAATAGGATTTGAAAGGGGATCAATTCTCCGCTAGATAATAATAATAGTTGTGGCGTATTTTTGGCTTCATTGAGAATAATAGGCTCACCTTCTAAATGGATTTCTGTGAATATGCCTTTTGGCAATGTGCGAGGGCGAAAAATGTCGTCTTGTATTGTGAATGGTTGCCACTTTTGCGCTTGCAAGACATAAAAGCGATAGCCTTGGTTGTCAAAAGAGATGCCCATTTCTTTGGCTTGCATAATAGCTTCAGTTTGGGCTAATTTCAATAAGGCGGTGAGACGCTGCGCTTCTTGCTCTAATTTTTGTGCTAAGCCGCCGTCGCCAATAGATAAGGTGGCAAAGCTTAAAATGACACCAATAATGATCATGACAACCATGATTTCTATTAGGGTAAATCCGTTGGTTTTAGTTTGTAATTTGGGCATGAGGCGGGATGGATGATGAATGATGAATGAGATCGAGTACAACGAATGAGTGAGATCGAGTACAACGAATTACGGGGATAAACGAATTATAGCGTTTCCCGATTGAATGAAGTACAAATTTGATTTTAGTGAAAAATTTGCGAAGGCCCAATTTTCGTTCAAAATTTATTTTGCAGCTTTGCGATTGGAATGCCTGTTATTTTGCAGCTTTGCGATTGGAATGCATGTTATTTTGCGGTGCGATTTTCGTTCCAAATTGATTTTCGCGAAGGTGCAATTGATTGATAATGAGCCTTTTTTTGGGAATGCGCCCGGATCGCATTTGCATACCTACTTGATATAAGTGTACTTTATTCAATCGGGAAACGCTATATAACTACGGTTTACCCTAAGTGTTTATCAGTGATTGATAATTTATCAAACGTAATTCACATCTCGTAACGCAATAATCAAAACAAGCCTTATCCGTTTAGCAACAAAATTCGTTGTACTCATTTGGGCATGAGGTTGGTTAGGTACGAGTACAACGAATGACATTAAGTAGAGACGCACTGCCGTGCGTCTATGCCCATGTGCCGTAGAAACGCACGGTAAGAAACGCACGGTAAGAGACGCACGGCAGTGCGTCTCTACTATTGAAAAGACACTTTTTGCCCTCGATGATCGGTATTGAGGTTGCTAAACATGTCTACATTCACTATTTGAAAACGTTTATGAACCCAAATATGATCGATATCATATAAGGGCAAGAAAGTGGGCCAGGTGCCGCGCCACACACGAGCGACTTTGCTGGCGAGTTGGTATCCCGCTGTGCTATAGACATCAAAACCAAGGCTGCGGCTGACGGCGTTGAAGTCACCTACAATGATATCAATAGGTTGTCCTTTCTTTTGATTATCAATCGCGATTTGAATGATGTCTGTGAGTCGAGGTGTTCTCAGTCTTCGCACACTACGCTTACCATCTACTAATAATAAACGCAAGGGCCGATCTCGCACTGTCACGACAACAGACATGGCTGCCCCATCGCGGATTTTGATAAGACGTTCAAATTGTAGTGGCCATGATGACAAAATGGCTAATCCATTTCTTTTTGTATGGTTATGTTTAAAGAATGACCAATCTGCGCCCATTTGTTCAATCAATTGATCTAACCAAGTGTCAAGCTGTGGTGGTTCGCTGAGTACAATAATATCTGGATGGCGTTGATAAATGTCTTGGCGTATAGAGGCCCATTCATCTCCTTGATATTGATTTTTCAAATAGTTGTCATAACCAATCCCCCCCCATTTGACATTCCAATGCAATAAACTCACTGGATTAGAAACGGTATTGGTTTTTAAGTCATTTGCCCCCGTCATTGAGAGCCCACCCCAAATCGCAATCCCTAAGCCAATGAAAGTTAAGCTAAATCTGAATCGAGGTAAACTGCGCCCTGCTTGCCAAAAATCAAGTAAAATAGCCCAGAGTCCAAGTGGCAAAAGTGGGATATACATCATAAACGCTAAAACTATTGATTGATCACGAATAAGATGCCCCGTGATAGCGAGTAATATGACAAAAATCGTACCTATTGTGAGTAAGCGTTTATTGATTTCAATCAATTGGCGTAAAATATTTGAAAGGCCCATATTTCTTTTTAATGGTTAATGGTTTTTCACTTAACAAGTTTTTGCGCGCAAAAACTTTATTTCACATTTCACGCGTGAAATAAAGTTGCCTGCAACTTCTTAAGTGAAATTCACATTTCACGCGTGAAATCAAGTACAGCGAAGCTATACTATCGCTAAGAAATGTGAAATGGTTAATGGTTGTGCGAACACGCAGGTTGTGCGAACACTTTCGGCTCGCCCCTACATTACAATTTGAACAAACAATGAAATTAGACAATGATAAGGCATGGTTAGAAGGTGTGCGGCGATGCCCGTCGCCGCATTGTGATGATCGGCCTGATGGAGTCGATATTGAGTTATTAGTCATTCATGGTATTAGTTTGCCCCCTAGAGAATTTGGAGGGCCTTTTATTGATCAATTGTTTACACATACTTTAGATAAAAATGCTCATGCTTGTTTTGCTGAAATTGCACATTTACGTGTTTCGAGCCACTTATTGATCCAGCGCACAGGAGAAGTTGTACAATATGTGTCTTTACAACAACGGGCTTGGCATGCGGGCGTGTCGTCTTTTAGAGGACGCACTCGTTGTAATGATTTTTCATATGGCATTGAGCTTGAGGGGTGTGACGATGTACCTTATACGGATGAACAATATGAGCAATTGACGCGAGTGATAGGCATTTTGCAAGAGGCTTGGCCGATTTTGACAGCAGATAGAATTGTAGGGCACTGTGATATTGCGCCGGGGCGTAAAACGGATCCAGGGCCCGCGTTTGATTGGAAGCGTCTCAATGAAGCATTATCTATTTAGGGCGAACCTACGTGTTCGCCCATTTGCAAAACTACCCCTTTTCAGAGGCTGAATCGGCAAACTCAGATATCCACATACAGGTAGCGCCTGCCACTGCACTTGGCATGACTAAAAGGTTTATTATCGGAATAAACATGGCGACTAAAACCACACTGCCAAATCCGAAGGAGAGTATACGTTTTTGTGCCAAGATTTTGCGTCGCGCGGGTGCGTTGTAGCCGTGATTTTCTAAGGGGGCATCGCTATATTCAAGGGCCGCAAGCCATGCGCCAAAAAGAAACCAGAGTATTGGTGAAATAATATTAATAACGGGAATCAAGGAAATGATGACTAACACAATAACCCATTTGAGGTAATACAACAGTTTTCCTATTTTTTCCCAGATGAATCCAATAATTATTTTGAACCAAGATTCCTTAGGGGAATTGACGGCTTTTCCGGTTAAGTGTTTTTAAACGGCTGCCGCGAGTAAACCATTAAAGGGTTCAGCGATTAAATTACCTATAAATGTAAAGGCAAAAAAGAAGAGGATAAGCACAAATACGGTAAACAAAGGCAGCATTAACAAACGCATTATCTCAAGCAGCCACGCCCAGTCGGGTATCCAATTTTGCATTTGGCTGTCAAGAAATTCAATCAAAGTTGGAAACCCTATCCAACCATAATAAATTAAGAGACTGAATAAGACGACATTGATTAAGAAAGGAATCAATACCCACTGGCGGATGCCAGGTTTAAAAATCAGGGAAAAACCCTGAAAAAAATAGTTAATACCGTTTAATGGATTCATGAGGAATTATCAGTTATGAATTATCAATGCCGTTTAAATAGCTAGGGTTTTAAGTAGCTTAACACAAATATCGAATAGAACACTGATGAGACTGATTGTTATGATTTTCACTTAACAAGTTTTTGCGCGCAAAAACTTTATTTCACATTTCACATTTCACGCTAATGTATAGCGAAGCGAAACATTAGCGTGAAATAAAGTTGCGCGCAACTTTTGCGTGAAATAAAGCGCGTGAAATGTGAAACGCTGATTTTTTTAATCAGTCCCTATTTTAATCAATAGATTTGTCCCTCAATAAATTTTAACCCAATAAAAACAATCAGTTATGCTCATAAAAGCGTTATTTTAGGACTAACTATAGTGTTTTTAATCAGTGTTTTAATCAGTCTCATCAGCGTTCTAGATTAAACTCTTTGTACTGTATAAAAATAGTACATTACTAAAACTTGAAAGATACATTTATAGTTGTCCTGTACATAGAGTAAACTAGAGGAGACTTCATTGTGGAAACAATACAAGCATTAGGAAACACGGGATTAAAAGACTGTACGCCTTATCCTACCGCAAGACTACCGCAAAAATCGTATCAACCGCCGAAGCAATGGGTTTCCGAAACGGAGTATTGGGAAAAATACTCTGATTACCCTGATAAAGTTTATGAATGGCATAACGGATATTTGGAGGAAAAGCTGGTGTCTGAACAAGTGACTTATCTCACATATCTATGGTACTTAAAACTCATAGACTCTTATTTGGAAACAAATGATATTGCAAACTTGTGCGGCTTAGAAATGGGATTCCGCTTGGTTTTAGCCAATGGGGTGAGTATTCGTAAACCCGATTTAGGGGTAGTTCTTAAAAACAACCCGGTTCCCCTCGAACTCCATGATAGTAGCTATCACGGCACTTTTGATATTTGCATAGAAGCCCTTTCCCAGTCGGCAGCATCAGAAATTAAACGAGATACCGTCACAAAAAAAGCGGAATATGCCGCTGCAGGCGTGAAAGAGTACACCATTTTAGATGGTAATAAACACTTAACCTCGTTTTATCGTCTTGACACACGTCAAAGCGTGTATGTTCCGATCAAACCCTTAAAAGGGGGTATTATCAAATCCAAGATGTTACCTGGTTTTCAATTTCGGATTTCAGATTTATATCATCGTCCTTTACTAGAGGAGATGATAACTGATCCGGTGTATCAACAATTTGTTTTACCAGGTTATACAAAAGAAAAAGAGGCCAGAAAAAAAGCAGAGCAACGTGCCAAAGCCGAGGCTCAACGTGCCGAAAGATTCGCTCAAATGCTCCGAGAACTGGGCATCGATCCAGACCAATTAGCGTGAAAGATTAATGAGCAAGCGTGGGGGTTTGATGATTGTAGCAAGGACATAATAACTCACGGTTATGTGGTTATTATACCTATCTTTGTACAGGAAAAAAAACGTACTTTGCTGGTATGAGCAAGGATACATTTATATTTGGTCCTGTACATATAGCGTTTCCCGATCTCATGACGTACAGTTATATCAAGAAAATCGAACCGCAAAATCAATTTGGTTTGAAAAGATGGCCGCAAAATCAATTTGGAACGAAAATGATTTGTACTTCATTCAATCGGGAAACGCTATAGAGTAAACTAGAGGAGACTTCATTGTGGAAACAATACAAGCATTAGGAAACACGGGATTAAAAGACTGTACGCCTTATCCTACCGCAAGACGACCGCAAAAATCGTATCAACCGCAGAAGCAATGGGTTTCCGAAACGGAGTATTGGGAAAAATACTCTGATTACCCTGATAAAGTTTATGAATGGCATAACGGATATTTGGAGGAAAAACTCGTGTCTGAGCAAGTGACTTATCTCACATATCTCTGGTACTTAAAACTCATAGAGTCTTATTTGGAAACAAATGATATTGCAGACTTGTGCGGCTTAGAAATGGGATTCCGCTTGGTTTTACCCAATGGGGTGAGTATTCGTAAACCCGATTTAGGGGTCGTTCTTAAAAGCAACCCGGTTCCCCTCGAACTCCATGATAATAGCTATAAGGGTACTTTTGATATTTGCATAGAAGCCCTTTCCCAGTCGGCAGCATCAGAAATTAAACGAGATACCGTCACCAAAAAAGCGGAATATGCCGCAGCCGGCGTGAAAGAGTACACCATTTTAGATGGTAATAAACACTTAACCTCGTTTTATCGTCTTGACACACGTCAAAGCGTGTATGTTCCGATCAAACCCTTAAAAGGGGGTATTATCAAATCCAAGATGTTACCTGGTTTTCAATTTCGTATTTCAGATTTATATCATCGTCCTTTACTAGAGGAGATGATAACCGATCCGGTGTATCAACAATTTGTTTTACCAGGTTATACAAAAGAAAAAGAGGCCAGAAAAAAAGCAGAGCAACGCGCCGAACGATTCGCTCAAATACTCATCGAACAAGGCATCGATCCAGATCAATTAGTGTGAAATTTTCAAACCACTGTTGGCGATTTATTCGGTAATCATTTTTCAGCAAGGGGCTATAATATAGCTTTTCAGATAAAAGTTTTTGCGCGCAGACCAAACCTGACAGGTTTTGAAAACCTGTCAGGTTTTCAAAACTTATTTTTCTGAACATCTAATCTATAATAATACAAACAAGATGGCAATATTAACAGATTTCAATCAACACCATGCATGGGTAACTGGCGCGACAAGTCAAATTGGGTATTTTTTATTACCACGTCTACAAGCTGTCGGTTTTGCAGTGACAGCTTTGAGTCGGCAAGCCCGTTCAAACAGCGCCGATATTATTTGGCAACAAGCGGATTTATTGACCTCATCTTTGCCGATTACCCAACCAAGTGTGTTATTCCATCTTGCGCCTTTGCCATTATTGCCACCCTTACTGGCACGTCTACCTGCTCACGCACCATTAACTAGAATAATTGCTTTTAGTTCAACAAGTTGCTTTACCAAGACGGCATCTCCCGATCCCAAAGAAAGGGCTATTGCGGCGCAATTAACCCAAGCTGAAAAAGCATTGATAAATGAATGTCAGGCTCGTGGTATTGCTTGGACACTGTTTCGTCCTACATTAGTTTATGGTTGTCGTCTGGATAAAAATGTCACCTTTATTGCCCAATTTATTCGCCGCTTTGGTTTTTTTCCCTTATTGGGGCGAGGAACGGGATTACGTCAACCCGTACATGCCGATGATTTAGCGGCAGCCTGTATACAAGTCTGCATCGAACCAAAAACGACGAACAAAGCGTATAATCTGAGTGGCGGGGAAACACTGGAGTATCGTGATATGGTTAAAGCGATTTTTCAACATTTAGAACAAAAACCGCGTATCATATCTATTCCACTGCCCCTATTTAAAATGATGACTTTTTTTCTCAGATGGTTGCCCGCTTATGCTCATTTATCAGCAGCAATGATAGCGCGAATGAATCAAGATTTGTGTTTTGAGCATACAACAGCTTACCATGATTTTGGTTATCAGCCTAGAATGTTTAGCCATAATGATATGGGGTTCACATGCCAGCCGATAAAACATTAAACCTAGCTAGTACGGCATAAAGGTGATGAAAGTTATAGATTAGATAGAACGCTGATTTGACTGATAATGGCCTGATTAACACAGATTAATTTTAACATTTTTTATCTTCATTCCCTTATACTTTGTTATCTTGAAAAAATCCGTTCATTACGCACAGTTTAGCTTCGCATCCCCGTTTGTTCTGAAAAAAGTGGTATTTTCAGGATATGATGCGAGTATAAAGCAATACAATGCCATTCACTGGCATCAGAATCAATTATGAGAATGAATCAATTATGAAATTCATAAATAAGTTATTAAGGCAACTCTAAATGATTAACTGATTCAAAGTTTTTTTTCATTATTAAAACATATAATATTATCTCAGGATTAGGTTTATCCCTAGATTGGTTTTTGGGTACAGTGTGTTTATGGCATAACTCATAAATAATTACTGATAACTGAACCGGATAAGGTTCATCCCCAGATTGCTTTTGGCTTGGTGGGATAACTGATAAACGATAACTGATCAAAGGATCGGCATGATTATTACCTTGATGACAGTGGCCTTTCTGATGTCCGCATGGCTGACACTGCACTTGAGTCGTCCAGAAACTCTCTTTTGCATTCTTGATGAGCCCAATGCACGTTCTTTACATACTCATCCTATTCCTGTCAGCGGCGGCATTGCAATACTGATGGCATTTACACTCTCGGCCTTTCTTGCTTGTTGGCACTATGTGCCCATACCTGATTTTTTTTGGTTATGTATCAGTGGGTTACTGATTGCGGTCATTTCATTTATTGATGATTGCCGTCATGTTTCTGCCTTATATCGCTTGCTAGTACATTGTCTTGCAGCCTACTTTTTATTGTGGCAAGGTGAATTTTGGGTGACCCAGTTGATTTTGCCGGGTCTGATATGGGCATGGTCACCATTTGTACAAATCAGCTTTTCATTCTTATTTCTCGTCTGGATGATCAATCTTTACAACTTTATGGATGGTATGGACGGATTTGCTGGCGGTATGGCTGTATTTGGCTTTGGTACTTTAGCCATACTAGGCGGGTTAGCAGATCATCAGTTATTTATGGTGATCAATCTCATTGTTGCCAGTGCCGCTGGTGGATTTTTACTGTTTAATTTTCCACCCGCTCGCGTTTTCATGGGTGATGCGGGTTCATCAAGTTTAGGATTTTTAGCTGCCGCTTTTAGTTTATGGGGCAATCGTGAAGGCATTTTCCCATTGTGGATAGCCGTGCTTCTGTTTTCACCCTTTATTGTCGATGCAAGCGCAACATTGTTACAACGTTTATTACGGGGAGAAAAAATTTGGTTAGCACATAAAACACATTATTATCAACGATTAGTACAATTAGGATGGGGACATAAACGCACTGTTCTTTGGGAATACGCTTTAATGGCAGCGTGTAGCTTCTCAGCACTTTTAGCACCTTTATTATCGACTTACGCACAATGGGGTTTGTTAGTCGCTTGGGGTTTCATCTATTTTTTACTGATGTATTTCGTCAATTGGCTAGAGCAGCAAAAAAAAAATTTAACCAACAAGTTTATAGCGAATAGCGAATGGGCAACACGGAAAAATTTTTACAGATCTTAATCATCCTGAGCCTTTCACAACGACTATTCGCGGTAGACATCAATACGGCCACGGTTTCAGAACTTGCCAATGAATTATCAGGTATTGGGGCAATCAAAGCGCAACGTATTGTAGAATACCGTGAAAAGATAGGGGGGTTTGTTTATCCAGAACAGTTGATGGAGATTTACGGCATTGGGCCGAAACTCTTGGAACGTAATCTGGATAAGATTGAAATATCACAGCCTGATAAGCTTCCCAATTCGTCCCAACCAGCCTCTAGGGAAAAGCCTCTCATCAAAGATGAACAAGCCGTTTTTCGGGACAATCAGAAGGAGAATCTTCCCCCCGATCTGAACACGCTTCAGTCTCAAACGCCCTTACCCGCTTCTAAGGAAGCTTCTCTGCCAAAGAAAAAAGTGCCAGGTACAAACAATACAAATTTAGACTTGTCTCCAGAATTTGAAAAACCAGCGCGTCCTGTACACAATAGACTCTGGGATATATTAATCGTTGTGCCATTGTTTATCCTTTGTCTCTTTATCTTTATTCTCGCGTGGTTGAAACAGGGGATAAAGGATAAACAGGTACAGAGAAAACATTGGGTTAGCACAACCTTTGTTTGTTCAGGATGTGGTCAAACAGAAGAATTTGAAAACGAGTACGAAGGACACTTTCGTGTCAAACACATTGATGCTCACTTGCCCCCAGGTTGGTTGTGTGTTCCTAACTGGCAAAATCAGTTATGTGATTATTGTGTTGAGTGTTCAAAAACTTTCAACCGCTGTCAGTAAATGAAAGTATGGGGCTAGTACAGGATAGCGAAAATCCCCAAACACCCTCTCATCGTTATACACAAAAAGCATGGGGCTAAAGCCCCATGCTGTTTAAGCTAAAGCCAACAGCGGGAAGCCTAAGTCTAAAAGCTCAAGTCAGGTGGTGGTGACTAACCCAATACGAAAATTATAACGGTGGGCAGTATAAGTAAGGATTGAACCCAAAATTTTAAGGTATTTTAATAGAAGCAAGCAAGGGCAATCTTTGCGGTAAAATACCTGTTTATTTGTGCTTCAGTACTTATGGTTACGAAGTTTCCCCAACCGAACGAGAGAAATTCATTGTCTTGTAGTTTTCTATATCACTTAAAATTTTCTTCATTAAAAAACAATCGTAATAATTTGTGTTGTGACGCAATACGAATTCAATATCTATAAGCGATTTTTTGTACTGATTTCTTCTGTCTGTTGCTTCTTCATCATCTTTTTTCAATTCAGATATTTGCTTGAATTGTTTTGATCTTAAATATCTTTCAATTGGTTTAAGAAACATACAAACAACATTTTCATAGAGAGTATGACCTTTTATAAAGAGATATGTGTTTTCTGGCGTAACACCTAAGCTCTGAAGTGCTTCTTTAAATTGGCTTATTTGCTTATCTGAAATTTGATCAAGGGTTGCAATTTTCTTTTCAACAGATTCTTTTAATTTTTTAAGCTGTTTGGAAGAGGAAACATCAACTTGCTCTAATAATTTTATTGTGTTTGAAAAATCCGCCATTGTAAAACTTTTAGATTGCTCTTTTTCATGATGCAATGAATAGATAAATAAATCATAAATTATTGAGGAATACGATTTTAAAAAACCAACATAATCAAATAATTGTTCATCCTGCAAGGTTGCTTTTACAACTACGCCATGAAGACTTTCAGCATAACATTTAAAATTTTCAATCGAATAAGTGTAAGTCTGAAAGACATAAGGATTGTCATTAACTAT
>Ga0190344_1000457_pt1 | contig 20782 bp, 19 predicted proteins | sample 48721323_MG_FD_161662 | JGI IMG/M metagenome (GOLD analysis project Ga0190344, IMG submission 161662) | Hydrothermal vent microbial mat bacterial communities from Southern Trench, Guaymas Basin, Mexico - 4872-13-2-3_MG | ecosystem: Environmental > Aquatic > Marine > Hydrothermal vents >... | reverse complement strand
GCGTGGAAGCGGCTCAAGTCGGTGGCGGAGTTCAACGAGCTTGGCTCTGGCTATCGCCTGGCCATGAAGGACCTCGAACTGCGGGGAGCCGGGGATGTCCTCGGTCCGGCGCAGTCCGGCTTCATCGAGCAAGTGGGCTTCGACCTCTACGTGCGGATGCTCAAGGAGGCCGTGGCGGAACTGAAAGGTGAGGGAACCAAGCGTGCCGAGCCGAAGACCCAGGTCACTGGCGACTTCCCCGCCTATCTGCCCGACGACTACGTCGGCAGCCCGGAGCTGAAGCTGCGGCTCTATCGCCAACTGGCCGAGGTCGTGAGCCTGAGCGAAGCCGAAGACCTGCGGCGGTCGTTCCTCGACCGCTTTGGCGAACTGCCGGAGGAGGTAGAGAACCTCTTCGCCGCGCTGGCGGTGAAGCTCCTCGGCGACGGGCTCGGCGTGAACGAGGTGCGCATCAAGAAGCAGCGGCTCTCCTTCACCTTCGACAACTTCGCCACCGTGGGGCGGATTGCCCTGGGCAAGGTCGATGCCGTGGACGGGCTGCTGCCCCGAGCGGGTAAGCACGGGGCGGGAGTGCTGGAAGCCCGCGCCCGCATAGCTCCCCTAGAGGCAGCGAGAGAACTCCTGCTGGCAATGACCGAGGCGGCACAGAAATAGAAAAAAGGCGGACACAAGGTCCGCCCTTACAGGTTAGGTATCTAACCAAATCTTACCGCGCTGCTTACATAGCCTTGATCTGTCCCCAGGTGGATTCTTCGATAGCCACGTTTGGGGTTGGCGAAACGTAGTAGAGGTCGCCGGGAACGCAGTCGATTGGATCGTACTCCAGCTCGGTACCAGTGGTAGCGTCGCCCTGGAAACCCATGGCACCGGTAAGCGAGGTGGTGGAGTTGTACTGCATGGCGAAGTCCGAGTTGGTGCTGCTGTCCGGGGCTTCCTGAAGAATCACCTGGAAAGTAACCGGGTCGCCGCCACCGTACTTCTCTACATCGGTGAACTGGACAACCGCATAGGTAGCGAATGCCTCGAAGTACACCGCCCCGCTACCAAGGCTTGGGTTAAGGTCGCGCCACCAGGGAGCGATGAAGGCTACAATGCCACTATAGCCAGGATCACCGGGGATATTGGTGTAGCCATAGCCCAGGTAGTTATCTTCAAAGTAAACGGTACCGTTGCTGCCGACGTAGATATCGGTGTAGGTAACGCCGTAGAAGTTGAAGTCGAAACCAAGAGCCTGGGCAGAGGAGTAGCTGTCATCGCTTAGACCAAGATTGGTACCAGAACCGGAAATGTCGGTCCAGCTGAAGATGATGCCACCGTGGTCCTGATCGTACCAGTAGTAGCCGCCACCGTCGGGACCGCCATCGCCCATCGGGGCATAGGAGCTGGCGAGGTCAATCGCGCCAAAGGCGAGACCAACCATCAGCAGAACAACAAGAGTCGTACGCATGTGTTTCTCCTTAGAGAAAAGTGAAAGGGATGGATGAAGGATGATGCACACTGTAACATCACCATGCTTATACGGTAACTGATGTCTTTACCCGTGTCAAGAAATAATTGGGGAAGATTGTTAGCCATAGGCGAACCCACCGCGTTGCCTTATAGAGTATCCCTCTCAATAGCCCCCGCCGCGCTGGCATCTCACCCCTACAACCCGCGCTGACAAACAGTTACTCCGGCGGGTTCATCACAAAACGCGCATTTAGAAAACACTCCACATTCTTGACACCGTTACAAGACAGTGGTAGCTTTGAGCCTGTTCAAGGTTTTGTCTTTCCTGCCTTTCTTTTATATTGTAGCTCGTGAACTATTTTAGTTTGTGAACTATTTGAGCTTGTGAACCGAGGAACAATCTCGGTGCCAACGAAGACGACATAAGGTGGTCGCGATGGATTACCTGCTGGACTTAACGAAACTCAGGGGCGGACTGCGGGCCGAGGTCGAGGAGCTTTCCGGCGAGAATATCGCCGATTGCTACCAGTGCGGCAACTGCACCGCTGGCTGTCCCACGACCTACAAAATGGAACACGGCCCCAACGTGGTTCTCCGCCTGTTGCAGATCGGTGCCGGCGACGAGCTGCTGCGGCTCAACACGCCGTGGCTCTGTGCCTCTTGCGAGACCTGCGCCACCCGCTGCCCGAAGGGTGTCTCGGTGGCGGCGGTGATGGACGCACTGCGGCAGATCGCCCGGCTGCGGAAAATCAAGCCGCCGAAGACCGACTACGTTACCTTTACCAAACGCTTCCTCGGCACGGTGAAGCAGCACAGCCGCCTCTTCGAGCTTCAGCTGGGAATGGGCTATAACCTCACCAGCGGGCATTTCTTTAGCGACATGACCAAGATGCCCGGACTGGTGTTTAAGGGTAAGCTGAAGCTGCTGCCCGGCAGAGGAACCAAGAAGGGTCGCGAGGCGATTAAGGGCATCTTCGAGCGCGTTGAGAAACTGGATCAAGAGCAAAGCAAAGGCGGAAAATAATGAAGATCGCCTACTATCCCGGATGTTCTAACCACGGCACCAGCCGTGAGTTTGAAAAAAGTGCCTTCCTCGTCCTCGAAGACCTCGGCGTGGAGCTGGAAGAGGTCCCCGACTGGATCTGCTGTGGAGCCTCGCCGGGGCATCACAGCTCAAAGCTGCTCAGCACCTCGCTGGGTGCCTATAACCTCAAACAGGCGGAGCCACTGGGTCTGCCGGTGATGACCACCTGTGCCGCTTGTTACCATCGTCTCTCCCACGCCAACCACGAGGTGGCAAAGGGTGGCGAGTACGCAGCGAAAGTCAACGAGGCAATCGACGACACTTACGACGGCAAGGTGAAGATCGAGCATCTCCTCGAACTCTTCCATGATGACATCGGGCTGAAGAAGATCGAAGAGCAGGTGCGCAAGCCGCTGAAGGGGCTGAAGGTCGCCTGCTACTACGGCTGTCTGCTCACCCGTCCACCGGAGTACGCGGCGGTTGACGAAACCGAAAATCCGGTCAAGATGGAGGCGTTGATGCTTGCGCTGGGTGCCGAGCCGGTAGAATGGTCTCATCGCACCGAGTGCTGCGGAGCCTCCTTCCCCTTCTCTGGGAAGGACATCGTCCACGAGCTTTCCGGCAGTGTGCTTGTTGCTGCGCAGAAGGCAGGTGCCGACTGCGTCGCCGTGGCGTGTCCGATGTGCCACGCCAACCTCGACATGCGCCAGAAGGGCAGCGGCAAGGCTCACGACACCAAAATCAAGCTGCCTATCATCTACATCACCGAGCTGATGGGTCTCGCCTTCGGGCATAAGCCCAAGGAACTGGGTCTCAACCTGCACTCCACCTCGACAAAGTCGGTAACCACGCAGGTCGGCTAGCCATCTCTTGTAGGGGCAGGCACAGGGGCCTGCCCAGCGAACGGATATTCATGCCCAAACGCCTCCTCAGCCTGGTGCTTCTGCTTGTTGCCACAACGGCGTGGGGTGATCTCATAGCTGTAGATATGGAGACTGGGGAGAGAACTGGACTAACCCCGGCGGAGCCACTCTCCGTCCCCGATACGATCTATCCGACGCATCTTCGCGAATCCAACTGGAGCGGCGAAACCCGCCTCGGTCTCTCCATCGACGACCTCGGCATGGTTCTCAAGTCCTGGGTCATCAACACCAGCGGCAGCCCGGAAGCCGACGAAGCCGCCCGTCAGGTGGCATTCGCCTCGCTCTGGCAGCCAGCGGAGTACCTGGGCGAGCCGCTGGACTCCCAAGCCGAGTTGGTGGTGGAGTTCTCGATAGACACCTCCGCCGATGAAGTCGCAAACGCCCTTGACGAAGACTGGGATGGCCCCGAAGAAGACGACTGGGAACCGCCCGAAGACCTGAACAACCTCGGTGGTGGAGATGTGCCGAAACGATAGATAGCAACAACTCACCAGCACCCTAAGCACTTATCACTTATTATTTGGGAGCGACCAACGGGAGCGCATATGCGGCAATAGTCGCAGGAACAACCCAACCCGTTATCGCGAGTTTGTGTCCAGCTTCAAGCTGGGGGAGAGTACGATGGCAAAGCGAATCGGTGTCTTTACCTGCCACTGTGGAAAAAACATCGCTGGTACTGTGGACTGCCCACGGGTTGCCGAAGAGATGAAGAAGATTCCCGGCGTGGTTCACTCGGTAGATTACAAGTTCATGTGTTCGGCACCGGGGCAGCAGCTCATTGTCGATGCCATTAAGGAACACGACCTCGACGGCGTGGTGGTTACGGCGTGCAGCCCGCATATGCACGAGAAGACCTTCCGCGATGCCGCCGCCGACGCTGGGCTGAATCCTTACGTGGTCGAGCAGGCGAACATCCGCGAGCATTGCTCATGGGTGCATCCCGATATGGCAATCGGCACGCCGAAGGCGATAGAGCTGACCCGGCTGATGGTCGAGAAGGTGGTGCAGGACGAAGAGTTGGAGAAAATCCGGGTTCCGATTACCAAGCGTGCATTGGTCATTGGCGGCGGAATCGCCGGAATCCAGACCGCTCTGGACATCGCCGGCGGTGGTCACGAAGTCGTTCTGCTCGAGCGCAGCCCGTCCATCGGCGGACACATGGCGCAGCTCTCGGAGACCTTCCCGACGCTGGACTGCTCCCAGTGCATCATGACTCCCCGGATGGTCGAGACCTACAAGCATCCCAACATCACCGTCCTCTCCTGGGCAGAGCTGGAGAGCCTCGAAGGCTACATCGGCAACTACAAGGCGAAGATTCGCCAGAAGGCACGCTCGGTCAAGGCCGACCTCTGCACCGGTTGCGGAGTTTGTCAGGAAAAATGCCCCGGTCGGATGCCGAACATCTTTGAAGCCGGACTGGGACTGCACGACCAGCCCGACGATGGCGAGCTGCCGAAGATTACCAAAGAGGGTCGCAAGCATCCGGTTACCGCCGGAGCCTGGACCAAGGCCATCAACACCCCCTTCCCTCAGGCGATTCCCAATATCCCCGTCCTCCATCGTGAATACTGCACCTACTTTACAAACGATGGCAAGTGCGGTGTCTGCGCCAAGGTCTGCCCGACGGACGCGATAGACTACACCCAGCAGGATGAGATACTTGAGTTCGACATCGGTGCCGTGGTTGTCGCCACCGGCTATGAACTCTACGACATAAGCCGCAAGCCCGAAGACAGCCTCTACGAGGGCTACGGCGAGTACGGCTTCGGCGAAGACCCGGACATCATCGACGGTCTTCAGTTCGAGCGGCTGGCATCTGCCTCTGGACCGACCGACGGCAAGATTCTGCGTCCCTCCGATGGCAAAGAGCCGCAGACCGTGGCGTTTATCCAGTGTACGGGTTCCCGCTGCCCGGAGAAGGGGATCGAGTTCTGCTCGAAAATCTGCTGTATGTACACCGCCAAGCACACCATGCTCTACAAACACTCCGTCCACGACGGTCAGGCGGTGGTCTTCTATATGGACATCCGCGCCGCTGGCAAGCGATACGAGGAGTTCGTCCGCCGGGCGATTGAGTCCGATGAAGCCCTCTACCTCCGTGGTCGGGTTTCGCGGATCTACCGTGATGGCGAGCAACTCGTGCTGAAAGGCGCAGACACCATCGCCGGGCGGCAGGTCGAGACTCGGGTGGATATGGTCGTCGTCGCCACGGCGGTACTGCCCCAGCCCGACTCCATTGACCTCGCCCAGAAGCTGAGCATCAGTTACGACCGCTACGGATTCTATGTCGAGGCGCACCCGAAGCTCCGTCCCATCGAAACCAACACCGCCGGAATCTTCCTTGCCGGAACCTGTCAGGGACCGATGGACATCCCCGATGCCGTGGCGCAAGGCTCCGCCGCAGCGAGCAAGATTCAGCTGCTCTTCTCTAACGACGAGCTGGAGCGTGAGCCGATTGTCGCCAGCGTCAACGAGACGAATTGCATTGGCTGCTGGGACTGCCTCATCGCCTGTCCGTATCAGGCTATCGTAGAGAAAGAGATCAAGAACCGCGCCGGCGAGGTCATCCGTATGGTGGCGGAGGTCAACCCCGGACTCTGTCAGGGCTGTGGTGTCTGCACGGCGGCCTGTCGGAGCAACTCTGTCCAGCTGGCGGGCTTCAACGACAAGCAGATTTTTGCGGAGTTGATGTCGCTGTAAGTGGGCTTCTGTCCGTGGTCGTTGGGGGTTGAGCGTTAACTACTGCCAATCGCGAGACTGAAATACGCCGAGCTGATGTCTTTGTAAGCAGCTGCCATGTCATCAAATACCCGTAGGGGCGGGTGTCCACACCCGCCCACTAGCCGGGCGAAGTCCGGCTGCCAAGAGAGAGTCGCCCTGCTTTAACTAACGATATTCAAGGAAGTTCCAACCGATTATCCCCCACCGCACTCATAGCCACAGATTCCTACAAGAACAGCTTCCTTTGTTACACAACTATGGAGACAACCGTGTCCGATACCGAACTCAAAACCACCGAAGCCGCTGCCCAGCCCGCCGAGGTCCCGGCAGACTGGCAGCCCCGCATCGTCGCCTTCGTCTGTAACTGGTGTACCTACCTCGGAGCCGACCTCGCCGGAACCAGCCGCCTGGAGTATCAGGCGAATGTCCGCATCGTCAAGCTCCCCTGCACCGGGCGGATCGACCCGCTCTTCGTGCTGAAGGCATTCGAGAACGGGGCGGATACCGTCCTGGTCTCCGGCTGCCATCCCGGCGACTGCCACTACAACACCGGCAACTTCCACGCCCGAAGACGCTGGACAGCCTACCGGGAGCTGCTGGACTTCACCGGCTTCGACATGCGTAGACTCCACTTTAGCTGGGTCTCCGCCGCCGAGGGGCTGAAGTGGGTTGATCTGATCAACGACGTTACCAACAAAGCCAGGGAACTCGGCCCCTTCACCGAATACCACAGCCTGAGCCGCTAAACGGATGAGTTCTTTTACCTTCATTGACTTATTTGCTGGAATAGGTGGTATTCGACTTGGCTTTGAATACCACGGGGGGAAGTGTGTATTTTCTTCAGAATGGGATAAATACGCACAAGATACCTACGAGGCTAATTTTGGGGAACGTCCCGATGGTGATATAACTCAAATCGACCCCAAAGGTATTCCAAACCATGACATTTTATTGGGAGGTTTCCCATGTCAAGCATTTAGCATCTGTGGGGATCAGAAAGGATTTGCTGATACAAGGGGTACTCTATTCTTTAACATAGAGGAAATATTAAGAATTAAAAAACCCTATTCGTTCATGCTAGAGAATGTTAAAAACCTTAAATCACACGATAAAGGTCGAACTTTTGAAACAATTTTAGACCACTTGAAAGTACTTGGCTACTACGTACATCATACAGTCTTGAACTCTCTGGACTTTGGAGTTCCACAGAAGCGAGAGCGCACTATCATAGTCGGTTTCAGAGAAAACATATCCTTCTCTTTCCCCAAGCCTCTGGGAACAGCACCAGATTTGTCAACTATTCTTGAGGATGCTACAATCATTGATAAAAGATATTTTGCCTCTGAGTCAATCAGAGCTAAGAGAATGAGCAAAGTAAAACCCAATTTCCCAACACCTTCAATCTGGCACGAAAATAAAAGCGGCAACATATCAGCACTAGAGTATTCCTGTGCGCTAAGGGCAGGTGCTTCATACAATTATTTGCTAATTAATGGTATCAGAAGACCCACCCCACGTGAGTTGCTTAGATTACAAGGATTTCCCGATAGCTATAAAATTGTAGTTCCTTATACGCAAATTAGAAAGCAGGTAGGAAACAGTGTAACCGTACCAGTAATAAAGTACGTAGCTGGTGAAATGATCAAAAGCATCACAAATAAAAGACCCGCCTCGACCAAAGAGGAACAACTAAATCTGTGGAGTAAAGAATGTGTAGCCTAGAGCAAGCAAAAGCAGCACTTGATACAATAATAAAAAAGTCGAGAGTTCATTTATATAAACCCATACAAATTGCGGAAATTCTTTACAAGCATAGGGTGGACACATCAAATAGTGTCGTATTAAAAGATTTGGAGACGTACCGAAAAGAGTCCAAACATTGGCGTGATATAATTTGTATGCAATTCTTAGGTAGAGTTAGTACGTCAAGTGCCAAATATCAAGATAACGTATTTGATGCAAATGCAATACCACCCAAAATACTTTCTGTCCTCGGTCAAGAGAACAAAAAGCACAATGGAGTTGTTGAGGCGTATATTTATCAGGCATTTGAAAACAAGCATAAACAGTTGAATGAAGCTCTAAAATATGTACTCAATAGCAGTACCGACTCATTTGAACTTCAAGTATTTCTGGATCAGTTCTGGGTACAACCGGGTTTAAAGCGTAGCATTGATAAAATCTTTGAAATCGTAGTTTACTCACTATTTGAGGTATTAACTCTCGCTATCGGCGTTAATATTGATATATACTACGATATTTCTAGCAAAGCAATACTAGAAGAGTTTTCAGAATTTGCGAAGAAGGTATTAAACTTAACTCCTGATAATGATAGGAAAACACTCAAGGCAAGTTTTCATAGAGTTGGGGTAACGAATGCCGCCGACAGAGGGTTGGATATCTATGCAAACTTTGGTTCTGTTGTGCAGGTAAAGCATCTTGCCCTAAATGAAGGTGTTGCCGAAAGCGTGGTTACATCCATCACATCTGATCGAATTATCATTGTTTGTAAAAATGCTGAGGCTGAGGTGATCCATTCATTATTAACCCAGATTGGCTGGCAATCAAGAATCCAATCGATCATTACAGTCGATGAACTAGTTTTGTGGTACAAAAAGGCATTCCAGGGAAAGCACTCTCATTTGTTCGCAAGAAGTCTGCTTTCTACACTTTCCACAGAAATAAAAAACGAATTTCCATCGGTGGGTAATGACGATTTTCAAAACTTTAAGAGAACTCGTGGATATGATAAGTTAGAAAGTGAATTCTGGTTTGTCAACATCTAGCAGAGTTACCTCTAGTTGAAACAAACGAGTGTAGGAGTATCATTGGAAAACAAGCTGCGCGAACTCGCCAAAAAGCTGCTCACCGACGGTGAGGTTGACGTTGTCGTCGGCTACGCCAAGGGCTACGACGAAACCGCCCGCCGACCCGCCTTCATCACCTCACCCGACGAGGTTGACAGGCTGGTCTTCGACGAGCATTGCCACAACAACCTCACGGGCTACCTCAACAAACGCTACAAGTTGTTGAAGGCGGAGTGGAAGAAGCCCGCCGTGGTGGTCAAGGGCTGCGATGCCAAGTCCGCCGTCGGCCTCATCCAGGAGTCCCAGTTCACCATGGACGATGTCGTCCTGATTGGGGTCGCCTGCGACGGCGTAAAGCTGGACGGTGAAACACCTTACAAGTGCGAAATATGCGATGTTAAGCTCCCCGCCCACGTCCATCACGTTATCGGTGAAGCCGAAAAAACCGAGCCGCGTACCGCCTACGAAGCCAGCGAAGAAGCCAAAGCGATGGCAGCCAAGCCCCGCGAGGAACGCTTCGCCTTCTGGAAAGCCGAGTTCGAGAAGTGCGTCCGCTGCTACGCCTGCCGGGCGGTCTGCCCGCTCTGTTCCTGCGAGGTTTGCATCGCCGACTCCAACCAGCCCCAGTGGGTCTCAACCAGCGCCCACGAGATCGGCAAGTGGAGCTGGAACCTCGTCCGCGCCTTCCACCTGGTCGGACGCTGCATCGGCTGTGGCGAATGCGCCCGCGCCTGTCCCGAAGACATACCCCTCGACCTCATCAACCAACACCTGCGCCAGGTCGTCAGCGACCGCTTCGACTACGTCGCCGGACTCGACCCCGAAGCCACACCACCGCTCATCACCTACAAAGAAGACGACGCCGAAGAGTTCATCCGCTAGCAACGCGGTGCGCTGTACCACAGTACTGGGCTTCGCCCAGAACACATTGGTGTAAGCTGCTCCCGTTGGTCACTCGGTATTGGTTGTTTTATGAAAAATGAGTAGCTTGAAGCTGGATACACTTTCGCGGCTATGAATACTGCCTGATAACCGTTACACCCGCGTTTTGTGTCAACTAAGTCGGTCTGCCCGTAGGCAGGCAGTACCACGCTTTCGCGACCGGGGCTGTTGGTTTGATTATGGGTGTTGCCACGGTCTTCCGCTCCCGTTGGTCGCTCCGTTAGATGGTGCAATGTAATGTAGGGCGGGGATTTTAATACCCGCCGCGAGATGGACTTCGTCCATCTTCTATAAAAGACTCCGTTATTCCCGACATACTCATATCAGCGGGAAAAGGTGATATCGAAATATGCCTAATGACGACAAACTCAAGGCCGGGCGGGAATTCCTCCGGGCGGATGACTGGGGCGAACTGTCGAAGCTGGAGAGCGACCAGCAGCTTGGCAAGCCTGCTCCGCCGCTGCAAAAGCCGGTTCACGCAGGCGCGACGCTGATCGACCTCATCCCGCCAGCGGACTTCACCCTCGGCACCATGCCCTTTATGGAGGTCGTGAAGAAACGCCGCAGTCGGAGGAAGTTCCTCGATGAACCACGCTCACTGGAACAGCTTTCGATCCTCCTCTGGACGACCCAGGGCATCCAGCGACTGATCCGGGGAACCAGCATTCGACCAGTGGCCTCCGGCGGATCGCGACACCCCTTCGAGAGCTACCTCTACGTTGAGCGGGTAGAGGGCTTGGCAAAGGGACTCTATCGCTATCAACCTGTGGAACATCAGCTGGTACTGCTGCGTGAGGGCGACCTGAGCGAAGATACCAACGCCGCCCTGCGGGGGCAGCTTTACAACAGTGCCGTGGTCTTCCTCTGGACGGCGATCCCCTACCGCACCGAGTGGCGATACTCTATTCTTTCCGGTAAGCTCATCGCTCAGGATTCCGGGCATCTGGCGCAGAACCTCTACCTGGCGGCTGAGGCCATCGGCTGTGGTGCCTGTGCCATCGGTGCCTACGATCAGGTTAAAGCCGACAACCTCCTTAGCGTGGATGGGGCGGACGAGTTCACCGTCTATGCCGCCATCGCCGGACGGATTAAGGACAAGCGATGAACGAGCAGGAGCGCGAGGAACGGGTAAGGCTGCTGCTCCAGCGCAGCCGGAACATCCTGAAGAACCTCCCCGACAAGCTGTGGCCGGAGGATCACCAGACCGACCAGCAGCTCGGCAAGCCCGCTCCGCCACTACAGAAGCCTGCTCCCGACGGCGCGACGCTGATTGACCTCATCCCGCCGGATGAGCTGACCCTGGGACAGGCTCCACTCCTTGAGGTCATCAACTCCCGGCGCAGCCGACGGAAGTTCACCGACGAATCGCTGACCCTGGAGGAGCTGTCCTACCTACTCTGGTGTACCCGGGGCGTGCAGAAGGTCTTTGCCCCGAAGATCACCCTGCGCACGGTTCCATCGGGTGGGGCGCGGCATCCCTTCGATACCTACATGCTAATCGAGCGTGTCGAGGGACTGGCAAAGGGACTCTATCGCTATCAGCCGCTGGATCACCAGCTCTGCCTCATCTACGGCGGGGACGACCTCTACGACAGCTTCAACGAAGCACTGAGGAATCAGGGCTTCGGCGGTGTGGTACTCTTCGTTTGGGTGGCAATCCCCTACCGCTGCGAGTGGCGGTACAGCATGATCGCCCATCGAGGAACAGCGATTGATGCCGGACACATCGGACAGAACCTCTACCTGGCGGCGGAGAGCATCGGCTGCGGAACCTGCACCCTGGCGGCGTTTAGCCAGGATAAGCTCAACGAACTCCTGCAACTTGACGGCGATGATGAGTTCGCCTACTACGCCGCCCCGGTAGGGCGTAGGCTTGATAAGTAGAGATTCCTTGCTCGAATGAGTTAGGTGCAATGGATACAACAAAAAAAAGTTCTGTTGGTGAGTATAAGCGAGCTATGCACTCCGCTCGGCTTACTTCGGATTACGTCTTTAATCAACTGATACCCTATATCGGAAATAAAAGAAAATTACTAAATCTTATTCATGAGGCGATTGACCAAACGGGCATAAATAATGGTATTTTTCTGGATATCTTTGCAGGCACCGGCGTTGTCTCTCGTTTTGCAAAAAAACTCGGTTACCAAGTGATAGCAAATGATTGGGAACCATATTCATATTACATCAACGCGTGTTACATAAAAAGCAATCACTATCCCGCCTTTAGTAACCTCGGTGGATATGCGAAAGTGATCGATTACCTTAACAATTTAGAACCAAGAGTGGATTGGGTAACAGAACACTTATGCCCCGACGATGACTATGATTATGATGTTAACATCGATCGTATGTTTTATATGAAAAAAAACGGTATGCGCCTGGACGCTATCCGCGAGAAAATATATAAGTGGAAATCTGAGCAACTCATTGACGAAATTGAAGAGGCTTGCTTGCTTGCGCCTCTGCTTTATCAGGCATCGTACACGAGTAATACAAGCGGTGTTTTTAAGGGATTTCACAACGGATGGGGAGGTAAAACCAAAACTGCCCTGTATAGAATTGCCGGAGATTTAGAACTTCATCCGGCTGTCTTTTTTGACAATGGCAAAGAAAACCGTGTGTATAGAGAAGACGCTCAGAAGCTTGCCGAACACCTACAGGACACAAAAATTGATATCGTTTATTTGGATCCGCCCTATAACCAACACCCTTATGGTAGTAATTATCATGTCTTGAATTCTATAGCTCTATGGGACAAACCTGCAATAACCAAAAAAATTATTCGAGGAAATAAATCAGCAATAAGAAAAGATTGGAGAACAGAAAGGAGGAGTGCCTATAATCACAAAAATCATGCCATTCTAGCTTATAGGAAACTGCTTGCCACGATAAACGGGCACTATATCCTTACAAGTTACAGCACGGATGGTTTCATTGGACTAGATGACATGATTCGTGCTAACCTGGAAGGAGGTTATGTTCGTATTATAAAACGACCCTATAAAAGGTATCGGGTTAGCTCAACACGTTTTTCGAGCAAACCAGTTAATGTTGAATTTATCATCGTACTAGACACATCCCATAAAAAGGGACAGAGTGTAGATGAACTGGTGAATGAGATATTAGCGGAGGAAGTAAAAGCATTACATAACCACCCAGAATTGAATAATGCTGTAAACAAACAAGGAATACTCTTTTAAGGTTACTATGGCTGAAAAGCACAGGCTAAGGAAAAATAGAGAAGGCACGGTAATAAACGCTACATCGAAGCAACAGGAAAAGGTACTTTTCAAGGCTCTGTATAAGGTTGAAGAGTATCTAGTTCATTCTTTTGCTGATGTACGATTGCTCCACGAGAAGCAGCTATATCTAAAAGATGCTGTTAAAAATCTCAGACATATCTTTCCGAATACAGAGTTTTATTTCCACCTAGAAACCAGCAGTATGAAGCCTGACGGAGGACTACTATATCTTCTGGATAAAGATCAGAATAAGTATCCAATACTAATCTCAGAGGTAAAAAATCAAGGGGCAAATGATTTAAGAATGAAGGAAGGTAAACCTAAACAGGCTAGAGGAAATGCAATTGAGCGGCTGGGTAAGAATGTCATTGGATTTAAAACTTCCATGTTAGCTGAGAGTATCTTTCCGTTTATCTGTTTTGGTTATGGATGCGACTTTGAAGATGGTTCCTCAATTCTAGATAGAGTTGTAACAATGGCAATGTTTGGAAAACTTAACAAAACCTACTTACATAACAGTGAAGAGGCACCGATCAATCGTGGCAGTTTTTATTTCCGCAAGGATGAGTGGCAAGTTGATGAGATGTATGAGGTGATGAAAGATATTGCCGAAAAGAGCATCTACTACTACTTTTCTAAGATTGGAAGAGACAAGTTTCTGTAAGCACTTAGGAGAACGATGCGCGAAGGCAAACTAGGCTCACTGAGCGATCTGATCACCGCCCTGCAACTGGACGACCAGCGGATAATCGCCCCAAAGAAGAAGGGCAGCCGGGTACTCTTTGCCGAGCTTGGCTCGCCGGAGGAGTTCACGGCGGAGTATCTGATCACTCACAACTCGATGAAGGAGTTCTTCTTCCCGCAGACCGAGGTGCTGGTTGACTTCGCCTACGATTCCGAGGGAGTGTCGGTCAACGACCGCCTGCCAGAGAGCTTCCCGGAGACGGTGATCATCGGCGCGCGCCCCTGCGATGCCCGTGGTCAGCACAGCCTCGATGCCGTCTTCACCGTGGACTACGAGGACGACTTCTACCTTAAGCGGCGGGCGGTAACGACGATTATCGCCATCTCCTGCACAAAGACCGACGCCGCCTGCTTCTGCACCGCCACTGGTGGCAAGCCCGACGGCACTGACGGCTCCGACCTGCTGCTCACTCCCCTCGCCGATGGTAGCTACTATGTAGAGACCGCCAGCCCGAAGGGCGAGGAGTTCCTGAGCAAGCACGAGGGGCTTTTCTCGCCGGCTCCAGAGCGCAGCCAGCGAGACGCTGCGGTGAAGCCTGCCTACGATGCCCTGCGCACCGACCTCGACGGTGATGTACCGATGGCGGTCAAGGGCTGGCTCGATAACTACGCCAACTATGATTCGGACAAATGGCCGGCGCTGGTCGCCCGGTGCCTCTCCTGCGGTGCCTGCACCTTCTCCTGCCCCACCTGCCACTGCTTCGACATCGTCGACGAGGGCAAGCTGGGCAAGGGCGAGCGCAAGAAGAACTGGGATGCCTGCCAGTTCGACCACTTCACCCTCCACTCCTCCGGACACAACCCCCGCGAGCGGCAGCCCAAACGCTGGCGCAACCGCTTCACCTGTAAGTTCAAGATATATCAGGACAAGTGGGATCTCCCCGGCTGCGTCGGCTGTGGCCGCTGCATCCGCGTCTGCCCGGTCGGCCAGGACATTACCGAGGTGATGAAGTCGGCGGCGGAGTAGCGGCTGTAGACCGTATACCGTATGTAGAAAAGAACCCCGTAAGTAAGCGAGCGCAGCATCTGGTAGCGTATGTAAGGAATAGTAGATAGGAGGTTGTATGGCAAAAACAACTTTTCTTGAAGAAGCCAATCTCGTTCTTAAGCAAGCAGGCATACCACTAAAGATTAGCAATATTATTGATAGAGTTATGTTGCGTGGGCTATACAAAAGAAGGGGTAAAGCTTCTACAAAATACAATAGCTTATACGGTACACTCATAAAAGCAGTCCAAGGGGCGATAAACGTTTTGGACGAATAAACAACAGCGATATGTTTTATGCACTACAAGATATTAATGATTCAGTCAATATATTGATTCCGGAAGAGCTTTCTGAACAAGAAGTTTTAGCTGAAGGTGTTGCTACGAGAATCACTGTTAACAGATATGAAAGAAATCTCAGGGCGAGAAAATTATGTATCGAACATTATGGCGTAATATGTTGTGTTTGCAATTTTGAGTTTTCAACGATTTACGGTATTATTGGAGGTGATTACATGCATGTTCATCATATTATTCCACTATCCAATATAAAAGACAAGTATGTCGTGGATCCAATTAAATATCTGCGACCTGTGTGTCCAAATTGTCATTCAATGATCCACCGTAATGACCCTCCATTATCAGTTGAAGAACTTAAGCGACTTATCGATCTACAAAAGATTCTTTTGGACGACGTATCCTCCACGCCAAATAAGGAATGAGTAGTGGTTGATGTAAAGTTATTTTTGTCGCCACATTCTCATTTGCTACCATACCGTCCAGACTCTTTTAGACGACTTTAGTTCTAAGATAAACACACGCCTTTCCTCCACCGCTCGAACAAGGATACAGCCATGCCCAACCTATACAAGCCCCACCTGATGACGATCAAGGAAATCAACTACGAGGCACCGGACACCAACACCTACCGCCTCGAGTTCAACGACCCCGCGCTCCGGGAGAGCTTCACCTACGAGACCGGGCAGTTTGCCGAGTACTCGGCTTTTGGCGAGGGTGAAAGCACCTTCTGCATCGCCAGCTCCCCGACCCGCAAGGGCTACCTGGAGTGTACCTTCAAGGCGGTGGGGCGGGTTACCGGCGGGCTGATGCGTAAGAACATCGGCGATGTCATCGGTCTGCGAGGTCCCTACGGCAGTGCCTTCCCCTACGAGGCGATGAAGGGGCATAACGTTCACATTGTGGGCGGAGGCATCGGTCTCGCCCCGTTGCGCAGCCTGATCTGGTATCTCCTCGATAACCGCAAGGACTACGGCGAGATCACCATCGTTTATGGCGCGCGCAGCGTCAACGACCTGGTCTATAAGCGAGAGCTGGAGGAATGGGAGGCGCGCGACGACGTGAACCTCGTCCTCACCGTGGATCCCGGCGGCGAGACCGAGGACTGGAAGGGCAAGGTCGGCTTCGTGCCGACGGTCTTCTCCGAGCTAAAGCTCCCCGCCGAGAACACCTTCCTGGTAACCTGCGGCCCGCCGATCATGATCAAGTTCGTCTTTGCGGGCATCGCCGAGAACGGCTACGACCAGAACAAGGTCATCACCACACTGGAGAACCGGATGAAGTGCGGCATCGGCAAGTGCGGTCGCTGCAACGTCGGTGCGAAGTACGTCTGCATCGACGGCCCGATCTTCACCCAGGCGGAACTGGGTGAACTGCCGCAGGACTTCTAGGCAAGCAACGCAGTGCGTTGCATCACAAAACTGGGCTTCGCCCAGAACAGCTTGAGGTTTTGTAAGGGCGCAGCGTGCTGCGCCCTTTGTCGAATCAAAAAGGGCGGACACCGATTATCCAAGAAGCATGTCGCTACTGAGACTAAGCCTTGATTAGCGAGGATGTTCAAAAATTAGGGGATAATGGATAAATCTGACATACTGCTCTTTGTTCGGCGGCATAATCAACTTCTTTCGCATCAGTGATGTGAAAGACGGAGGTAAATATGACCGACAACAAATGTACTAAATGCTACAAGAACTTGATCGGGACAGTTATTTTCAATAACTGTCCGATCACGATTGATCTTTCTAACGGAGCTGGGAAGGGTAATCAGACTCCTAAATTACCTCAAGACTATAAAGATAAGAAAGGCAGGATACTTAAGCGACTCCTTACTTGGCTAAGCAATCTGATACTATCAGCAATACTAAGTTATGCTATCAGTAATATGATAGATACTATTGCTGATAAACTGAACTAACTCAGCTAACACAATGTCGCCGGACAAATGCACACCGTACAATGCGCAAGAAGTCCCTCAGTAATTACTGGGGGCTTTTTTCTTGGGAGGAGTTCGCTCTTTTTGCCACTCTCAACCTCACCGTTCCGTCTCCCCCTGACTTATGTTATAATGCGCCCCCGCTGAATACAGCATCGAAGAGCGACCAACGGGAGCGCATATGCGGGAACAATCACAATCAAGGCATTAACTGTTCTCGTGAGGCTATGTGCAGCTTTAAGCTGCCGCCCCCGCTGAAGGAAGCATCGCTCAGATGCCTGTTCTGGCAACACTACGGAGGAATGATGGGTCGGAAGAATAAAAAAGGTGCAGTCTCGGCGATTGCCAACATCAACGAGGACTTCTCTGCCTGGTACGTGGATGTCATCCGCCAGGCGAAGCTCGCCGATTACACCTCGCTCAAGGGCTGTATGGTCATCCGCCCCTACGGCTTCGCCCTCTGGGAGAACATGAAGGCGGCACTGGACGGAATGATCAAGGATACAGGGCATGTGAATGCCTCCTTCCCGCTTTTCATCCCGGAGAGCCTGCTGCAAAAAGAGGCCGACCACGTCGAGGGCTTTGCCCCGGAGGTCGCCTGGGTTACCCACGGCGGCGATAAAGAGCTTGAAGAGCGGGTGGCGGTGCGCCCGACCTCGGAAGCGATCATCTGCAGCATCTACTCCAAGTGGGTGCAGAGCTACCGCGACCTGCCGATTCTGATCAACCAGTGGGCGAACGTGGTGCGCTGGGAGAAGGTTACCCGCCTCTTCCTGCGGACGACGGAGTTCCACTGGCAAGAGGGACACACCTGCCACCGGACAGAGGACGAGGCCCTGGTCGAGGCTCGGAAGATGCTCGATGTCTATGAGAACTTCTACCAAGACTTCCTGGCGGTTCCGGTATTGAAGGGACTGAAGAGCGAGAGCGAGAAGTTTGCCGGCGCGCGGAGTACCTTCTGCATAGAATCGTTGATGCAGGACGGCAAGGCTCTCCAGGCAGGAACGACCCACGACCTCGGTCAGCACTTCGCCAAGGTATTCGACATCACCTTCCTCGATGAAGACGAAACCCAGAAGCATGTCTGGCAGACCAGCTGGGGGGTCAGCACCCGTTCCATCGGGGCGTTGATTATGACCCACGGTGACGAGCGCGGACTGCGTATGCCTCCACGAGTTGCGCCAGTGCAGGTGATCATCGTGCCGATCCTCTTCGACGACAGCCGCGAAGAGACCCTGAAGTATTGCAACTACGTTAAGGAAATTCTCGGCGACTTCCGGGTGGAACTCGATGACAGCGACAAAAGCCCCGGATGGCGGTTTGCCGAGGCGGAGCTGCGCGGGATTCCCCTTCGCCTGGAGATCGGTCCTCGCGACATGAAGGTTGATCAGGTAACGATGGTTCGTCGAGATACCGGAGAGAAGCGTCCGGTGCTGGTCGAGGACCTGGCAGAGCTGGTCGGCGAATGCCTCGAAGACATCCAGAGCGAGCTGTTTAACCAGGCACTGGCTTACCGTGAGGAACACAGCTACACCGTGGCAACGCTGGACGAACTTGACAAACAGCTGACCGAGCAGCGGGGTTTCTACTACGCCCCCTGGTGTGGCAGCGAGACCTGCGAGACGGCGGTCAAAGAGAAGACCAAGGCGACGATCCGCTGCCTGCCCTTTGACCAGCCCGAAGACAAGGGAACCTGTCTGGTCTGCGGCAAACCAGCGCAACATCAGGCAATCTTCGCCCGCGCCTACTAGGCAGCGCCAAGTGCTGCACCTTAGAGTTGGGCTTCGCCCAGAACACCTCGACATCGTTTGCTTTCGCTGGTCACTGTCTTTGGTAGCATTAGCTGATTACAGATAAGGACATGGCATGCCGTGTCCCTACAAGTCGACAACAAGACACATTTTACAGTCATCTCATAAGATTCGCTGTGGGTGATTTTAACTGCTCTGTTTTTTTGGAGGAATCAAGTTGCTAACTATTGGATGGACCGGCGGAATGGCCGCCGGAAAGAGTACCGCCCTGAAACTCTTCGCCAAGCAGGCAAAGCTGGAGATTCTCAACGCCGACAAGCTCGGTCATGAGCTGCTTCGCGACGGGGAAATCAAACAAGCGATTGTGAAGCTGCTGGGCGAAGAGGTTCTGGGTGAAGACGGCGAACTCAGCCGTCCCGCTATCGCCAATAGAATCTTCGCCGACCGCGAACTCCGCGAGCAGTACAACGCCATCGTTCATCCGACGCTGGTTGAACAGATCAAAGCGGCTATCGCCGAGGCCAGAGAGCGGGAATCCGAGGACATCTTCATCCTCGATGCCGCGCTGATCTACGAGTGGGAAATCGAGAAGGAGCTGGACTACATCGTCGTCGTCCGCGCCGCGCAGGGGCTACAGCTCCGTCGGCTGATGGATGCGCTCAGTCTCAACGAGCCGGATGCCCGCAAGCGGATGGCGAGTCAGCTGAACCCCAACAAGAAATCCGAGAAGGCGCACTACGTCATCATCAACGATAACGATCTGGAGGCACTGGAACGCCGGATCGGCTTCTTCGTCAGTGGCACGCTGGATTCACTAATCAAAAAGCACGAAAAGGAACTTGCCGCAGCATCGTAACGAATTGATACACAATAACCTGGATAACATCGCAGGGGCGAAGCTTGTCTTCGCCCTTTGTGTACTCCCAAAAGCGGCAAATTCAGACTTCCCCCTTTGACGTACGGGTAAAGTCGTAGCATAATTTGACGGGTGGCGGTACTCGTTTCCTGATAACTTCGCGAGGTGTTTCGATGAGAACGCTCTCTCTGCTTTTGCTCCTCTCTCTGGTGGTCAGCCTCTCCGCCGCGGTTCCCGAAGGCTCCTTTGTCGGTGTACGCTCCTTCGGCGCGGGAGCCATCTTCGGCGAGCCGACCGCTCTCTCCGCCAAGTGGAACATGACCCCCGGCAACGCTCTTGCCTTCCACCTCGGCTGGTCGCTGGGAACCAACGGCATCAACGGTGGCGTTGATTATCTCTTCCACCAACCGTGGGTAACCCTGCCCTGGAGACCCTATCTGGGTGTTGGCGGACGGTTGGGTATCTGGGGTAACAATAAGTTCAAGGACGACAATCCCGATGCCACCAACTTCCACCTTGCCGGGCGAGGTCTGGTCGGCATAGAGTATCTCTTCCTCGGCGGACAGCTCGGAGCCGCAGCCGAGCTGGGTCTGGGACTGACGATCCTTCCCGGTATCGGACTAGACATCTCCGGCGGTATCGCAATCCGCTACTACTTCTAGGCAGCGCAGTGCGCTGCACCACACTTTCGCGATAAGCTCGCTGAATGTTTTACGTTGATTGCCACGGTCTTTCGTTTCCCTTTGTCCCCTCTCCCCTCTAGGGAGGAACTCGTCCACAGGGCTGGGGGTGAGGGGGCTAACCCCTACGTAATCATCATCCCAGACATTACAAAGAGGTCGCCGAATGGCGACCTCTACTGTGTTTGTACCATCTCTGCTTACAGGCGTTAAGAGAGCTATTCCCAGATGCTGTTTGCCGCCGCGTTGAGTCCTTTGAACTCTGCCAAATGACGCAGTGGATCAAGGTCCTGGTCTTCCAGTCTCTTATGGCAATACACCTTGAAACTGCGAATCAGCCACTCCATCGCCAGGTCCAGCTCACCGAGCAAAGAGTAGTTGCAGGCTGCGTTGAAGGCGACGAGGTCGTTGGTTTGATCGTGCTTGA
>Ga0190344_1000451_pt1 | contig 20886 bp, 15 predicted proteins | sample 48721323_MG_FD_161662 | JGI IMG/M metagenome (GOLD analysis project Ga0190344, IMG submission 161662) | Hydrothermal vent microbial mat bacterial communities from Southern Trench, Guaymas Basin, Mexico - 4872-13-2-3_MG | ecosystem: Environmental > Aquatic > Marine > Hydrothermal vents >... | reverse complement strand
CCATTTCGGAGCATGTTGACCCCCCTTATACTTTGCTCAGGTTTTAATTTCTTTGCGACTTTTTCATCGCAAAGACAGTAGAATATGGCAGGAAAGATAAAACCTATGAGTCAGATCAAACAATTATCAACAGTTATGGCAGTTTTTCAGCAAACCCTAAATAAAAAAGGCTGCCCTTTTGAGACAGCCTCTTTTTTAGTACAAATATCATTACACTGAAAGTATCTTCAGCGTAAAAAGATTAATAAACGTTCTGAACCATATTGGGGTTGGCATTCAATTCTCTTTGCGGGATGCTGAATAACCATTTCGGATTGACGCTGGGCCTGGCCTGATACATTCCGTCCAGGTAAAGATTTGGGTCTGCGCCCGTTCCCGTCATATCAAGTTCCTCATCATTCCTTAACATATCGAAATACCTGAATCCTTCCAGAAATAATTCAATTCTTCTTTGCAGCAGAATTTCGTCGATAAGTGCCTGGCCGGTATTCGTAGACAAAACATACCCTGCATCCCTCTCCGAAACCAACTCATAGAGGACATTTTGGGCTTGTATATCCAACCCCTGGCGGGCCAGCGCTTCTGCTTCTATCAGGTACATTTCTGATGCCCTCATGTGAATGACATCCATTGGGTCAATAGTAGGCCCGTTAGACTGCGACAATTTAATGTGCATATAAGGCACCATATTGTGGGCAGTTGAATTATTCACAATCGTTCGATATAAGGCCACAGAATCTTCATAAGCAGCTTCACTAACATACCTTCCTGCATTTTGCCCTTCATCCCAGTCATCGAAAGTGCTTGGAGCATTCGGTAAGATCAGATCCTTTCTATAGTCTGTTGCCGGTATCTGGGCGTATAAGAGATGGTTCATAAACTTAGGGTTGCTCCTTACCTGCGAACCATTAAAATTATTGGAACAGTAATAAAAATAGGACCAATAATAGGATGTTTGGTCCTGGATCATTTTTGACCCCCACATCCACTCCGGATTCGACCAGTTATTAAATCCTGATTTATACTGAGATTCATTCATCAACGTATATCCCTGACGGGCATCATGAGCATAAGTTGCTGCATTTGCCCAGTCGCCAACCGTTAAATAAACCCTTGCGGCAATACCTCTTGCCACATCGATATTTATGTGCGACAAATCAGCTCTGGGTGAAGCATCGGCAAAATGGGTTATCGCTGTATTCAGATCTTCTTTAATCTGGTCATAAACTTGCTGAACGGTATTACGTGCTTTACCCTCGTATGGAGGTTCGGTAGCAGTCATAATGGGCACACCCAAATCCGTCGCCGGGTTTCCGATCATATAAGGTTTGCCATAAAACTGAACCAGGTAAAAATGAGCCCATGCCCTGTAGGTATAACATTGTCCTAAGATATTATGCAAATCGTCAGACATCTGTATGTTATCAGCAGCATTGATAATGTTGTTTACCGATCCGATAATGTTGTAAAAATGGTACCAAAGCCAATCCATATCTGTTGCGGTGGCATTGAGATGCCCGGTCCATTGTATATGAGACCTGAACCAACCATTACCAGCCGCAGAATGCAAGGCATCACTGGCGCCGAATTCTCCCAAAGGGATAACATATTGTTGTCCGGCATAGTATCTGATCCTTCCATTCTGAGCATATAAAGACCGATGGACGCCGTTCAGCGCCAGCATCATGTTTTCCGTAGAACTAAGCACTATATCCGTGGAAATAGCATCTGTAGGAACGGTTTGCAGGAAATCTTTTTCACATGAGCCTAGGCTCAGTATCATTGCAAAGATTACCAGGAACCTTACTATTTTATATTTTGCTTTCATTGTTATATTCTTTTTTTATTATAATAAAATTAAAACTGCAGATTAAGGCCTATAATTATAGACTTGCTCGGATTGTATGCATATACGCTTTGAGTTCCGGAGAAGTTATACGTTGGGTTCATTCCTTCTCTTGCAGTAAACATATAAAGGTTTTCGCCCGTTACAAACACGCTTAATGCATCCATTCCCCAATCATTCAGAAGGCGTTTCGGGATATCGTAGCTCAATGTCACACTTCTGATATTCAGGTAATCTGAGGATATAAGGAAAAAGTCCGATGTGGCATATAAGTTGGTGTTCGCATATTGCAACCTTGGGAAGTCCGTAACATCTCCGGGATTTCTCCAGGACTTCATAATATCAGGATGGAAAGACTCGCCGGGCGTTGCATTCAGCATACCCTGGTAAACTCCATCCAGCATTTCTCCGCCTAGCGAATATGTTAGCAAAGCGCTTAATGTGAACCCTTTATACGATAATGAATTCCCTATAGACCCCTGCAGATCCGGAAAAGCAGACGCTCCAACGTAGCCATAGCCTGCCTCGTTTTGGTCTTTAGTAAGTACAGGATCGCCATTTTCGTCGTAAGCCAATCGTGTACCGATTACATTCCCTTCCTCATCGGTGACATCTTCCCAGACATGGAATCTTGTGGCACCGTCATCAGGATCAACATCGTAATACTTCCTTAACCAGAAATCATAAATAGAATGTCCTTCTGACCATCTCTTGGTCCCGGTAACGAACGGCTCCGGAATTGAGGTAATTTCATTTTTATTGGTAGCTCCCATAAGGCTCATATTCCATCTGAATTCTTTAGTCCTGATGAGGTCTCCATTCAGATTGATTTCCACCCCCCTGTTATACAATGCAGCAATGTTCCTGGGTTGGTCTAACAAGCCCATAGAAGAAGGTAAAGGCATTTCATACAACAATTCATCTGATCGTCTGTCGTACCATTCGACACTACCATTTAACCTGTTAAACAATGAAAATTCCAAAGCAACATCAAAGGTTCTATTTACCTCCCAGGTTAATGCCGTATTACCAACAGTGCTCCAACGCAGGCCGGGACTTGTGGCGTTCGGGTAAGTTTCATAAAGAGCCTGATAGCCGTAAGAACCGATATTGTCATTACCTACTTCTCCGTAAGAAGCTCTGATTTTCAGGTTATTTACCCAATCCACAGACTTCATAAATTGTTCTTCGCTTATTCTCCAGCTACCTCCTACAGAATAGAAGTTACCCCATCTGACATCCTCGTGGAAGGCAGAGGAACCATCCCTACGGTACGAACCTTCAACATAGTATCTGTTATCGTAGTTATATTTTAACCTTCCTAAATAACCTTCGGTTCGTTTATCGGTAGTATAACTTGTATTGGTTGAAGTATTCACAAAATTATTTAATTCATATATACCCGTAACTATAAACTGATTCTTAAAGCCTCTCTGGTAGGTATATTTTCTGGAATAAGATTCATGCCCGATTAAAGCAGAAATATTATGAACTCCATTGAAGGTTTTTTCATAATTGATTAACTGGTTGAAGTTAACTGAAGTCCTGGTATATCGGGATTCATCCATCCTGGCAGTCGGGGCGCCATCACCAATTTTAGGATTCTCATAACCCTTATACTGGTAGTTTTGTATATCCGCACTGGCATTGATTGTGGCAGAAAGACCATCTAAAATGCTAAACGTGGCAAAAACTCTGTTGCCCATATTATTTCTCTTGTAGTCATCACTATTCCAGTTCAACTCCGCTATGGCATTTCTCCCCTGGTTAATGGGTCTTGAATACAATCCTCCATCATCGTACTGTTTCTGACCAGCCCCGTCGAGAAGATATTCCCCGGTGGCCTGGTCAACCAGAAAAACAGGGTAAATAGGAGCTGTCATCCTTGCATTTCTAAACGGGTTGGCATATGTTGCAGAATTTGAAGTACCAATATCACTATTAACCAAAGAAGCATATATATTTGCCCCAATCTGCAACCAGTCTTTAACCGTATAGTCGATATTGAACCGGGTATTCAAACGTTCAAAGTCTGATTGAATGGTATAACCCCTTTCGTCCAGATATCCCAGTGAGTAATAATAGCTTGTTTTGGAACTACCTCCTGAAAGACTTAAATCGTAGTTTTGCCTGTACCCTGTTTGTTTTGCAGCCTCATACCAATCCAAATCAGGAAAGCCAATCTTTGCATTTGGATTTATTTTTCCATCAGAGCCCACAATCTCATCGTTGGGTGTCCCCACGAAAGGATTATATCTTAACTGAGAATAAATATTTTCATATGCATATGCTCTCGCATCCTCTATTGTAGCATCGGCTCCCGACCAATACCTTGACTGTGCAAAAGCCTCTGCCTGAAGTTCATAATAATCGAAGGCGTTTACCGAGGGATAGTATGGAAGTGCATGGTCAATCAATCCACCCTGCGCTTTAAAATTCACCTGCAAAAATTCACCGCCTTTTTTCCCTTTTTTGGTTGTAATAATAATGACACCGTTTGCTGCACGCGAACCATAAAGGGCGGTTGACGAGGCATCTTTAAGTATCGTTATGGACTCAATATCCATTGGATTTATACTCGACATACTCCCGGAGTACTCAGCTCCATCCAAAACAATTAGCGGATCGGCCGATGTGTTTAAGGTACCAACCCCGCGTATCCGGATATCCGGAGAACTACCCGGCTGACCTGAACCTGACGTAGTTACCACACCGGGGGCAGAACCTGTGAGCACTTGTGCAACAGAAGATAAAGAACGTGACTCAATTGCCTTTGAGTCAATAACAGAAGCCGAACCCGTTAAGGATTCTTTCCTGATCCTGCCGTAGGCAACAACCAATACCTCTTCCAGTCCTAAAACGTCCGGTTCAAGGGTGGCATTAATAACAGGACCAGTAATCGGAAGCTCAAGACTTTTCATACCAACAAATGAAAAAACAAGGTCGGTTGCGTTAGACGGAACATCCAATGTGTACTCACCGTTGATATTTGTGATTGTACCCACAGTCGTTCCTTTCACATATACCGACACCCCGGGTATTGGCTGGTTATCCTCGGCAGAAATAACCGTACCGCTTACCTGTCTGGTTTGCGCAAACAGTGTCAAACCGCCCATTAGCAGCAGTATTGACAAGATAATCGATGTTTTTTTCATAGAGATTGAGTTTAAGGTTTAGATTAAATTGAATTAGGGTTAAAATTCATGCTTAATTTTCAACTTAACCAGTGGTCCTGAATTTTGGCAGTATTAATGTCGCCTGTACTCCTTCTTTTTCAATCCATACGGTTTATCTTTATTACTGCCCCTTCCCCGATGCAGGGAAAAATCAAACGGGATAAGCGATGACCCATCCCAGTATCCCATCGCCAAAAGCTTATACCGAAGAATAAAACGCTTTGATACGTGATCAAATATCCTGAATATCTTATCAATATACCTGCCGGTCCTGGGAAGTATGCTATCGTCAAAAATCAGGCTTCCGGGGGACCTGTTGTTACTCTCTTCTTGTGCAGATACCAATTTTTATGAATTATAAACTGAACATCCACAGGATAATTCTCGAGCAAATCCCCGGGTTATTCTTTAACCTGTAAAACACATCCTTACGTGACTCAATGTGCCTGAACATGACGCTGCCGGCAAAAGATTGCACTGTTTGTATCCCCAGAAAAGGCAGACTGATAAGACAGTAAAAAACCGACTCAAAGCTGTACCTTCCCTGCTTCTACGGATTAAGTTATTTGCAAACGACTGAAAATGAAAAACACTTCAAAGAACCTAAAATGTAATCCGGTTCTAACCACCTGGGGGTAAAACCGTTTTTTAATTCTGAAATCTTTTTAATTATTCTGCAGCATGGTTGTTTGTGTAGGAAACACTTTGTTATTATACTATTTATCAGCATATTACAAAAACATTCGTATAACGAACATCAATTATTTTACATTAGCAATTAATAACTTCTTCCATTTTCATTAAACAATAATAACTTTTTTTAAAATAAAACACAAGAAGTACAACTCATTCACAGGGCCACTTCCGGCTTTTTCTATGGGTAAGATCGAAATATCCTTCACGCAAAAAGCCACCGTTTGTATCTATGCTGTGCCGGAAGGGTTCCCACCCTGCCGGGTAAGGTGGATATCCGTATCGACCGGAAAAGGTTCGAAAAACCGGGGATCCATCTGTTCCAGTCGTGCTTCGAAGCGGGCAAATCCATGTATAAACCGGGCCTCAGGCTGTTTGCCGTGACCGGAACGGGAGATTCCCTGGAAGAAGCCCGGGAGAAATGTCTGGAAGGACTAACCGGCATCCGGGGGAAAAACATCCTTTACCAAAAAGATATTGGAATCCGGGAGCTTGGTGAGAAAATACCTGAAACAGTATAATCTGCCGGTAGATTGACAGCCGATCCACGAAAAAAATGTAAATAACCTGGAAACCTATGAATACCATAATATTTACCAATCTATCGGAAGACAATATATCGAAAATACACCGGCTGGTCGGCAAACTGGAGGGACTGGTGCAACATCCCCTTCTTTTTTATAATATCATGTTCCGCTATTTCGGGAATTCCTTTTTTTTATCGTCAAGGAAGGAGACCGGCTGACCGGTTTTGTATGGGGCTTCATTTTCCAGACTATACCGGGAAATTTTCTTTCTCCGGCAAATCGGCGCGGCAAAAGATTTCAGAGAGAAAAATATCGCGCAACAAATGATAAGAAGGCTGACGGTCTTTGCCAGGCAAAACGGATACAAAAAAATCCACACCACCGTGGAAACCGGAAACATCGCCTCGTGGAAAATGTTTGAAAAATGAGCTTTGAGAATGTACGGGAAGGGAATACAACGGTGGAACACGGGAAAAAGCCCTGATCAATTACTACCGACACGGGATCAACCAAATCCTTAACAAATACAGGCTATAAAAATAAAGCCGTTTCGATCTTGAAACGGCTTTATTTAGCCTGTTAACTGATATCAATCTGGCGGGGAGGTTTAGGAATGGCTTCCTCCCTTTTGCCGATCCTTACCGAGAGAATACCCTCCCGGAAAGAAGCTTCGATCTTTTCAGGATCAGCAGCCTGCGGAAGCACAAAGTACCGGGTAAAATCGCCCATTCCAAATTCCCTGTAGGTATACACATTCTCTCCCTTCGCGGGATTTTTACCCGAAATACTCAGCTCGTTCTTCTCCAGTTCGATGCGGATATTCTTCCTGTCGTATCCGGGAATCGCCATCTCGATCCGGTAAGCATCCTGCTGTTCTATCACATTGACCGCCGGGCAGTTCACGGCAGAATAATCGTTATTGTACTGGAAAATGCGGTCAATCAGGTCAGTGAAACGGTCAAAAACGGGATTCTCCGTATAGGATGACGGGTCACTATGGTTAAATCTTATCAGGTTCATTTTTTTTCTTTTTTGGTTCTACAATCCATTCTTTCACCTCTTCCTTACCAAATCAAATGCCATAGCACCAGGGCAGTTAAAGCGGCCTTATGATTTCGTAAAAACATGCCAACTTGTCATTCTTTTGTCTTATATCATGCCATATAGACACATTCCGCATTCTTTTTTCAAAGAATACCAAAACTACTTGCTTTGTATTATACTTTTTTCGTATACTTGTACGCAATTAGTATATTTACATCAAATATGCCTTCACCGAAGAACGAACGAATCAGAAAAACAGCCGTCAATCTGTTCTGGAAACACGGTTTTACAAGGGTTACGGTGGAAGAGATCTGCCGGGAAGCCGGGGTAAGTAAAATGACTTTTTATAAATATTACCGGAATAAGAACGATCTTGTAAAGTCTATCATGGAAGAAAAGATCAATGAAAGCATTGTCACATACAGGGAGATCATGGCGTCCGGCCTTCCATACACCAGCAAGGTGGAAAAGATCATTTTACTGAAAATGGAACAAACCCGTGAAATGAGCAGTGAATTTTTCCGCGATTATTTCAACTCGGGCGATGAGGAGCTCATGGCTTTCATGAATAAAAAGACCCGGATGACCGTGGAGATGGTAACGGAAGACTTTCGCAGGGCGCAGGAACAGGGGCTGATCAGGGAAGACATCCGGATCGAATTCATAATGTATTTTATGAACAAGATGCTCCACCTGGCACAGGACAAGGAACTCAAAAAGCATTACCCGTCCATGAACGATCTGATCATGGAAATGACCCGGTTTTTCTTTTACGGGGTAATGAAGAGAAACGAATCACAGAACGGGCAGGAAACATGAAAACGATCCCTGTCATACCGTTTCTCATCCTGCTCATGGCCCGGCCTGAATTTCTTACGGCCCAGTCACCTGTCATCAGCGGGCAGGCCATAGGATGGGCCGGTATGAACATATATGAGCCGGTACAGTTCCTTACCGGTGCCCGCTACATCCCTCAACTCACCTTCGGCGATTCGGTGGGACAGAAGTATACACTCGATGCCGAAATATCGGTTCATGCCCGGGGTTCGGCCACCCTGACCGAAGGGCAGGAACAAACCGCAGGCAGCCTGAAACCATACCGAGCCTGGCTGCGTTTTTCAGGCAACCGGTTCGAGCTGCGGGCAGGACTGCAGAAGATCAATTTCGGCTCGGCCGCCATCCTGCGGCCCCTCATGTGGTTCGACCGCATGGATCCCCGCGATCCGCTTCAGCTGACCGATGGTGTCTATGCCCTGCTGGGCAGGTACTATTTCCTGAACAATGCGAATATCTGGTTATGGGGCCTTTACGGGAATCAAGATACCAAAGGGTGGGAGTATTACCCTACCCGGAAGGGAACGGTGGAATTCGGAGGAAGGGGTCAGGTACCCGTTCCCGGCGGGGAAATGGCCCTGAGTTGGCACCACCGGACGGCCGATCCGTCGCAAACTCTGCCCGATACCCTGAATGCCGGAACCCGTATTCCCGAAAACCGCCTGGCCATTGACGGCCGCTTCGACGTGGGGCCCGGTCTGTGGTTCGAAGGAGTGCTCATTCATCGGAAACCGGAACACACACAGCTCGATTTCAGGCAATTCCTGAATGCGGGCATAGACTACACCTTCGCACTGGGCAACGGGCTGCACCTATCGGGAGAAATACTCCTGGCAGGCGAAGGGAAAAAACCGTTCGAACAGCAGGAAAGCGTTCTTTTCGGAGGACTCGCAGCCTCCTACCCCATCGGGCTGCTTCATCAGATCCAGGCTATGGTTTTCTATGATTTCAAAGGAAACCAGACCTACCGCTTCTTGAACTGGTCGGTCACCCTGGACCGCTGGACCGGTTACTTCATGGGATTCTGGAACCCAGGACAATACCGGCTTTTCAACCTGGAAACCGGCGAAACCGCTCTGTTCAACGGGGCAGGTTTCCAGATCATGCTCGTTTATAATCACTGAACAACAATTATATGGCACACTATAACCGCATAAAGCTATGACAAACAATGAAAATCAGGCAATCATTGCCCTGGAACATGTGGTGAAAAGGTTCCCTTCGGGAAGGACCTGGTTCACTGCCCTGAAAGACATCAACCTAACCCTGGGCAGAGGCGAGTTCGCCGGACTGGTGGGGCCCAGCGGCTCGGGAAAAACCACCCTGCTGAACCTGATCGGTTCGCTCGACAGTCCCTCCGAAGGAAGGGTAGATGTACTGGGCAGGGAGGTGGGAAAAATGAATGCCCGGGAATCGGCCACCATGCGGAAGAAGCACCTGGGTTTTATTTTCCAGACCTACAATCTGATTCCGGTGTATACGGTCTATGAGAATGTGGAATTCCCGCTGCTCCTGCTCAAGGAAAAGGCCGACAAACGCCGAAAAGCCGTACTGGAAGCTCTCGAGTGGCTGGGAATAGAAAGCAAGGCAAAATCAAAACCAACCCAGCTATCGGGGGGTGAATGCCAGCGTGTAGCCATTGCCCGGGCCATGGTGAAAAAGCCCGAGATCGTACTGGCCGATGAGCCTACCGCCAACCTGGATGCAGAAAACTCGCACCATATCCTGCAAACCATGGAACAGCTCAACCGCGAGCTGGGAACTACCTTTCTCTTTGCCACCCACGACGAAAAGGTGATCAAATACCTGAAGCGCAAGATCAGGCTTTTCGACGGAAAAGTGGCTTCCGACGAAATCATTCAATCATAGGGAGGAAGCCATGATTACAATCAAACTGGCATACAGAAACCTGATAGGAGCCGGTCTGCGTACCTGGCTCAATGTCATTGTCCTTTCCTTCTCCTTCGTGATGATCATCTGGATGAAAGGTATGCTCGACGGCTGGGACCGCCAGGCCAGGATCGATTCCATCGAATGGGAGACCGGCGGCGGACAATACTGGCATGAAAACTACGACCCGTACGATCCGTTCACCTTTGAAGACAGCCATGCCCCCCTTACCCCGGAGCAGGAAAACCTGTGGCAGGAGGGAAAGCTGGTCCCGGTGCTGATCACCCGGGGGACCATCTATCCCGAGGGAAGAATGCAGAATATCGTAATAAAGGGAATCGATGTTAATCAAAACCTGCTGTCCATCCCCACAGCCAGGCTTGACACTTCCGTTTACGGCATTCCTGCCGTGATCGGATCTGCCATGGCGCAAAACAGCCAGCTGAAGGAAGGCGACCGGCTGGTGGTCCGCTGGAGGGACGCTAACGGCACCTTCGATGCCGATGAAATGGTGATCACGGGAATTTTCCATACCACCGTGCCTTCCATTGATGCAGGTCAGATATGGATACCCCTGAAAGATCTTCAGAGGATGACCCTTCTGGAGAACGAAGCTACCCTGCTGGTAAGGGACAACACCGAAGACCCCATGCCCCGGTTTTCCGGGTGGAATTTTATGGAAAAGAACGAGCTGCTGAAAGATATCGAAACCATCATCAAATCTAAAACGGCCGGCACTTCCGTCTTTTACATGATCCTCATGCTACTGGCCCTGCTTGTGATCTTCGATACCCAGGTACTATCGGTATTCCGCAGGCAAAAGGAGATCGGCACTTACGTGGCTATGGGAATGACCAGGAAAGAAGTGGTCGCCCTGTTCACCGTGGAAGGCGGCATGCATGCCGTGCTGGCGATTGTGGTGGGAGCTATTTACGGTATTCCCCTGTTCATCCAGCAATCCGCACAGGGAATCAGTTTCGGCTTATCGGGCCAGGATTTCGGCATTACCATGGCCGAGACCCTGTACCCACTGTACAGCATGGAACTGATCATTTCAACTATTTTTATTATTGTCATCGCAACAACCTTTGTTAGTTTCATCCCTGCCCGGAAAATATCGGGAATGAACCCGACAGAGGCCATAAAAGGTAAAATACAATGATACGATTCCTCATAAAAGGTTTGCTTCGCGACCGGCAAAGAAGCCTCCTGCCCCTGCTGGTGGTGTCCATCGGGGTGATGCTGACGGTATTCATGCACGCCTGGGTAACCGGCGTGTTGGGCGACGGCATCGAGTTCAAAGCCCGGTTTGAAACGGGACACGTCAACGTAACCACCCGGGCCTATGCCGAAAATGCCGGCCAGATACCCATCGACCTGTCGCTGGAAGGAGCCGGGGAAATGCTGGAAATCCTGCATAGCGAGTATCCGGATATGACCTGGGTGGAACGAACCCGCTTCGGCGGACTGATCGATGTGCCTGATGAATCGGGTGAAACCCTTTCCCAGGGTCCTGTTACCGGTATTGCCATCGAGCTGTTGAACGAAAATTCCCATGAAAAAGAAAGAATGAACCTTACAGATGCCCTGGTGAGGGGGCATTTCCCTGATGAGCCGGGAGAGATCCTGATCAGCGACAACCTGTTCGAAAAGCTCGGCATATCCCTGGGACAGGAAGTCACCCTGATCACCACCTCCATGTACGGGAGCATGGTATTCCATAATTTCCGCATCAGCGGCACCCTCTCTTTCGGGATGGGAGCCCTGGACAAGGGCACCGTTATCATGGACCTGGAAGATGCGCGGCTGGCCCTCGACATGCAGGATGCCACGGCCGAGATCCTGGGATTCTTCGCATCCGAATATTTCGAGCCGGAAACAGCCAAAGCCATGTGCCAGGCATTCAATGAAAAATATTCCTATCCGGAGGATAAATTCTCCCCCCTGATGCAAAACATGCGCAGCTATCCCCAGATTGCCAATCTTATTGATTATGCCGGTCTCATGACTTTTATCATCTCCGCCATCTTTATCCTGGTCATGTCCATTGTCCTCTGGAACACGGGACTGATTTCAGGCCTCAGGCGGTACGGTGAAATGGGTGTCCGCCTGGCCATCGGGGAAAGTAAAGGCCATGTGTACCGGTCGCTGATCAGTGAATCGGTGGCCATCGGGCTGGCCGGATCGGTGGCAGGAACCCTGGCGGGATTGCTCTGTGCATACATCCTGCAGGAAAAGGGACTGCATTTCGATGTGAACATGGATACGGCTGCGGTTATGATGCCCAGCACCTTACGGGCACACATCACCCCGGTTACCTATTGCATTGGATTCATTCCGGGACTGCTTTCCACGGTTTTGGGCACCATGCTCTCGGGTATCGGAATCTATAAGAGAAAAACGGCCGAACTGTTCAAGGAACTGGAATAACCGGATGAATAAACAAAAAGGAAAAACGGAAAAATACATATCATGAAAGCGAAACTGACTTCACTGCTCTTGCTGTTCCCGCTGGTCTGCTCCTCTCAGACACCTGACGGAAAAGAAATCCTGAAGAGAATGGATGCCAATCTGACCTCCGATTCACGGGTGTTTACTTCCAAAATGATCATCCACGGACGGAGAAGCAGCCGTACCGTCGAATCGAAGACCTGGAGCATAGGCGACCGGAAAGCCTTTACGGAATACCTTTCCCCGCCCCGGGAGGCAGGCACAAAAATGCTGAAGCTGGAAGACGCCCTGTGGATCTATTCCCCGTCAACCGACCGCACCATCCAGATAGCCGGCCACATGCTGAAGCAGTCGATCATGGGCTCCGACCTGTCGTACGAGGACATGATGGAAGACCCTACCCTGGCCGACCAGTACGAGGCCACGGTGACCGGTACCGAAGAGGTTAACGGGCGACCCTGCTGGGTATTGCAGCTCAAAGCCGTGAAGGAGGATGTGACCTATGCCTCCAGGAAGGTTTGGGTAGACCGGGAACGGTATATTCCCCTGAGGGAGGAGCTGTATGCCAAAAGCGGTACCCTGCTGAAGAAAACCGAGTTGTTCGACGTGAAAAGAATCGACGGGCGGTGGTTCCCGGGTAAAATCGTGTTCAAGGACATGCTGAAACAGGGAGACGGCACCGAGTTTATCATTGAAAGTATCGAGTTCAATGCGGACATTCCGGAACACCTGTTCACCAAAGCAGCGTTAAGGTGAGTTGAAATGAAATGAGACTTTTCATCCGGGAGCGAAGCGAACCGAATGGATTAGTCGAACGTGCCCTGACATGGCACAGCCATCGTCAGGGTTATGGAGTTTTCCTATCTTTGCAGAAAACCCTTGGTCATGCGTATTGACATTCTCACCGTGCTGCCCGAGTTGCTTCAGAGCCCGCTGGACCATTCCATTGTCAAACGGGCCAGAGATAAAGGCCTGGCCGAAATCCACCTGCACAACCTGCGCGATTATACCGACGATACCTACCGCTCAGTAGATGATTATGCATTCGGAGGCGGGGCCGGCATGGTGATGAAGCCCGAACCCATTGCCCGGGCCATAGAGAAACTGCAGGGTGAACGAAATTACGACGAGGTTATCTACACCACCCCTGACGGAATTCCCTATAAACAACCCATGGCCAACCGCCTGTCCACCTGCCAAAACCTGATGATCCTATGCGGGCATTACAAAGGGGTAGACCAGCGTATACGCGACCATTTTATCACCCTGGAGATATCCATCGGCGATTATGTTTTGTCGGGCGGGGAACTGGCTGCCGTCGTCATAACCGATTCGTTGGTGAGGCTCCTTCCCGGGGTCATTTCCGACGAAACCTCGGCCTTGACCGACAGCTTCCAGGACGGCCTGCTCGCCCCTCCCGTATATACCCGTCCCGCCGATTTCAGGGGCTGGAAGGTACCCGAAGTATTGCTCTCGGGCCATGCCGCCCGCATAGAGGAATGGCGCATGCAGCAGGCAATCAAACGGACCCGGGAAAGAAGGCCCGGCCTGCTCGGAAAGGAGTAACCCCCGGGGATTCAAAAGAAAAACAGGGGAGCGGGGAATTGGGAGTTTCCTTCGTGAATTCTTTGTCTAAAGGTCTCTGCGGCAAATACCGTTAAAAACAGGTTTTATTTCTGCAATACCACCAGAGCACCGAACAGGCCTTCGTTCTCTCTCAGCAGGGTTTCGTTGCCGAACACACAGATCACATCTTTCTCCAGCACATCCTTTACCAGGGGGGCGAAGTTCCGGAGGTCATCCGCCGTGGTCGACAGCACCTCGTCCCTGTCCTTCTGCAGCTCGTCTTTCGATGTTTTCTCGAAATAATACCTAACAGCCATATTGCCTTTCTGCGATGGTGTCAGCGGATTGTCTATGCCGGCAATGGTCCCGATAATGTACCGGGTCATGGTTTTTTCATCGGCCTCGAAATTTTCCAGGTACTCCGCCGTGGCATCATAATTTTCCAGGGTTTCCTTCAGGTTCGGATCGCGGTACGATATAAAATAGAGGCTCCCGTTTTTACTTATCTGTGAAAATCCTCCGTAGGCGCCGCCCATCACCCGGATGCGGGTCTGCAGCCAGTCGGTCGACAGCACCTGGTTCAGCACATGCATCTTGCCGCTCCATTCATACCCCAGCTTCCTGAAATCATACCCTTTCACCACATACTGCACCTTGGAAGCAGACAGGAATCCTTCATTGGCCGGAACGGGGCTCCACGACCATTCGTTCAGGGCAACCTCACCGGCGGGTAAATTCCCCGCGAGTGTTTCCCATGCTTTGCTGAAGGAAGGATAATCGTCTTCATGACAGGTCAGGGCAGCTATCAGATTGTCTTTTACAAACAACTGTGAAGCTACCTGTTTCAACTCATTCAGCAAGGGCTCAGGATTATCTTCAAAGTCACGAACCTGTTGTGTAAGCCACCAGTAATACTCTGCCCCGCTGGTCCATTCATTGAACAGTCCCTTTTTGAACAGATACGAATCGATGCGCTTTCCGGCCACGGCCAATCCGTTCCGGGCAAGCTGGTTTTCCAGGTTGGCATGATGACGCTTCAGCAGCTCGCCTATGCGTTCCTCATCGTCCAGTATGCTGGAAGTAAGGATTTCGCTGGTCAGTTCAAGGGATTTTCCCAGCTTATCGCGGGTGGCTTTCACCGAAACCCTGAATTTTGGGATTATGCGGTCATCATCCTGCTCTTCCAGGAAGGTTGTCAGGGAGGTATTGAACCCCCCGGTATGGATCTGCAGGGCCTTATCCAGGTCGCCGTAGCTGTAATTCTCCGTTCCCACGGCTCCCAGCAGCTCTTTCAGCACGGAGGCATAGGGGATCTTTTCCCTGGGCAAGGTACGCAGATCGAAATACAGGCTGGTATACACCACCTTATTGGTGAACTCGGGATGGAACAGCAAAGGCACACCGGCTTCCTGTTTCTCCTCCACCCCGTACCAGGTGGCTTCTTTTCCGATGTCCTCCAGCTCCAGCATGGGAATGGTGGCCAGGGCTTCCGGACTGTCTTCGCGTTGCTGGTATTCCATCAGTTCCCGGGTGGTCTCAACCAGTTCTCCGATTTCTTCCTCACTGAGGCTTGCCTTGTATTCGGCCAGTTCGGCGGCCAGCTCTTCCATCCGGCGCTGCTCGAGCCCCGGTTCGGGCTTCAGCACCAGCAGCAGTCCGTAGGTATTGTCAATCAATCCCCTCCGTATCAGTTCTTCCAGCACGGGTTCCTCCAGGGCTTTCCTGGCCTCGGCAAGTGGTTTCTCGTATTCCAGCCCCAGGAAAGGATCATCAGCGAACATCCAGCCTGAAAGAACCTGCATGTTATAGATCAGCCCTTTCTGCGCATTATCTCCTTCCCTCAGCCTGAATTCCATCCGGTTCAAAGTACCTTCGATAGATTCTTTATCAATCCCTTCTTCAGCTACCCGCTCCAGGGTTTCCATCACCACCCGGCGGAACTCATCCTTATCTTCCGGGTTTGCATTGCGTACCATGATGACAAATACATTCTGGTGAAGGTCATTCACCAAGGCCGAGACATCTTTTCCAATCCCGGCTTCCTGCAGGGCCAGCCGCACAGGAGCCGATTCCTGGTTCACCAGCACATCGGCCAGGGCATTGAGCTCCATCACCAGTGCCTGGTCGGTATTCTCACCGATCACCCAGCTCAGGGTAAGGTAGGTCTGATCCTCCACAGGGGCCCCTTCCATCACGGAATAGGAAGCCTCCACTTCCTTCATTTCCTCAAAGGGCGGATTCAGCGGAAATCCGGCTTCGAAATCCGAACGCTCAAAGTGCGAAAGGTATTCGCGGTCGATGAACTCCAGTTCCTTTGCCAGATCGGCGTCGCCGTACAGGAAGATATAGCTGTTTGAAGGATGGTAATACTTTCTGTGGAAGTCAAGGAATTCCTCATAACCCAAGTCGGGTATAGCCGCAGGATACCCTCCGGAAGATCTGGAATAGCCGTTTTCCGGGAACAGGTTTTTCTGTATGCAGTACCACATTTCAGTGGTGGGACTGGAAAACGATCCTTTCATTTCATTGTACACCACTCCTTTGATGGTCAGGGGTGCGTCTTTTTCTGTCAGTTCGTAATGCCAGCCTTCCTGCATGAAGATCCGGGGATCGTCGTAGATCAGCGGATTGAAAACGGCATCCAGATACACATGCATCAGGTTGAAATAGTCCTTTTCGTTCATGCTGGCAACGGGATAAACGGTAAAATCGCTTGCCGTCATGGCATTCAGGAAAGTATTCAAACTTCCCTTGAGAAGCACATCGAAGGGACTTTTCACCGGGAAATTCTTCGAACCGTTCAATACGGAATGTTCCATAATGTGGGGAGTACCCGCATCCGACTCGGGAACAGTCTGGAAAGCCACGCTGAAGGTTTTGTTCGGATCGTCGGCAGCGATCTTCAGCACCCTGGCTCCCGAGGTTTCGTGTTCCAGGTAAATGCAGTCGGCATTGATTTCCGGAACGAACCGTTTTTCGATCACCCGGTATCCGGGATAGTCAGGTGTTGATGAGCAGCCGGCCAGAAAGGCGGCAAGGCTCAGTAGAATAACAGGCAACCACCTGTCACGGAAAAATGATGTTTTTCTGATCATGTTTATTTTGATTTGGTTAATGCCGTATAGCATAATGAACAAAATTAAGAAAAATACATTTGTTTTCAGCCTGTTTTGCAACCTGCTTTTGGGAATACGGAGAGCAAAGACATTCCCGCAGAAATTAACCGCATAAAAGGCTACTTCAAAAGTATTCCTAACCACAAAAAAATTCCTGCCTGCCTGCGACAGGCAGGGCAGACAGGCAGAAGGAGGAACACTGCGGCTTTTTAAAACCCCTGTATTCTGTTATCTTTGCCGTTACCGGCTGTGCCGGTGCGGACGGATACTGACATGCAGCGGGGTTATTTTATACGAAAAAACGAACCTGTCCCCGACGGGATCAGGCGGATCATGGCCTATCAGCTGAAGGTGGCCTCATACCATGCAGAAAAAATGGCCGAACATTCCGACAGGCCGGTGCATGAATTCCGCAAATGCATGAAAAGGATCCGCTCGCTGCTGAGACTGGTAAGGAACGAAACCGGATATTGCCAGTACCGTACCCTGAATGCCACTTTCCGGGATATTTCCCGGAAACTATCCACGCTGCGAGACCTGTATGTTTTCCGGTCGCTGCTTCAGGAAATGAAACAGGAAGCATCTCCCCTGCCCGATCCTTCGGTATTACAGGCCCTCGACCGTCATTTCAGAACCCTATACGGGGAAGCCATGGCCAAAATCTCGGAAAACCGGGCATTGCCCGCCGAACTGAAGCAGGACATCGGCCGGCTTGAAACACTGCCCGGTGAACTGAAGCTGGCAGGACAGGAATTCCTGATCGTGAAGGACGGTTTGCAGCGCATTTACCGCAGTGGCAGAAAAGCGTTTTTCTATGCCCGGGAATTCCCTTCGACGGAAAATTTTCATTCCCTTCGCAAACGTGTTAAAGACCTGTGGCATGCCAGCCTCATCCTGTACCATGCATGGCCCGATATGATGATCCTGATGAACCATGTGCTGAAACAGGCCTCAGATGAGCTGGGAAAAGAACATGATCTGGCTATGCTGCAATCCTGTCTGGATGAAAATCCCATCCCGGGAACCGGTCACGCCCGCCTGCGCAAGCTGAACCGCCAGATTATGTCGCGCCGTTCCCGGCTGCAATCGTCCATCCTGGAACAGGCAGCCCGGATCTATACCGAAACGCCTTCCGTATTTGCATCGAGAATGCAGACATACTGGGAAATTACCCGTAACGAACCGGATCGGTTATCCGGATAATCAGGTAAATAATTTCATAACCCGCTTCATATAAAAAAAAGAAAAACATATATTTAAACAGATAAACCCGTAAATACAACCTATGAAAGAAAAGTACCTGCTCAAATTCAACATGTTCAATCGTGTAAGTGAAATGATGAATAATCACCGGCAGATATGGGAAAGCCTGCCGCAGGCGGTAACGGCTGTTGACCATCTGAACCGGAACTTACAGGAGATCCATACTCTCAAATTAAAAAGCGCCCGCAATGTATCCCCTCTGCTGGCCCAGCTTGTGAGGAACAGGAAAAAACTCACCGGTCAACTGGTACCGGTGGTCAGTATTCTTCAGGTCATTGCATGGGAACTCAGGGACGGAAAAATGGCCACCCGGGTGGATTTGGGAAAGAAAAAGCTGAAAAAGTCCGACGACCGGAAACTGATCCTGCGGGCCCATCAGGTTCTGGAAGAAGCCCGGCGCATCACGAAACTGGCCCAATCCACTGCCAGCCAAGCCACCGACCCCTCTGTGATGCATCCCCTGGTGAAAACAGAAGAATACGGGCTGACATCCGAAAAAACAGAAGCCCTGGAAGAGTCCCTGAAAGATTTCGAGGAGACCTACATGGAAACCAGGGATTATCTGGAATTTGAAAAGAAATGCCGGAAAAGAATCAAACAGCTGGTAAAAGAAACCAACCTGCTTTTGAAAAACAAGCTCGACCTGCTTATGACCCTGTTCGAGTCAGATCATCCGGATTTTTATGCAGCGTATCTTGAAAGCAGGCAATTGATGTATCCCGTTCCCCCGGTCGAACCATCCCCCGCACCGAAGGAAATAAGAAGAAAACCCGGCCGACCGCCGGGAAGCGGCAAAACAAAAAACAGCGCCACCACAGAAAAGAAGAAACGGGGCAGGCCCCCAAAATCGACCGGGAAAAAACGGGGACGACCGCCCAAAAAGACCGGAACAGAGAAAGAAACCACTGCGAATGCCGGCGGAAAGGCCACGGCCCGGGACAAACCCAAACAGCGCCGGGGGCGCCCGCCAAAAAAAGTTTCCGAAAAGAAAGCGGAAGTGAGCAACGAAAAGGAATCACAAGATACCCCCACAGAATAATCAGGTGAAAACGACCAGATCCATGAGTAAGTACATCGGCATACTCACCAGCGGAGGCGATACGCCCGGCCTCAATGCCGCCATCCGGGCCATCGGCAAGGCCGCCATCAGCGAGTACGGCATGACCGTGATCGGGTTCCGCGACGGATTCAGGGGACTGATGGAAAACCGAACCATGCCTCTCGACAGGAAAAGCCTTTCGGGTATTCTCACCATCGGGGGCACCATTCTCGGCACCAGCCGGCATAAGCCTCACAAAATGCCCGTAGGCGGCAAGATTATGGATATGACCGACGTGATCGTGGAGAACTACCACAACCGCCACCTCGACTGCCTGGTATGCCTGGGCGGGGGCGGCACCATGAAAAACGCCTGGCACCTGGCCAAACACGGACTGAATGTGATCACCCTGCCCAAAACCATCGACAACGATGTGGCGGGGACGGAGATCACCATCGGATTCGACACGGCCCTGGGAATTGCCGTGGATGCCATTGACCGGCTGCACAGCACCGCCCACAGCCACCACCGGATCATCGTGGTGGAGATCATGGGCCACCGGGCCGGCTGGCTGGCCCTGGGAGCCGGGGTGGCCGGCGGTGCCGACGTAATCCTGATCCCCGAGATACCCTACGATGTGAACATTGTGGCCGAATCCATTCTCGACCGCAGCAGGAAAGGGAGCCCGTTCAGCATTGTGGCCGTGGCCGAAGGGGCCATTTCCAAAACAGCCATGGACCGGATAAGCAACCTGAAGAAAAAGGCAGAGAAAACAGAAAACAAGGAGGAGAGGGAAAAACTGAGGCAGGAGATGAAAAATATCGATAAAAACAGTACGGGAAAAACCCTGGAACTGGCGAAACAACTGGAAGAGATAACCAAACTCGAATCGAGGGTCACCATTCTGGGGCATCTCCAGCGGGGCGGCACCCCCTCGGCTGCCGACCGGCTGCTGGCCACCCGCCTGGGTACCGCCTGCGCCGATTATATCAAACAGGGGAAATACGGAATTATGGTAGCGGCAAACGACAATGAAACGGTTCCCGTGCCTCTGGAAGAGGTGGTGGGGAAACGGAAGATGGTCCCCCCCGACCATCCATGGATCCGGAGTGCGCGCCTGGTAGGCACCTGCCTGGGCGATTGAGGCCGGCCGCGGGGATGGGGCTCTACTCCTGTTCTGTTCGAAAGGAAAGAATTTGTTCCACCACCCCGGAAAGGGAGGGCTCCACCTTCACCGAACGGCTTTCCTTTTGCCTGCTTTCCATCAACACAGCGGGCATTTCCAGTTCCGGTACCACACCTGACACATCATCGAAAAATTTGCCGGGGTGGGCCGTTTCCAGAAAGAAGCCCTGCAGGTTGGCATTCAGTTCCAGCCAGGGCCTGAGACCGGCCCATCCGATGGCTCCGTGCAAATCGGCAATGTATCCGCATTTTTTGT